>Ga0182024_10008996_pt1 | contig 20818 bp, 20 predicted proteins | sample P32metaG_FD_120480 | JGI IMG/M metagenome (GOLD analysis project Ga0182024, IMG submission 120480) | Permafrost microbial communities from Stordalen Mire, Sweden - P3-2 metaG (Illumina Assembly) | ecosystem: Environmental > Terrestrial > Soil > Wetlands > Permafrost | place: Sweden: Stordalen...
CCTCACCGGGATGCTGGTGAGCGTGATCCTGGGAACCGCCTCGACCGCCCAGAACGTCGGCCGGGTCGCCGCGCTGGGTGTCGGTGGATACGTCGCGCTAGCGGGCCTATGGTCGGCGCCTGTGAGCGGCACCTCGATGAACCCGGCGCGCTCGTTCGGCCCGGCGCTGGTGAGCGGCGACTTCTCGAGCTACTGGGTGTACGTGCTCGGTCCGATCGCCGGAGCGCTGATCGCTGTCGGCTGCGCCTACATCCTGCGAGGAGGGGGCGCGGATCCACTCGCCTACCTCGCCGCGTCCGGCAGGCTGGAAGTGGAGGTCAAAGACCCGTCTCAGCGGTGATCCGGCCGGACTTGACGGCCGCGGCCAGCGCCTTGTAGTCGCGCTCGTTCTGCTCGGCGTAGGCGCGAGAGAACTCGACGAGGGCGCGATCGAACACGGCGCCCTTGCCGAGGTAGGCCGCGATCGCGATGCGGTCGCCGCTGCGGGCGTGCGCGCGGGCCAGCGTCCAACCGCACAGCCGTCCGTACCGAGCCAGGCCCTTGGGCGTCATCCGTTCGATTTCCGCCGAGCCCTTCCAGTCGCGCAGCTGGCGCCCGTAAAAGTCACGCGGCTTGCCATCGAACCCGGACTCGAGGTGCAGCCAGCCGAGGAAGATGTCGCTCGAGGCCTGCATCAAACGCTGGCCGGTGACGACCCGCTCCCCGTGGTTTGAGAACTCGCTCGGGCCGAGGAACTCCTCGAGCACCGACGCCTCGGCCTCCTTCAGTTGCAAGAACAGCGGATCCTGACCGTCTTGGCCGAGCAGCAGCGCGACCCAGGCGCGCGTGCCGACGCTCCCCACGCCGACGACCTTACGCGCGAAGTCGACGATGCGGAACTGCTCGAGCAGCACGCGCCGGTCATGCTCCAGCGACTCGCGATAGGAGCGCAGGTGCTCGTGCAGAGCGTCGAACATCTCCTCGCGTTCGCTGCCCTGCGCGAGGTCCTCGATCGGCACGATCAGCGGCGGTTCGGCGACGATCCGCGTCTCGCCGCCAACCACGTGCGTCAGTTTCGAGAACGCCGACATGCTGTCGCGCGTGCGCGCCGTGGCGAGCGTCTGCTCGGTGCGCTTGACCAGCTTGGGGGTGAGCTGCGACCCGAGCTCACCGAGCGTGGACTCCACATCCAGATGGGCATACCAGACGTCGAGGTTCTTCATCGCGGCGAAGCGCGCCATCGCGGTGCGGTATTCCTCGACGGTGTCGAGTACGGCCCGGTCCTGGTGCTTGGCGGGAAAGCCGTTCTCCCGCGCGGCGATCAGCATACTTGCGGCCAGGCGCTTGACGTCCCACTCCCACGGCCCGGGGAGCGTCTCGTCGAAGTCGTTGACATCGAACAGGAGCCGCCGCTCGGGCGAGGCGAACACGCCGAAGTTCGACAGGTGTGCATCGCCACAACACTGCACCTCGAGCCCCGAGCGCGGTGTCACCGCCAGGTCGCCCGCCATGATCAGGGCGCCGCCGCGATAGAACGCAAACGGCGAGACCAGCATGCGCCCATAGCGGATCGGCACCAGTTCGGGCACGCGCGTCTGCGCCTGACGCTCGAGCAGCTCGACCGGATCGGGGCGGTGCGACGCCGGCTCAAACTCGGCGTGACCGGAGCGCGGCACCTCGGCCCGCGCCGCCTTGCCCCGGGCCGCCCGCTCGGCGACGCTCAGATGCGGTACCGCCGAGGCTGCGTCGCTCACGGTCGCCATCGTCAGAGCACCCTGACAACGAGCAGCGCGCCCGCACCGATGGGCACCACCGCCTCGGTCACTCGGTCCTCGTCGTGGACTAGCTTTCGAAACGTCTGCACCTCGTCGGCGTGAGAGAGCACATTGTCGACCACCAAGAGCCCGCCGGGCCGCAGCACGCGAAGCAGATTCGGCCAATAGTCGCAGTAGGCGGGACGTTCGGCGTCGAGGAAGATCATGTCCAGAGAGGCGTCGGCGGCGTGGCTGAGCGTGAGAGCGGCATCCTCCGTTCGCAACTCGACGTAGTCCTTGAGCTGCACGTGCGTGAGATGCTCCATCGCCTGTGCGGTACGCGTGGGGTCCACGTCGACGCTCAGCACGCTGCCGTCGATGGTGCGCGCCGCATCGGCGAGCCAGAGGGTCGAGTAGCCGTTTGACGTGCCCACCTCGAGCAGCCGCTTGGCTCCGAGCGCTCGCACGAGTACGGCGAGCAACCGCGCGGTGTCGGGCTCGACGTTGCGCAGACGCTCGAGGCGTTCGGCCTGCTCTGCGTCGTGCTCGTGGCCGCGTCGATAAAGATCCTGCAGATACTCGCTGAGCTGCTCGTCCATGGCTTTCTCTCACCCCCTCCGCTCCAGTTTAGGCCAGAAGCGGATAATGGTCAGTCTGTCGACGATCCTCATAAGCGGAGCGAACCGGGGCCTGGTTGCTTGCCCCGTAACCGATGCCCTGCACGCGGGGTAGTCCCAGGTAGGTGACCAGACTCGAGCGCAACGTCAACATCGCCGCCGTCTTCGTGCCGTTCATAGGCGTGATCGCGGCGGGGGCGTTGCTGTGGAATCGCTTTCTCGGCTGGCGCGACGTGGCGATCTTCGCCGTCATGTACCTACTCACAGCGCTGGGGGTCACGGTCGGCTTTCACCGCCTGCTGACCCACCGCGCCTTCCAGACCCGTCCGTGGCTGCGCTACACGCTGGCCGCACTCGGCTCGATGTCGCTGCAGGGGCCTGTGATCGACTGGGTCGCCGACCATCGCAAGCACCACACGTTCACCGACGAAGAGGGCGACCCTCACAGTCCCCACGCCGGGCACGGTGCGGGGGTGCGTGGCATGCTCGCGGGCCTCTGGCACGCGCACGTCGGCTGGCTTTTCCAGACCCACGGCCAGGCGTCCTCCAAGCGGTTCGCGCCCGACCTCGTCGAGGACCCGACGATGCGCCGCCTCAACAAGAGCTTCCCCCTGCTCGCCCTGCTCAGCCTCGGCCTGCCCTTCCTCCTGGGCCTCGCACTGAGCGGCGGCTCACTCGTCGCGGGAGGGCTGAGCGCCTTGCTGTGGGGAGGCCTCGTACGGATCTTCATCCTCCACCACATCACCTGGAGCATCAACTCGATCTGCCACTTCTTCGGCAGCCGCCGGTTCGAGACCGAGGACGAGTCCACCAACGTCTTCTGGCTGGCCCTGCCCTCCATGGGGGAGGCCTGGCATCACAACCACCACGCCTTCCCCCAGTCAGCGTTCCACGGCCTGCGCTGGTATGAGCTCGACCCCTCCGGCTGGCTGATCCTCGGACTCGAGCGCGTCGGGCTGGCATGGGACGTCGTGACGGTCACACCGGAGAAGGCAAGCGCGAAGCTGGCCGCCGTCACCAGCCGAGCAGCATCAAACCCAGGGTAACCCCGGGGCCGATCGTCACCATCAGGCCACGCTCGCCCGGCTCGGGCTCGCAGCGCGCGATCGTGTCCTTGAGCACGTACAGGATCGAGGGCGTGCCCACGTTGCCGTGCTCAGCCAGCGCGCTCCAGCTGGTGGCAAGGTCATCCTCCGAGAGATCGAGCGCGCTCTGCACGTTCTCGACGATGCGCCTGCCCCCGGGATGTGCCATCCAGTGATCGATGTCCGAGCGCTCGAGCTGGTTGCGCCGCAGGAACCCGGCGACGACCGCCGGCAGGGCCGCGCCGCCGATGTCCGGCAGCTCCCGGGCGAGGTGCAGGTAGCTGTCCTCGGCGCTGAGGTCCAGGCGGACGGCGTCGAGCGTGCCCGCGATCTGATGGACCTGCGAGTCGAGGATGACGGGGCCGTCCGCATAAGGGTCGCCTGAGAGCACGGCCGCGGCGCAGCCGTCGCCGAACAGCGCCGAGCCCACCGTCTTGGCCCGCGGGTCATCGGGTGTGGCAGGCGTGAGGATGCCGCTCATGCTCTCGGCCGCCACGACCAGCGCCTGCTTGCCAGGCTGCTCGCGCATCGTCTGGATCGCCAGGCGCATCAGCGGCACGCCGCTCGCGCAGCCCACGCCGCTGATGTGGTACTTGTCGGTTGCCGGATGCATCCCGTAGTGGTCGACCATGCGATGGGCGAGCGTCGGGCAGCCGAGCGAGTACAGGCTCGAGCTGACGACAGTGCCAATCTGGAGCGGGTCGAGCTCGAGCGCGTCGACGGCATTGATCGAGTGGCGCAGCAGGTCCTGCTCGATCTGCTGGGCGCGTCCCTGCAAGGTTCTTCCCAGGAAGTCGTCGCTGAGGTCCAGGTGGCGGCGCTTGACGCCGCTGCGCGCAAAGATCCGCTCGGCGAACTCGTCCCCCTGCAGCCCCAGCCGCTCGAGCACCTGCTCCTGCGAATAGGTGCTCTCGGAGTCGGAGACGGCGAGCCCGGCGATCCGTGGGCCGGCGTGGCGGGACGGGGTCAGGTTACCCCGCAGCTCCGCTGTCGAGCTCCAGTCGGCTAGCGTATCGGGCACGGTCGAGACTCCCTGGCTGTCGGGGTGGGCATTGGAGCGAGTCGAGCTGGTTCGTCGGAGCTGCGATGCATGGCTTGGCCTGACCTATGTAAACCATAAAGTCTAGGCTGACCCTAGCTGGAAAGACCGTCAGGGCCGGCAAAGGTGCGGCCTACTTATGCACTTCTTCGCGTGCCTCGCCTGGATCCGCAGCCCGTAACTCGTCCGGCTCGGGCACAACACGGAACCTCATTGGAACTTGGAGCGCAGAAACCTGCGCCTGAGCATGAGTTCTGCGATATCGGGGCGATCCCTTCAAAACCCAGTAACCACGGGGATTTTTGGGTGCCTGAGTCCCGTTTGCGTCCCAGAACCAGGGTCAGACCGGGCTTCGAGCCTCTCCAGACCGGGCTGAGACCGGAGCCCCTCCTGCCCAACCTTTCCTCATCGCTTCTGCCCCGCTTGCGTCCATCCGCGGGGCCGCTTAGACCATACCAGCGACCCCAACAACGCACCGCGTGGCGACCTGCCTTCTACCCCGCCTCGGCCAGCCTGTACACGCTTGTCTTCGGAGGTCCTTCCCGTAGGACCAGTCCCGCCTCGCGAAGCACCGCCAGATCTCTTTCCAGCGTCCGAGACCCAACCTTGAGCCTCTCGCTCAACTCATGGGCGCTCAGCTCGCCGGCGTGGGTCAGCTCGTCCAGGACGGCTTGCCGGCGCCGAGCGACGTTGCCTCTGCCGAGGTCCGCTACCCCGCCATTTACCCCGCCATTTACACTGCCACTTTGGCGGGGTAGCGGCAGACGCGAACCGGCGAACGAGGAGTGTGGCCAGATCGTCGCCTTGAACACGGGCCCATCCCCGTCGAGTAGCGGCTCGGGATAGCCACGGCCCACCTCCTGCCCGATCTTTTCCCAGGCGGTACCGAAGCGCTCCATGTAGCGGATGCGCCGCAGCACGCCGGCGATACCGCGGTTGCGGATCTTCGAGCGGCCCTCGCGAATATCGTCCGTGGTGGTGCCTGGCAGCATCGGCCCCGGGTTGTAGATCTCGATGCGATCGTCGTAGACGAACGCCTTGATCGTCTCGCCCGACTTCGAGTAGTCAGTGTGCGCGACCGCGTTGATGAGCAACTCGCGGATCATCACGCTCGAGTACTCGGGACGCTGCTCACGCTGAAGGCGTCCGGCAGGGATCGGCTCGGCCTGGCGGGTGTTACGCCGGATAAAGCGCTCCGCCGCATCGACCGCCTCCAACACCGTGAGCTCCTCGGCGGGATCGAGCGGCTCGTAGTCCTCTCGATCTAGTTGCGAAAGTTTGTTATAGTTTCGCAACATGATGATCAGGCTCGACAATCGCCCCCTGCTCGGCACGATCGACCGAGATCTTTTCCTGCCACCCGCAATCATGCCGCAGCTGGAGGCCGCCGTCGATCGAAAGCTCAACGTGCTTCTCCTCGGCCCACCTGGATCGGGCAAGACAACGTTGCTGCGATCATTGCAGGCCGACCATGAGGATGACGAACGACCGGCGGTATACGTCGATCTCGCTCCGGCGCAGAACGCGACGCAGGCGCTGACGGTCATCGCCGACGCCCTGGGCCAGAGATGGGGGGCGTTCGGCGACGCCCTCCGCTCGAGCATGATCCCGGAGACGACGCCATCCGGCGCGCTACTGCGTCTCGCACGGCGTCTCGGAGAGGCGCCTGCGTCACTGCTTCTCATCGATGCGCCTCCAGGCGAAGGTCACGCCCACACACTGTTCGGGCGTCTGCGCGACGAGCTCTGGCAGCAGGACCACCAGTGGGTGATCGCGGCCAACGACGTGCTGCGCGACGAGCTCACCCGCCCGCCCGCGAGCGCTTTCTTCGACGTGCAACTCGACCTCGCCCCCCTCTCCACGTCCGAACAGCGAGAGTTCCTGGCTCGTCGCCTGGCGGGAGAGCCAGACGTCGAGATCGACGCCATCATCGACCAGACCGATGGCCTGCCCCGTTCGCTGCTTTCCCTGGCCCGCGCCGCAGTGCTCTGCACCCAGCCCGTGGACGAACTGCTGGCCAAGCGCGAGAAGCAACGTGCGCGCCTGGCGAAGCTGCCGCGCCTCACATCGACGATCGCGGAGTATCTCGCAGACCACGGACCCACTTCAGGCTCAGACCCACAGCTGCTCGCGACGCTCGGCGTATCCGGTCAGAGCGCTCGAAAGGCACTCCGTGAACTGGAGGATGAGGACTTCGTCCGATCGTTTCCCGAACAGCAGGAGCGGCAAGGGCGTCCACGCAAGCTCTACGAGCTCCGTGAGAATCTTCGCTGATGCGCGACACGCTGCAGACACTCGACGACGAGTTCGCCTTTCAGACCTCTGGACGCTTCGACCTCCTGGCTGGCGAGCACGTCGCCTATACGACGCTCGGGGCGCCGGACGTGGACGGCGCACTGCGAAGAAGCATTGAGCGCGCAGAGGGCGTCACCACGGTCGTCGGACGCATGGGCTCCGGGAAGTCGAGTCTCATCGCCGCAGTCGCCGACAGCCTGGAGGAGGGGTTCTTACCGCTTCGCGTGAGCGTGATCGGCGTCGAGGCCGGCGATCCGGCCGCGTTCGCCCGCCACGCGATCACGGAGATCCGCGACCTCCCCGATGCGCAGCTCACTCGTCACGAGGCTCACGCACTCGACCGCGCGGCCGCCGAGCACAGGACACAGATCGCCACTCGCGAGCTTCGCGCCGGCTTCGAGATCGCAGCCGGCCGGATCTTGACAGGCAAGGTCGTCGGCGACATCAAGCGGGTCGCGGCAGAGGAACTGCAGCGCGCCGCCGATCCCTCAGACGCGATGCGGGGCATGCAACGACTCTTCGACGTCTTCTGGAAGCTCAAGCGATGCCCGGTCATGATCGTCGAGGACACCGATCATTGGGGCGGCTCGCCGGAACTGGCCGACGCATTCTTCGATCCGACCTCGCGCGCCTTCGCGACGATGGACGCCGCGATGGTCGTCGCCACCCAGAGCGACTACACCCGCCTCGACGGCTACCAGCGAGTCCGCGACAAGCTGACCGCCGAGGTCTTCCTTCCCCAGCTCCCCGACGTGGAGCACGGGCTGACCATCGTCCTGCAGCGGCGGATGAGCCTGGCCGGCGTGCAGGCTCCAGTCCACGACATCCTCGAACCAGAGGGACTGCAACTACTGTCGCAGAGCTACATCGAATCAGTAACCGACGGCCGAGCCGGCGACCTTCGGCGCACACTTGCAGTCATGCGAGCAGCGCTCGACATCACCCTCGGAGAGCCCACGGCGCAACGCGTAACCCGCGGCCATGTAGAGGAGGGAATGGCAAGAACACCTCTCGTTCCCTCCAGCGCGCTTTGACAACAGCGCCCTGAATCACAAACGCCCGAGAGCAGATATTCGCTCCTGCTCGCCCGTATTTGCATACAAAGTTTCGGGGCGATCGGTTAGAGTTGGCTTTCCTATGCGGTTTTTTGGCCCTCTGCGGGGGATTTGCGGGGGGCTATACCACCCTCATGCCAGGCTTTGCGACGGCCGAGGCCCAGCGTATGCCATCGTGAACGGACGTATGGCAAGCGCTTACCCGACCGTGCCCCGAGTCGCGGGAGCGACAGGGGTCAAACCCGCGTTTGTCACCCCGCGCCCGCCATCGAGATTCGGCTCTACACGCCGAGAATCTTGGCCTTCGTCGCCGCGAACTCCGCGTCGCTCAATGTCCCGTCTCGATGGAGCGCGGCAATCCGGTCGAGTTCGTCGGCCAGCCCGCCAACGGACGAATCGGCTGGCGCGGCTTCCCCCGCCTCCGCCGAGTCGCGCTGTCTGAGTTCCGCGCGCGCACCAAAGTCTTCCAAACGCGCCCTGAGAGCAAACGCCTCCGCCCTCCCGACCACCGGTTTGACCACGCTGGGCGGATGGTCAACGATGCCTTCGCATTCGTTCAGGCCCAAGTCGCTGACATCGCGCACGACTTTGAGTACCGCAGTCCTCTGGACGGGGTCGATAGCGACGAGGACTACGTCGAATGTGGTCCCCGTGGGGCACCGCTGGGAGGCCACTCGCTGCTCCGCAGGTTCGGCACGCTCCCGCGCTTCCCGTCGTGCTGCTCGCGCCAAGCGCCCGGGACTGTCGAGTCCCACGGGCGTCGCGGTGGCCTTGGGGAGCGACGGTCTGCGCTTGCCTCACTCGTAGCGCCTGCTGCTGGAGGCGGACCTGCTTTTCGGCCGCTTTCGCGGTGCGCTCCTTCTTCGAGTTCGCCTTGACGGGGGCCAACCCAGCGGTCCCAAGCAACAGCGTCTTGCGTAGCAACCCCATGCGTGCAGCCTACAGGAAGGCCCTAGCCCTTTTACGATGGCTCGTCAAGGAGCATGCCGATAGCGGCACGCGCTCGGGCCTCGAACTCCTTGATGTGCTCAAGCCCAGAGTTGAGGAGCGACTCAACAAGTTTGTCGTCGTACGCTCCGAACACGATCGGCTGACCTGCCGCCTTCACCGCTGCTTGGCGTCTCACGTTGGCATTGCGGATGTTCTCGATGCCGCTGTTCATGCTCGTGGCAGCCGCAAGGGCGCTCTCCAAGAGGGCCGGGTCGGCGTGTGGCCGCATCGCGAGTCGCGAGTTCAAGGCGCGTGTACGAATGTGGGCGTGTTCGGCGTCCGATATCGCTTTCAGTGTCTCGACACTCTCGGGGCCGCGTACGACGGCTGTGATGCGCATAATCGAACAGGCTTCGCAGAGCCGATCCAAGGACTCCGCGGCGTCGTCGATACGAGCGATGAGATCGTCGCTCGCCTTGAGCTTGCGCTCGTGGGCGAAGCGGCGGCGATCGGCCCAGCGCGCCGCAAGCACGCCGAGCGCAGGGCCGAGGATGCCCACAATGACGAGGCTGACGATGAACTCGGCCGTGGTCGGCCCGCTGTTCACGACGACCGGATGCACGGTGCCAGCATCGCACCGCGATCGGCTGGCAGCCATGTCTCCAAGTGCTCGATCAGCGGCCACAAGGGGGCGTCTGTGGCCGAGCGGTCAGAGCCCGGCGGGCGGGTCGCTGGCTGGGATGTCGAGCGCTTTGGCAAGCCACGCCCGTTCGCGCGCTCGGGAACGGTCCGTAGGCACTCGCTTACGGCATGGGGCTGGAAGGCGGTTCGGTTCGAAGATGATCTTGGATCAAGGCCAGTGACAGCACCGTGGACCCGCTCACCCTGCACGAGGCGCGGCACACCTGCGCGTCGCTGCTGGTCGCTGCGGGCGTCAACGCCAAGGCGCTGTCGGCCATCATGGGCCACGCCACCATAGCCATGACGTTCGACACCTACGGCCACCTGATGCCGGGCGGGCTCGACGATTCTGTCCAAGGGGCGGGTTATGCTCGATGAGATAGTCAGACGAGCAGCCCACAGAGGACACGACACCGCTCAGCCGCGCCGAGATGGACCTCGCTGTCCTCGGGAGGAGCCGGGGAGCCGATCCATTCCTACGTGACCTTGCGCACCGCGCTGAACTTGGCCTCGGCTTCGGCGTCGGCCTTCTGGTGAACGGCATGATCGTCATGGGCCAGCTCGCGAAGGCGGAGAGTATGGCTGCCAATATCGACGCGGAGTGGGTGACGGTGATGAGGCGAAGCGAGAAGGCCGACGACATGACGGACGAGGAATGGGCGGAGATTGGAGAGCGCGTCACCACGCAGGCTGCGAGAGTCGTCGTAGTCCAGCGCGAAGAGCATGAGCAGTTCGCCGAGGCCGCCGAGTCGTATCGCGTGGAGGGCATTCTAGACTTGACGGCGATTCCGGCCGATCTTGCGAGGCGCGCGATCTTCGACGATGCCAAGTGCCACCTCACGATTTGCGACGCGCGCATCGCTGCCCCTGGCCAGAGCGGCGCGACGGTGGTAGACGTGCTGCGCGTCGCCGTGGATCAGATCACCGGATGGTGGATACTGAGGACTGACGACGAGGGGAGCAGCGCCACCCAACTATGGGGACTCGGGGGCGACGTGGCGCAACCTCCTCCGCGCTCGTAGTGCGCCCCAGTTGCGCGCCAGCCTCCGGTTTGGCCGAACGCGGGTCGATGCGCCCTACGCCTGCCCGAGTAGCTGCCGGTACATGACCCGCGTCTCGCGGGCCGGTTTGAGTCCTAGCTGCTCATCGAGGGAGCGGCCGGTGCTGGCGAGACTCGAACGGTGGCACGCAAGCGATCCGCGCAACGGGGAGGTTGGCGTCGCCATCGCTGACGCCAACATACAGCGCGCTTGCGTGGCGCTCATGCGCTCCCATCTGTACCCGCGGTATTCACGCCGCGCGAATCCCATCCCTGACGCGCCAACGCTGGACTACTACCTCGCAGTGGTGCTCCCTGCGATCCTCCCGCAAGTCGAGTTCGAGGTCGTGGCCGAACGGACGCGGGACGCGCTGAGAGACGCCGATATTCGGGCGCGCGTCGTGGGCATCGACGTTCCGTGAGCGACAGCCAAGTCCGCTACGGCTTGTCCATCGCCCCTCGATGGCGCCTTACTCGCGTCTCCGGTGTGCTCGACGCTGCGGGGGATTTGCGGGGGGATCGCGGTCCCGTTGCGGGGGATTTGCGGGGGCCGCGACCAGCGAAAGCCCGCAAACACAGGCGAAACGACTCACGCCGATCCCCGTGTTTTCGGGGGTTTTCGCCCGTGTTTGCTGGACTTCGCAAAACACTCACCAATCGCCCTAACCGGACGGTATTTGAACCACGAGACGGCCGAGGCGATCGGGCGGCTGCATGGAACGCTGTAGCCGCTCTGTCAGGGTCGAGGCATCGAGCCGCCGGTATCGGCGGAAACCCGGTTCTGCTTGCCACCCAGCAGCCCACCGCGCTTCTCGGGGAGGGCGAAGCCGGGCGGTGCGGTCGCCGGGAGTTGCGTCGGCGGCCGGGGCTTCAGCGGGGCCTGTATCGGCGTGGTCTGAGGGACTTTGATCGCCACAGCTTCAGCTTAGCCGATGAGGCTGATGGTCCATAGGATGACCTCGACGGCGAGCAGCGCGCAGCTCACGGCCAGCCAGTTCGACAACCAGGCGATCTTGTCGCGGTTGGCTTGCAAATGGGGTTCGATCCAGATCCCGGCGGAGCGGTACGCCTCCGTAACGTCCTGCACCCCACGATGGTCGCTCTCGGCCAGCAACGCCTCACCGCGGAAGGCGAAGACAAGCGCATGGGGCAGCAGAACCCAAATGGCGCTACCCACGCACAAGGCGAAGGAGATCATCGCCAGTACGCCCCACGCACCGAGAGAACCGTGGCCGGTCTTGGCGCCGAGGAACGAGCCCGCGATCGACGCCGCCGCGAGCACGGTGCCCGCACGAGCCCTCAGGCCCGAGAGCGCGCGCTCCTGCTCGGCCAGCGCGTTGGCGGTCAACTCGAAACTGAGCTGCTCGATCGATTCAGCCACGCGAATGGTTGTACCGATCGCCGGGGACGGGACTCCTCGACTCGCGCAAGCGAGCCGCCCTTTGGCCTCCCCTGATGCGAGGACTTGTCTGCCACGGTTCAAATAAGGCCGGTCTTCCTGGTTCAAACAGCAACGGCGAAATGCCGGTTTTTGCAAGAGAAAGGCAAGTCCTTGTCCGGTTAGTCGCCCTAACCGGACGGTATTTGAACCACGAGACGGTCGCGGCGATCGGGCGGCTGCACGGGACGTTGTAGCCGTCCTGTCCTCTGCGGCGCGATGAGCGCTTCGACCCGACAAGCGTCTACATCATCAATCCTCGTTATGACGCTCGACGAACGCACCGACCGCGTCGGGGTCCGACAGGTCCACGCCGGCCTGCTGGGCGGCCATCGCGAACGTCTTGGCAGGCCCCCACGTCTCAGGATCGTTGACGAGGTCGAGCATCTCCTCGCGGAACGCCCTGACTGCGGCTACCGCCTCGCGCAGCGCCGCCGCCGGCACGCCTCGCCGCTGACCGGCAAACTTGACCCAGTCCCGCAGCACATCCGGCACGCGCTCGAAGAACTCCGGCTCACACGTGACCTTGCGCGCCAGCCAATCGGTCATGAAGATCTCCACGACGACCGGGCTCCAGCGCAGCGGACCGCCGTGGTTGTAGTCGGCGCCGAAGTCGATCGCCAGCTCGATCACGTACCGGGCGTCATCATCCTCTCGCCAGCGCCGACCGTCAGGCGAATCGAGGAAATCGGCGAGCAGCCGCTCGCGTTCCTCGGGCGTGATCTCGGGTTCCTTGTCCTGCCCCCATGCGCCGCCTTCGGGCAGCGTTCTGATCCGCGCGTACATGAACGCGCGCAGCGGGCGAACGTCCTCATCGACCGGCGGCTCGAGCGTGTGGTCGAGGATCTCAAGCGCATCCCGCACCCGGGCTCGCGCCTCGGCGAGGTCGAGGTCGCGCAGGGCGATACGATCCCTGTCTGGGGCATTGCGTTCGAGGTCCTCGCGCACCGAGGAGAGCGGGCCCGCGAGGAAGGCGTCCTTGACGAGACCGCCCATGTTGTGGTCGATGTACACGCCCAGCGTATGAGTCTCGATGCCAGGTGCCGCGAACTCGACCATTACGCTCACGCCGTCATCCAAGCCCTCGTCGTCGCACATCAGCATGGCATCCACCGGCCTGGCCTGACCGAGGCCCTCCGACCAGGGCAGATCGAGGACGCCCACGCTGGCAAGACGGTCCGCGGCCTGCCGCGCCAACGAGGCATAGGACTCCCCGCCGACCGCGGCCAGTGCGCGCAGCACCGCCAGGGCACCAGACCCGCCGAGGTGCTCCAGCGCGAGCACGAAGCCGGACCCGAACAGCCGATCCGCATCCGGGTCCGGTATCGGCCCTACCTGCCAGGTGCCCACCAGGCTCGAGATCCACTCTTCGGCCTCCACCGGGCTGTCCGGCTCGCCTGCGGCAGCCACCGCGAGCGCAGCCATGGTGCCCATAATCTCCGAAAGCTCGCGCTCCATCGCGACGTCGCCGGGTCGCGAGCGTCCAGCACCACGCTGCCTTCCGGACGGACCCGATCGAAGAGACCCGCTGACCGCCTTACGCGCCTGGCGCCTCTGCTGTTGGCGGCGTCTCTTCTCGCTCATGGTCCAGGAGCGTAATGCCCCGCCGACGGGAACTCCAAGCACTTTCTCGCATCCTCCGGAAAACGTGCACCGACGCGGATGTCAGCGCGAACGTGCACGAGACGGCCGAGGCGATCGGGCAGCTGCACGGGACGTTGTAGCGGGTCTTGGCAAATAAGTCAGCGTTTACTATAGTGATATTTGATCTATGGCTGACGTTGTTCTACATCCCAACGGTCCGGCGCTGCACCGCCTCGCCTACTCCCAGGAAGGCATGTTCACGGCCCGGCAGGCTCAGGAGCGGGGCTACAGCGCGCAACTGCTTGCCCACCACGCGCAAACAGGACGGTTCGCGCGCGTGCGGCGCGGGCTCTACCGCCTCAGCGACTACCCGACAGGGGAGCACGAGGAGATACGCGCCGCATGGCTCATAGTTGGGATGGAGCGAGCCGTCGTCTCGCACGAGAGCGCGCTTGTGCTGCACGCACTCTCGGACGTGCTGCCCGATACCGTGCACCTGCTCGTCGCCCGCGAGCACCGCGGAATCCGCCCACCCGCCGGAGTGACCCTCCACACCGTCACAGCGGCCATCCCGGACGACGAGACCACGACCCGCCACGGCATCCGCGTGAGCACCCCGTCGAGGGCGATCATCGACGCGACCGCCTCGGGCACGGCGCCCGAGCAGATCCAGATGGCAATCCGCCAAGCCCTGCAGCAGGGACGCACTACACCCAGCCAGCTCACAGACCAGGCAGAACGCCACGGCGGACAGGTCGCCGCCCTCGTGCGCCGCACGATCCAAGAAGCTCAAGCCACATGAAGTACGCCACCCCCGAGGCGTTTCGTGCCGCGCTGGACCAGCGCATCCGCAACGAGGCAGCCACCAGTGGCGTAACCGTGATGCGGCTGCGCAAGCGCCTCGCGTTCGAGCGCTTCCTCGCCAGGCTCGCCGTCGTAGACCCGCAGCGCTGGGTGCTCAAACCGCCGTTTGCCTGCGGTTCAAATAAGCCTCGTTTCCTACGTTCAAAACAAAAACGACAAACGCTCGCCTGAGCAGGAAAAAAAACAAACGTCTGCCCAGTAAGTCGCCCTAACCGGACGGTATTTGAACCACGAGACGGTCGAGGTGATCGGGCGGCTGCACAGGACGCTATAGCCTCGGGGCACCCTCGCCCGTCGAGCGCTATCTCGCGATCGTGAAGCTCAGCGAGACAGGTGCCGAACGTTGACCGGCGGTGTTGGTGGCGGTGATAACGAGCTTGTATCGCCCTGGTTTCAGCTTGTCGGTGCGCGAGATCCGGCCCGCGAAGACCACGATGTTCGTGCCGCTGTGGCCGGTGAAGGATAGCGTTCCCCTCGTGACAGTGTTGTCGCAGCTGTTCCGCTTGACGTTCTTGTGGGTCTTGGCGAGGCAGCCGCGAGCGCCCTGGGACAGGATCTGGGTGAAGCTGAAGCTCACGGTTGCCTGCTCGTTGAGCGAGAACGAGAACTTCGTTCCCGTCGGCGTATGCGCACGACTGATGTGGGCGAACTCGTTGCCCTCACGCCATCTGCCCGCGGACTCGCGCGCGTGCGCCACCACCGGCGGCAGGGGCGGCGGCACGGGCGTCTCGGGAGGGATCAACGGTGACGGGGCGAGAGTCTGAATCGGCGGGAGTGCGGAGGAGGGGACCTCGCTGAAGGTCGCGGTGACGTTGGTGTCGGCGTTCGTCGTGACCTGGCAGGCGCCGGTGCCCGAGCAGCCGCCCCCGGACCAGCCGGCGAACGTGGAACCCGCCTGGGGTTTCTCGTTCAGCTCGACCTTCTCGCCTTCCCAGAACGTGTGCGAGCACGTCGCTTCGCATTCGATCCCCGACGGTTCGGAGGTGACGGTCCCTACTCCGGTGCCCGCCCGTTCGACGCTCAGCAGGAACGTCGGTAGCGCGTTGAACGCCGCTTTGACTTCCCTCGCTTTGCTCATCGTGACTTCGCACATCGCTTCGCTACCGGAGCACGCTCCGGACCAGCCGGAGAACGTCGAGCCCGGTTCTGGGCTCTGTGTGAGCTTGACTTTTTCGCCTTCTCCGAACGCGTAGGAGCACATCCTGCCGCATTCGACCCCCGACGGTGCAGAGGTCACCGTCCCTAACCCCGAGCCGGTTCGCGCGACGCCCAGTCGCACGCCCGGCGGGACCGTGACCTGCTGGGAGATCTGTGCCTGTGAGGAGCCGTTGCAGCTGACGGTCTGGCCGGTGAAGACCTGCGTCATCGAGCAGCCAGCTTCGTCGGTCACCGTCAGGGTCGCGGTGTAGGTGCCGGCGGCGGCGTAGGTGTGTGTTGTGGTCGCGCTCGACGTCGTTTCGGTGTCGCCATCACCGAATTCCCATCTGTAGCTGGCGAGCGGGTAATCTGGATCGCTCGATGCCGTCGCGTCGAATGACGAAGGGTCGCTGGCGGGCGCCGGTGTCGGCGAGAACGCGGCCACGGGACCCTCATCGGGGCTCACCACGAGTTCGCTTGGCCCTTCACCGCCGGCGAGGAAGGGCGAGCCCGGGATCCCGTTCAGGCTGCCGTCAGAGGCGATCGACAGGGCCGAGAGGCTTGATTCTCTCGGTTCGTAATACGTGCCGAAGTTGGAGACGTAAACGTATCTGCCGTCGGGGCTCACCGCGACGCTGCTCGGATGAAAGCCCCCTGAGGCAAACGGCGACCCGGGAACGGCAGTCAGGGCCCCTTCAGCGGTGATCGATAACGCCGACACCGGGTTCCCGGTCTGGTTGCTGGTCGTGTAAAGGCGCCTCCCGTCAGGGCTGATCGCCAACCTGTCGGCACTGATCGCGAACCCGTACGGTGAGTAGCCGATGGCGAAGGGCGATCCTGAGACGGGGCTGAGACCGCCTTCGGAGGAGATCGAAAACGCCGAGATGGCCGGCGGCGTTTCGTTGAAACCGTAATCGCTTACGTACAGATACCTGCCGTCCGGGGTGACCGCCACACCCACCGGCGTGCGGCCGGCGGCGAACGGCGAGCCTTCCACAGCGCTCAGGCTCCCATTCGAGGCGATTGAGAACGCGGAGACGTTGTTCGATTCCGCGTCTGTGACGTAGAGGTACTTGCCGTCAGGGGTGATGGCGACATCTTCCGGTTCCTTGCCCACGGCAAACGGCGAGCCCGGTACGGACGTGAGGGTTCCATCCGAGGCGATCGTGTAAGCCGATACCAAGCCAGCGAGGGGGCGCGATAGGTACATGTGCCTACCGTCGGGGGAAACGGCGATGGCGCCGAAGTACGGTTCCGGGCCAACAACGGGTCCCAAGGGGGTTAGGCCGCTTGACGAGGTCGAGAAGGCGAAAAGCGCGCCGTCTTCTGACGTATCGGCGACGTAGAGGTACTTGCCGTCCGGGGTGATCGCGAGCGCATGTGATCCTTCGACGGCGAAGCGCGAGTCAGAGAGCGCGCTCAGGCTCCCGTTCGACCCGATCGAGTACGCGGCGATCCCTTCGGGATCACTTTTGGCCACATAGAGATCGGGAGCGGCCCAAGCGGACGGAGCAAAGACAGCCAGTACGCCGACAACACACGACACCGCCAACACAAGGGCAGGACGACGTGACCCGCCTACGCGCACAACACCGCGCCTGCCGACCCGGCCGATGGCCCGAATCTCCTCGATATGCCTGTGCAACGGCGATCTCATCTCCTTGCCCCAAGTAACATCCTACCCCAGCCGGTCCTTCTGCCGACTGTTGACGGGCTCCGCGATGAAGCCGACCGAGAGCCGACGGTCGATGAGTTCTCAGCTTCTTGGCTGGCGCTGGCGTTCGACTTCGGCCGCGAGGTCGGCGAGGGTCGCGTCGAGCGCGCGTAGGAATCGTTGGACCGTGAGCCATTGCACGCCGCGTCGTCCTCGCTCGATGCGGGAGATGTAGGTCGCGTCCATCCCAAGGAGCGCGGCAAGCTGCTCCTGCGTCATGCCCGCCCGGTCGCGCAAGGCGCGGAGCGCGCGGCCAAGGGCGATCAAGTCGGCGTCTCGGGTCTGATCGTCCACAGCGGTTCTTGAGTTGGTATTCGGGGTCAAGTTACGCTATGCTCTGTTTGTCCAAACGTAGTGCGGGCGCGCTGCGTCAACAGCCGCCCGCGTGGCACCGGAAGCGCAAACTCCCGGCGCGTCAGACACCCTATCGAGACGGGTAGGGCGTCTCCCTCGCTCGAGCCGTTCCCGGGGCCTCCGACGACAGGAGGAACCGACATGAGCAGGATCACCAGGCCCATCCGCGTGCGAGCGCTGGAGGAGACCGTCCGGATACTCGGCCGTGTGCTCGCGGCGTGCGCGCGAGCCCTGCACGCTGCGGGTGTGAGCCCGCCGGACGTCGACGTGATGTTCCGGGGCGGGATCACAGTCGAGCACACCGATACCGTCACTGAGCGCTCGCTTGTCCTTCAGGTCCTTGACCGGCCGGGGCCATGCTCGCGTGCCGAGCTGGAGGTCGCGCTCGGCGATGTCGAGCCGTTGGCGAGCAGCGACGCGCTACGAGGGCTGGAGGCCGAGGGCGTTCTCTACACCGGCGGCGAGCAGGTGTGGGCTTCTCGATGCGCCCGGTATCTGGACGAGCTGGGGTTCATCGGCGTATGAGCGCCTGCGCTACGACGCGGCCTCGAAATCAGTTGACCCGCTTTTGGGCGTTTCGGTGTTTAAAGGTCATGGACTCTCATCGAAACCTGCGCCGCCAGCTTCTCGCAACTCCTTGCCGTCCAACGACAGCGAAATCCGTTGTCACTTTGGAGACCCAGCTCGCATTAACGAACATGGGCACTCATCGAACACTCCGCCGCCGGCCCTCTCGGTTCATACATCCCCACCGACGTGATCGAGCGCGCCGTGGAGCGCACCTACGCCCACCTCGCGCCGCCCACCGCACACATCCAGACCATCCGCTCAAAGCTCGACCACGCCCTCGCCGGGATGCGCACCCAGGCCGAACCGGAGGCAGCCCGCCAGCAACGCCGGCTCGCCAAGCTGACCGACGAGCGCACGAAGCTCCTGCACGCCTACTACCAGAACGCGATCCCCCTCGACCTCCTCCACCAGGAGCAGGAGCGCATCAGCACACAAACCGCCAACGCCGAAGCGCAGCTTCAGACCGCGCACCGCTCCGCGACCGACGTGCAAGCCACCCTCCAGAAGGCGCTCGACCTCCTCGCCGCCAGCCCCGACGCCTACGCGAACGCCCCCGGGCACCTGCGCCGCCAGTGGAACCAGGCGCTATTCCTACGCCTCCTCGTCCACGACCAAGACATACAGCACGCCGAGATCGCCGAGCCCTTCGCCACCCTCACAACACCAAGCCTCCCCGACGAGCTCGACCACCCCGAGCACGAGCCACGCCACACGCCCGCGCAGGACCCGCAGGACGCCGCCGTCGCTTCCAACGGCCACGGTTCTAATAAGGATCAAACAGTCGGGGCGCCCGGATTCGAACCGGGGACCTCGCCGACCCGAACGGCGCGCGCTACCAGGCTGCGCCACGCCCCGACGCCCCGCCAGTATCCCACACCGTCCCCCGGCCGTCTGTTTGCCGCAACGGACTGCCATCACTACGGGCGACCCTCCTGCCCTGCCTGCTCGGTGCAGGCCGATCGTGGCATGGCAGGCATCGCCGAGGTAGCTCTCCCATTCTGTGCACGCGCGGCCGGCGAGCAGATCGTGGCGCACCACGCGCCATGAGGGCTAAGATTCAAGCGTTACGTCAGCCTGACTGATCGAGGAGGAGAATCGCTATGGAGGCAACCGCCACGGCGTCGACAGAGTCGACCACGGCATCGAGCACGATCGCCGACCTGATCCCGTGCGCCGCCGAGCGGTACGGCGATCGTGCCGCCGTGCGCTTCAAGCGCGACGGCGCCTGGCAGGACGTCAGCTACGTCGAGCTCGCCGCCACCGTGCAGGAGATCGCCCTCGGCCTGATCGACCTTGGGATCGAAGCGGGCGAGCGCGTCTGCATCCTCGCGAACACCCGCCCGGAGTGGTCCTACGCCGACCTCGCCGCGACCGCCGCGGGCACCGTGGTCGTGCCGATCTACCAGACCAACTCGCCCGAGGAGTGCCTGTGGGTCATCTCCGACTCCGACGCCTGCGCGATCGTCTGCGAGGACGCCTCCCAGTTGGCCAAGGTCGCGGCGATTCGCGAGGAGCTGCCGAATCTGCGCACCGTAATCGTGATCGATGAGGTGGACGGGCCCTCATCGGAGGAGCTCTCGAGCAACGGCTCCTCGACCGACGCAGGCGCTGTGCAGCCGATCACGCTCGAGCAGGTGCGCGAGCGCGGGCGCGCGCGGGCGGGACGAGCGGGCCTCGCTCAATCGGAGGAGCTCGACGCGCGCCGGGCCGCCGTGCGACCCGAGGACCCATACACGTTCATCTACACCTCCGGCACCACCGGGCCACCGAAGGGCTGCGTGCTCACCCACGGCAACTACAGGGCGATCGTCGACATGATCAGCGAGAGCGGCGAGATCACCGACGACGACATCGTCTATCTGTACCTGCCGCTCGCTCACTCCTTCGCGCTGCTGGTCCAGCTCGCCATCTTCGACCTCGGCGCCACGCTCGCCTACTTCGGCGGCGACGCCAAGCAGATCGTGGGAGAGCTGATGGAGGTCAAACCGACATACCTGCCGTCGGTGCCGCGCGTGTTCGAGAAGATCTACACGCTCGCCCACGGCGCGATCGAGGCCAAGCCGCCCGAGGAGCGCAAGCGCGCCCAGGAGGCGATCAAGCTCGGAGTGAAGGTGCGCGACATGATCAACCGCGGCGAACCCGTGCCCGAGGAGCTGCAGAAGCCCTTCGACGAAGCCGACGCGGAGCTGTTCAAGCTCGTACGCGGGATCTTTGGCGGCGACGTACGTCACGCCACCAGCGGCGCCGCTCCGATCGCCAAAGAGATCCTCGAATTCTTCTGGGCCTGCGGCGTGCCGGTGCTCGAGGGCTACGGCATGACTGAGACGGCTACGGCCGCGACTGTCTCGACGGTCGAGAACCACCGCTTCGGCACCGTCGGCCGTGCCCTGCCGGGAGTCGAGCTGAGGATCGCCGACGACGGCGAGATTCTGATCAAAGGCCCGAACATCTTCGCGGGCTACCACAACCGCGGGGAAGAGAGCTTCGGCGCGGTCGAGGACGGGTGGATGCACACCGGCGATCTCGGCTCGCTCGACCAGGACGGCTACCTCTCGATCACCGGGCGCAAGAAGGACATCATCATCACCGCCGGCGGCAAGAACCTGACGCCCGCGAACATCGAGAACGACCTCAAGCAGTGCCGCTGGATCTCCCAGGCCGTGATGCACGGAGACCAGCGCCC
>Ga0182024_10008997_pt1 | contig 20818 bp, 22 predicted proteins | sample P32metaG_FD_120480 | JGI IMG/M metagenome (GOLD analysis project Ga0182024, IMG submission 120480) | Permafrost microbial communities from Stordalen Mire, Sweden - P3-2 metaG (Illumina Assembly) | ecosystem: Environmental > Terrestrial > Soil > Wetlands > Permafrost | place: Sweden: Stordalen...
GCGCACTATCGCGTGGACGCCCGCCACGCCGCCCGAGCCGGCGCCGCGGACACCGCTGCGCGAGCGCGCCCGGGCCGAGCTCGGCACCCTGCTCGACCAGCTTCGGGGCGGACCGCTCGCATGGACCTTCACCATCCGGCTGATGGTGTGCGTCGGCGTGGCCGCCGTGGCGAGCGAGGTGCTTCCGCTGCAGCGGTCCTACTGGGTTGTACTCACCGTCGCCATCGTGGTGAAGCCCGACAACGGCTCGGTGTTCGCCCGCGCCCTGCAGCGCGGCATCGGCACGATCGTCGGCGCGGTGCTAGGCGCCATCATCCTGGCGGCGATTCCGTACGGGCCATGGCTGCTGTTCCCGATGGCCGTGCTGGCGGCCGGGCAGCCGTACGGGCGCCTCCGCAACTTCGGCCTGGCGGCCACGTTCATGACCCCGCTGATCGTGCTGCTGCTCGACCTGCTGGCGCCCGCCGGCTGGCGGCTCCCCGAAGAACGGCTGGTCGACACGCTGCTCGGCTGCGCGATCGTGCTGCTCGTCGGGTACGCGACGTGGCCGAGCAGCTGGCACTCGCACCTGCCACGGCAGTTCGCCGCTACGCTGCGCGACATCTGCCGGTTCATGGAGGCGACGCTCATCCCGGATCCGGATCCGGATCCGGCGGCCCGCGGCCGCGGATGGCAGCTGCGTCGCACGGCCTACCGCGCTGTCGGCGACCTGCACGGGGAGTACCAGCGGGCCATGTCCGAGCCAGCGGCCGTGAGCCGCCGCGCGTCGGCCTGGTGGCCCGCGATCGTCGCGCTCGACGAGGTGGCCGACGCGGCGACCGCCACCGGGGCAGCGATCCGCCGCGGCGCGCCCGCGCCGTCACCCGGCGCGGTACATCAGCTGACCGCGGCGCTGTCCGCCGCCGCCGACGCGATCGACGCCGACGTCCCGCCCCGGATCGGCGAGCTGCCCGACGACGAGGCACTCAAGCCGGTCACCGACGCCGTGCGGCCCGTGCTGTCTGTGCTCGGGTCGGGGCCGCAGCCGGCCCGGCCAGGAACGGCAGTCACGTAACGGCGGCAGGCCTTACATCTTCATCGGGGGACCGGAAAAGGCGATGGCGTGGTGGAATTGGCGCCACCAGTCCAGCGTGTCCTTGTGTGGCTCGCCGCTCAGTTGGCCGAGCAGGTGACCGGAATCCTGAGTCCAGATCACGTCGAACTCCGAGCCGTTAAACGTGCAGAAGATCCGGCCGGCTGCCTGGTTACCTGCATTCAGTTTGTCCGAGCGGGCCTGGGCGAGCGTGAAAGTCTTGGGGTGCAGGGTGTCGTGATTCCAGCTGACTTCGCCGAAACTGTCACGCCGGCTGCAGTCGCCGAAGTTGGTCCGGATGGAGTTGGTCCCCAGCTTGTTCCCGAGCGACCTCACGGCCGTTATGTAGGCGTCGTACAGCGCATCCTGCGAGGGATATGTGTGGAAGCTCACTGACGTGACACCGAAGTGCGGTTTCATGCACATGATCATCGAGGCGCTCTGCACATCGCATTTGGACATGGGCAGCATACCGCCCGTGGCCTCATTGGCCTGGGTCAGCGCGCGCGTCAGTTTATTCACCTTGTGCTGGGTCATGCCGTGCGTGGACGACGAAGACGCAGAAGTCGCGGGGGTATGCCCGCGCAGGATCATCCAGCCAGCGCCCCCCGCGAAGAGGAGGAGGACAACGACGCCCAGCGCCGCGAGCCGGCCCGGGCCCCCGTACCAGCGCCGGCGCCGCGCGGCCGGCTCCTGGCCGTACGGCGTGCGGGTGCCGGCCGGGTCAGGCGGCCCGGCCGCGCCGGGCACACTAGCCGGCTGGATGTCGCGCTTACGGTGCGAAGTCAGGGTGTCCGGGCCGCTCCCCGCGACCGGCATCCTCCCCTGGCCGGGCGTGGACGTAGCGGCATGCGGCGCTGCGGAATCTCCGTGCAGGGCGGCGCGTGCTGCGCCGATGAACTCGCGGCAGCTCTGGTATCGATCCTCAGGCTGCTTGGCCAGGGCCCGCATGATGACGTCGTCGATGCGGCCCGGCAGCTCGGCCCGGATCGCGCTGGGCAGCGTCGGCTGTTCCTCGACGTGGGCCCAGATGATCGCGGCGTCGATGTCCTTCACGAACGGGACGCGGCCCGTCAGGCACTCATAGAGCACGCACCCGAGTGAGTAGATGTCCGCCCGGCCGTCCACGGGCCGGCCCTGGATCTGCTCCGGGGCGAGGTAGTCGATCGTCCCCATGAACTCCCCGGTCGCGGTGAGCCCGCTGCGCGAGTTGGCGTGCTTACTGATGCCAAAGTCGCTCAGGTACACGTGATCGGGATCATCCTCATCAGACCCGTGCTCTACCAGGATGTTTCCTGGCTTAACGTCCCGGTGCACCAGCCCCTGGCGGTGCGCGGCATCAAGCGCGCGGGCCGCCTGCCCAACCAGCGCCAGGGCCTCGTCGGGCGGCAGCCGATGACGCACTTTGAGTACTGAGCGCAGGTCTGCGCCGCTGACATAACGCATCGCTATGTAGAGCAGCCCGGCGTTTGATCCCATGTCATAGATGGGAACAACGTTCGGATGGTTTAGCGAGGCGGCTATACGCGATTCCTTGAGGAATCGCGCACGGAAAACGTCGTCTTCTGCGAGTTCTGGCGCTAGGACCTTAAGTGCTACCGAACTGCCGAGGCGAGGATTCTCGGCCTCGTAGACGGCACTCATTCCACCGCGGCCGATAATTCCGCGCAATCTGTAGCCCGCCCATTCGTCCCCGATCATGGGCAATGAGATTGCCATGTTCCCCCCAAGCCGATAAGTGGTCGGCCCTCTCTTCGGCGCGAGCGTAACTTGTCCGTAACCATCCCTGATGGATACGGTCGGCTATGCGCCTCGGCGAGACAGGGCTGAAGCTAGCCCTTTTGGGCTAGCTTTACGTCCACTTGGCGGTGAGTATACGTCCGCCACAGAGTTTGCACCATGGCTACCACGCGCCAATCGCTGCGCTGTAGCTCCCATCCGCATCGCAGCGCCGGTCTGCCTGTTCAGCACGCCATACAGGAACGGCTCCGTTACGAGGAGTCGCCAGATTTGGCCATGATGGAGCCGGGGCCGGCCCGGCGAACGTCACTTGCTGCACTGCGGGTCCGGGCCAAGAACCGGCGGATACCCCGGCAGACCATGACCTACCGCCCGCGAGGGTATAAGCCACCCGCCGCTCTGCCGGCTATACCGGACACGCCGGAATCCGCCGGTCACGGAAAGTGTGCCACAGTTCGTATTTGGGCCGCTGTTGACCAAGGGTTTACCCCAACATAATGTGGTGGCCGCCTTGTGCGTCTCCGCCACGCCCGAGCCGGTCAGCCGGTAAACCTTGACTGGCGTCATGCGCGAGATTGCGGGATAGATCTTGGTAATCCTGTAAACCTCTCATCCGCCGCGGGCGTCCACTTGACAGGAATCGAGTGCACTTTGAGGCCGCAGCCGGAGATTAGCGGCTGCAGCTAGCATTCCTGGGGGGATCGGATGACGAAAGTTGATTCATCACCGCGTCCAGTAGGCTCCGCCAGCGGAACAAGGACGCGTTTTTCGGATGGGCCTGTTCGGAATATTCCCCGTGCGGCTCGGCGGGCCGTACCGTCGTGGGCCGGGCGGGTCGCTGCGAAGCTGCTCCCGCCTCCTCCAGTGCTCCGCCAGGGAGTCCATCCAGATCCCGGTGACCCTGCGGCCGCACCGGTCGATCCTCAAAGCTGGCCGAGGGCGCAACGGCAGGCGTTCGCCAGCGCGGAGATGGACTTGTTCCGTGCCTGCCTCCGTCGGCCAGGGACACCCGACGTGCGGGCAGCGGTGCTCGACGACCTGAGCAGCTATTCAGGACTGCCACCGCAGGAGTGCGTTGAGCGGTGCCGGAACTGGGAATCGTGGAGCGTTGAGGAATGGCTCGCCGCGGATCGATCCGGCACCGACCGACTTACCAGCTTTTACCGAACGACGGAGTCGTGGGCGTTCGACCTTCTGTGGTACGCCTATATGCAGGCCGAAGGCTGTGGCTATCCGGCCAGCGTTCTGGCGCTGCGGGCCGTAGCTGCCCAGGGCAAGGGCCGGGCGCATCTTGATTTCGGCTCCGGGGCCGGAGTGACCAGTCAACTGTTCGCCCGTGCCGGGTATGAGACGACGCTGGCTGACATTTCAACGTCACTGCTGGACTTTGCCCGTCACCGGCTGTCGCGCCGGGGCGAGGCGGCCCGGTTCATTGATCTCAGCCAAGAGAAGCTTGAGACGGGCCGGTACGACGTCATCACCGCGCTGGACACGCTCGTTCACGTTCCTGATCTTGCCGACGTTGTGGCCAGCCTCCACCGCGCGCTCCGGCCCGGGGGGTGGCTGGTGACCAACTTCGATGTACGTCCCCCGTCGCTGGAGAATGCCTTGCACCTCTACGACGATGACCTCGATCTCCGGGCCGTTATACACCGTGCGGGTTTCGTGCCGTCCGGCCGATTCGGGCAGTATGTGGTGTATCGCCGCGTGGATCCTTCGGGCGCGGCTCAGCGCCTCCGGGTCCTGCTCGACCAGCTCGTCCTCACCAGCCGCCCCCGCCGTGTCATCCGCCGCCTGAACCGGCGCCTGGCGGCCGCGCTCTGGCAGCAGGCCCGGTAACTTCCCCCGCCTGGGTCCGCAGTCAGGCGTGGTAACCGGTGGAGATGGAGATTTCCCGTCAGTGGGCCGATGAACCCGCCGGACGACGACATGTTGATGATCTTCCCCGCGCCCCTCCGGCTGCGTTTCCGCGGGCCGGGTCCTGGAACCGCCAGCGGCTCGGGCGCGCGGTTAGTTGCCGGTTGGGTGAACGATAGGGGCAGGTCGGCGCGTTCCAGGGGGTATGGGGATAAGGCTGTCCGGGGGCAGGTGGCAGGGTGCGGGCGGCTACGCGTCCGGTCCTGTTCGGCGGATCCCGGCCGCGCCGGTGGTCTCGAGGCCATCGAAACCGGCGCCGTGGTGAGCGGAAGTGCTTGCGGGGAGATCCGCAGGGCGCTGGGTGTGTACGTGGTGGGGGCCATCGACCCGGCCGGCCGGGCCGTGGTCGAAGCCCACCTCGCCTGGTGCGTGGATTGCCGGGAGGAACTGGCCGGGCTGGCCGGGCTGCCGGGCCAGCTGGGCAGCGTACCCGCCGCCGATGTGACCAGGCTCATCCTGGATGAGCCCGGCCCGGCGGGCCGCGAGGCGGGGGATCGGCCCGATGCGGTGCTGCGGGCGCTGCTCGACGGGGTGGCGGCACTGCGCGGGCACCTCATGTGGCGCCGGGTGACGGCCGCGGTGGCCGCGATGGTGATCGCCGCGGGCGGTGCGGTCGCGGTGTTCCAGGTCGCGGCTCCGCCGTCTGCGCTGAGTGCCGCATCGCCAGTGCTGGCCTGGGCGGCCACGGTCCACGGTAGCGATGTCGGTACCGGGGCGGCCGCCACGGTGCGGTACACGGCGCAGCCGTGGGGGCTGCAGGCCGAGGCGCAGGTCAGCGGGATTGCGTCGGGGACCCGGTGTGAGCTGCTGGTCCTCGGCGCCGACGGGCCCGTGATGGCAGGTGGCTGGACGGTGACGCAGGGCCATGCGGATGCCTGGTATCCGCTCTCGGCGCCGTCTGCCGTGCCGGGTATCCGCGGGTTCGTCGTGACCACGGCGAGCGGGAAGCCGCTGGTGAGCGTACCGATCCGATGACGCCCCCGAGCCGGCGCGAGACGGCGGAAGGCGTCTGGCCGCCGATGGCCAGGACCTGGGTTGCGGCGGTCCTGCTGGTGCTGCTGCCGATGGCCGGTGGCTGCGCGACGGTCCATCCGCCGGGCTCTGCCGCACGGTCCATGCCGCCTGCGGCCGGCGCGGGCCGCGGCGGTGAGCGGGCGCTCGCCGCCGCGTACCTGGCCATCGCACAGCCTGCTAACCGTCGTCTGGACGCCGAGGTCGATGGGTTCACCGATCACGAGCATCAGGACCTGGCCGCGGCCGAAGCGGTACTGCGTGCTGAGGCGGCGACCGAGCGCCGGTTCGACCGGCTCCTGGACAGGATCCCGTTCCCCCCGCCCCTGGCTTCCACCGCCCGGGCCCTCATCCAGGCCAACCAGCGGCGTGCCGTGCTGACCGGCCAGCAGGCAAGATCCACCTCGCTGACCGGGCTGGTGTCGTTCACCGGCCGGCACCGGGCAGCGGACGCCGCGGTCGAGGCCCAGGTGAGGATCCTCCGCCGCGCGCTGGGCCTGCCGCCGCCAGACGACAGCTGACCTCCTGCTGCAGCCGGTGACGTGTTCCTCTAGAGATGCGGCAGCTGGTAGCCGTTGTAGAACCACAGCGCGGTGCGCCCACCGGACCGGGCGCGGCGGAGAACCCGCCCGCGGGAGTTTGCGGTACATCCACAGCGCCAGCAGTATCTGCACGCCGGCCAGGCCCAGGACCACGCTGGCGAGAAGCGCCTTCAGCGCTATCGCGGCCAGGTACTGGCGGCCGAACAAGCTGAACGCGGGATTCGCCGTAAGCAGCAGTGGCGGTGGCGCCCTTTCCCCGGCTGAGCCAGGCGCTGGAAGCCGGGGGTATCGCCGCCCGCAGGCCCCAGCTGCTAGCCGGGCTCGTGGGGCAAGTCATCGACGTAGGCGTCGGCACCGGGGCGAGCTTCCCGCACTACCCGCCAGCCGTCGGCCTGGTCCTCGCGATCGAACCGGAACCCCATCTGCGGCGGATCGCGGCCGCCGCCGCCCGCACGGCGCCTGTTCCCGTCAATGTGGCCGATGGCGTGGCCGGCCGCCTGGCCAGGAGGATCAGCGCGCTCTTGGCAGCTGGGCCGCCCGGCCCGCCCGCACGCCCGCCGCGATAAGGCCAAGCCCGGCAACGGCACAGACCAGCCCAATGAACGCCCAGACATGCTGGCCGTTCATACCGCCGGATTGGCCCAGCATGTTCAGGCCCTGCCCGATCCAGAGCACGCCGACGAGGGCGAGCAGCACGCCGAGCACCAGGAAGATCCAACGCCTCATCCATAACCCCGCTAACAAGTACAGGCGGCCTGGGGCTCCTGAGCACTTCTGGAAATACCCGGGTGTTCCTGGAATCAGCACTAGCCAGCAGGCCTCGAATCTATACACGAGAACGCTGGCCGGCTGGTTCAACTGACGGAGGGGTGCAAGTCGCCGCCGTCTACCGGAACCCGGCATGGGGAGGGCTTGCCGTTGGTACGTTTGAGGCGAAGGGGAGTAGTCCTTTCGTCGGCTGGTCGACATGCTGGCGCGCGGTGCGTGCCCGGCCACCGGGTCACAGTTGCTGTGGCGGACGAGACCTTCGGCTGTTGAGTGCATCCGGCCGAAGGGACATTAGGAGGATCCCGGGTCGGACAGGCAACCGACCGATGGGATCGCCCGTTGTCTTACCTTGCTGCCGCCGCCATCGCCTTCGGGCTCACGTTCCTGGGTGAACTCCCGGACAAGTCCCTGTTCGCATCCCTGGTCCTGGGCATCCGCTACCGCCCCCTGTACGTGTGGACCGGGGCCGCCGCCGCGTTCGCGGTTCACATGGCCATAGCCGTGACGGCCGGGCAACTGCTCTCGTTGCTGCCGTCCCACCTCGTCGACGGCATAGTGGCCGCGCTGTTCCTGGCCGGCGCGGCGTACCTGTGGATATCCAGTTTCCGCCAGCCGCAGCCGGAGGGGGCTGACGCCGCACGGGAGGGTGGGCCGCCTGCGTCGTTCCTGCGGATCGCGGGAACGAGTTTCGGTGTCGTCTTCCTGGCCGAGTGGGGAGACATCACCCAGCTCACTGCGGCGAACCTGGCCGCCCGCTACAACCCCGTGGCCGTCTTCGCCGGGGCAGTGCTCGGGCTATGGCTGATCGCGGCCCTGGCCGTCAACCTCGGCGCCAAGAGCCTCAATCTCATCCAAATGGCCTGGGTACGCCGCATCACCGCGGCCATCCTGCTGGGCCTCGGCGTCTACATCGCCGTCAGCGCCATCACCGGCTAGGAGCCCGGTCAGGCAGGGTGTCTTCACTGCGGGCCGGGTGGCCTGTTCGGCGGGGTCGTTCCCGGGATGACCAGGGTGGATTCGTAGGCGAGTACGACGGCCTGAACGCGATCACGCAGGCCGAGCTTGGCGAAAATCCGGCCGACGTGAACCTTCACGGTGCCTTCCGACAGGTGCAAGCTGGCCGCGATTTCGCTGTTGGACATGCCCGTGGCGATGTGAGAGAAGACGTCCTGCTCACGGCCGGTCAGAGCCTCCCGGATCTGGGCGGCCCGGCGGCTGCTGGGCGGCCCGGGCTGCCGGGTGCTGAACTGGCTGATGAGGCGTCTGGTGGCGCCAGGCGCGAGGACCGCGTCGCCCGCGGCGATGATACGGATCGCGTCCGCCAGGTCGTCAGGCTGCGTGTCCTTGAGCAGGAAGCCGCTGGCCCCCGCGCGCAGCCCAGCGTAGACGTAGTCGTCCAGGTCGAAGGTGGTCAAGATCAGCACCTTGGACGGCAGGCCGGCGGCCACGATGTCGCGGGTCGCCTCGATGCCGTCCCGGCCGGGCATCCGGACGTCCATGAGCACCACGTCGGGGCTCAGCGCGGAGCACATCGAAACCGCGGTGGCCCCGTCGCCGGCCTCACCGGCCACCGCGATGTCGCTTTCAGCGTCGAGGATCAGCCGGAAGCCTTTTCTGATCAGGGGATGGTCGTCCGCCAGCAGAACGGTGATCATGACGTCACCGCCAGGTCCGGGTGGAGCCGGGCGCTGACCCGCCAGCCCCGCGGATCACGGGGGCCGCAGTCCAGCTCACCGCCGACGGCTTTGATCCGCTCGCGCATCCCCGTCAGGCCACCGCCTGCGGCGCCGGGACTGGTGCTGGCGCCGGTGCCGTCATCCTCGACGTCCACGCGCACTTCGCCTGCGGAGACCTGCAGCCGGACAGCCGCGTTCGCGCTAGGGCCGGCGTGCTTCATCGTGTTCGTCAGGGCCTCCTGGACGAGCCGGAAGACGGCCAGCTGGACGCCGGCGGGCAGGTCCGCAGTGGCGCCGGTGCGTTCGTAGCGGACGGGCAGGCCGGCGGCGCGGACCCGGGCGACGAGATCGTCCAGCTCGGCCAGGCCGGGCAGCGGCTGCCGGAGTTCCTGGCCGGAGCCGGCCCGCAGCACGCCGAGCAGGCGGCGCGTCTCGGCCAGCGCCTGCCGGGCAGTGCCCGACACGTCCCGGATCGCATCGCAGGCCTCGGCGGGTGACCGGGTGACGGCGCGGAGGGCGCCGTCCGAGAGTGCCACGATGACCGTGAGGTGATGGGCCACGCTGTCGTGCATTTCCCGGGCGATACGGGCGCGTTCCTCCGCGGCAGCCAGTGCGCTGCTGGCGTCGCGTTCGCGTTCGAGCCGCTGCGCCCGGTCGCGCAGCTCAGCGAGGTAGGCACGGCGGGTGCCCACGTACAGGCCGACCAGCAGGACGGCGCCTGCCAGGCCGGCAGCGTCCGTGACCGCAAGCGCCCAGTGGCGGGTGCCATCCTCCGCAACCACGAGGAGCACGACACCGGCGGTGAGCGCCGCCGCGGCCAGCGCCTCAGCCCTTCGCGTCATGGCGGCGACGGTGTAGAGGGCGATGGCCAGCGCGACGGGGAAGAGTGCCCCGTGAGCTGGCCACCAGGCCAGGACAGCCGCGGCCAGGAGGGTCCAGAGGAATACCGGGCCGGGCCACACCCGGCGCAGCGGCAGCGCGCCGGCGGTCAAGACCGCGACGGCCAGGCCGGCCGCCAGAGGCAGGTGCCCGGAGTGTGCCGCCTGCCCGAACGAGAAGCGCGCCAGGGAGGCTGCGCCCGCGACGATGGCGCATCCGATGTCGAAGGCCCAGGAACGCGGTGACCGCGTTCCTGGGTCCTCGGCTGGCTTCCAGAAGGCCACGTCTTATCCTCGCAGTTCACATTAGGGAAAGCGCTCAGCGCAGGGGAGAATCTCAGGCCGGTACGTCGGCCGGTTCCAGGGTGCGGCCGGGGCGCTCTGGCGAGGTGGCCGCCTGCCAGAGCCGGACGGCCAGCAGGACCATCGCGGCCGCGAACGGCAGCATGTAGAGGATGACGATCGGCCCGTACGAGCCCATCTGCTGGGCGATTTCCAGGCCGGCGAAGAACAGGGCCGCGAGCCAGCGCGGGACGGTGCGGCTTCGCCACAGGGCAATCGCCATGAGCAGCGGCGCGAGCAACTCGCTCACGAAGTACAAGTACGTGAAGGCCTGGCCGAACCCGGAATTGAAGCCGGTGACCAGTATCTTCGCGGCCGAGCCTGGTGCCACGTGCGCGGTGGCCGCGGCGGCGAGGCCGGGGAAAACGATCACGTTGACGATGGCCCCGCAGAAGGCGCCCAGTCCCCCGACAAGCGCGGCGACCGTGGCCAGCGCGGCACCGCGGCCCCTGACCAGCATGGCGATTGCCGCATAGGACACGGCCAGCGTCCCGAGTCCGAGCAGGACAAGGGAGCTGGCCAGGTAGAGCTGTGCCGGGTGCTGAGCAGCAATGGGCAGCACCTTGAACGCCGTGGCCGTGGTCGTGAGCACCTGGTCGGTCCCCTTGGGGCTGAGTGCCTCCCCCGCGATGTACAGGACGGCGGCGATGGGGAGGAAAAGAGCGAGCACCCGCTGACGTATCCGGGCCGCGTTATCCATTGACTTCTCCTGTCGGTCAGAGGCCGGGTACCGCGGCGGGCTGATCCGGCGCACCACCACGGGTCTGGGGGTAGGCGGTGACGTCGTGGAGCGGGGGCGCGATGTCGGCTGCGGGTATTCCGGTGGTGATGGGGGAGGGCCGGAAGCCTTTGACGACCAGCCAGACGCCCAGCGGCAACTCCCAGGCCGCCACCGGGAGTGCGGCCAGCGCGGCCAGGGAGGAGTACTGGCCGATGCCGCCGAACAGCGTGGCGGTGACGGCGGTGATTCGCACGGTGGTGGTCACGTTGCCTCCTGGGCTACTGATCACCTGAACGCTACGGACCCCTCACCCCGCGGGCATCTGCCCGCAGACCACGCTTCCCCCTCCGGCTACGCCTCCAGATATAGGCCGATGGTGAGCTGAGGCTGTGCGGTCGGAAGGTCCGGGGATGAGCGTCAAAGGGTCCCGGCGTTACGCTGTTGAGAGGTTGCGCTGGCCGGGAGGCGCTGGTGACCGCAGGACCTGGAGACCATGGGGCAGCGGGTGCGATGGGCCATGGCCGCCTCCGGGCCTCCGACGCCGACCGCGAGCAGGTGATTGACACCCTCAAGGCCGCGTTCGTGCAGGGCTGGCTGACCAGGGACCAGCTCGGTGAGCGGGCGGGCCGGGCGCTGGTGTCGCGGACCTATGCGGAGCTGGGGGCAGCCACCGCCGGCATCCCGGCCAGGCTGACCGGCGCCGAGGGGTCACCCGCGCTCCCGGTGGGACGCGTCCGGGAGCCAGTGGGCAAGAAGGTGGCTGCGTGGGCGGCGTGCGTGCTCATTCCGGTTGCGCTGGGAGCCGCTTTCCTTACCTATTACGGCGGATTCGTCGTCCTGTTCTTGCTCGCCTTTACCGGGTTGACGATGACATCTAAACGCTGATCGCCGGGTTCGGGACCGGAACGCTCCCGAGCCCGGTCTTGGCGCGGCAGGCTCTTCGCTGCGGCGGCAGGCCGCGCTTTTCAGCCTGTGACTGATGATTGCGGTGCGTTGAGCTGGCTCCGGCGGGAAGGACCCTGCGTGCGGGGGTAACCGCCGATACGATCCCGTCATGTCTCTGCCTGCCATGCTGCGGACCCGGGTCCGGGCGGCTCTCGGTCGTGCCTGCCCGGTGGTCTCCGCGCACGTGCTGTGTTTCGGGGTTCCCCGGGGCCTGTTCTTCGGCACTGTGGGACGCGTGCTGCCCGGGATGCACGGGCGCGTGATGCGGGCACGGGTCCCCGGCTCCGGGGCTGGGCTGCTGGTCCGGCTCGGGACATCCGACATCGAGGTGTTCGTGCAGGTGTACGGCTGTCGTGAGTATGAATGGGAATTCACGATAGCGCCCCGGGTCATCGTGGACGCCGGGGCATACACCGGCTTGTCGACCGCCTTTTTCGCGATGCGGTATCCCGATGCCAAGATTGTCGCGATCGAGCCCGACGATGACAACTTCGGCCTGCTGGCCCGCAATACGGCTGGTTTCGCTAACGTGCACCTGCTCCAGGCCGCGTTGTGGTCGGAAAGCGGCGTCGTGTCTCTGGTGGATCCCGGTGACGGGGCCTGGGGGATCAGGCTGGCCGAGCTGGCCAGGGCGGGCGCCAGCGAGGCCGCGCCGGGGAAGGCGGTCCGGGCGGTGACGGTGCCGGATGTTCTGCGGGTGCACGGCCTGGGCCGCATCGACCTGCTCAAGGTGGATATCGAGGGCAGTGAGATGGAGGTCTTCTCGCACGCGGATCCCTGGATAAGCAGCGTGGAGGCTATTTCCGTGGAACTGCACGATAGGTTCAAGCCTGGATGCAGCAGCGCTTTCTTCAAGGCCGTGGAGGACTTCCCGGTGCAGTTGCGGCGTGGTGAATACGTGTTCATGGCGCGGGATGAGTCACTGCGCCGGCCGCCCCCGGCTCCGGTGCCCCTGGGGTAGCGATCCGCCCGGCCCGGCCGGCCTGAGGGCCTGGCCGGGGCACGACCCTCCGTCAATCATGCGTGACACGCTATATTGCGTGACACGCACGTTTGGGGTTAGGGTTCTGGCATGGACACGTCGCAGGCCGCGGGCCTGGGCCTGCGGGAGCGCAAGAGGCAGCAGACCCGGGAGGCGCTGAGCTGGGCCGCCCTGCGGCTGGCGGTCGAGCGCGGCTTTGACGGCGTGCTCGTCGAGGACATCGCTGCCGAGGCAGGCGTGTCACCCCGCACGTACAACAACTACTTCTCCAGCAAGGCCGAAGCCATTGCCTGGCGGCACCTCGATCGGGCCCGCCGGACGGCTGACCTGATACGGGAACGGCCACTGAGCGAGCCGCTGTGGGAATCCATCACCGGGGCGGTCCTGGCGCAGGTCGGCGACGAGCGGGCGAGCCCGGAGCCGGACTGGACCGCCGGCGTCCGGCTCATGCTCACCGAGCCAGCTCTGCAGGGTGAGTACCTGAAAGCCGCCATGGCCGCCGACCGGGAATGCGCGGTGGCGATCGCCGAGCGGACCGGTACCGACGCCCGGGACATGTACCCGCAACTGGTGGCCGCCGCGGTCGGGGCGGCCATCCAGGCCGCCAATGATCAGTGGCTGCGCGCCGACCCGCCGGTGCCGCTCGCGCTGCTGCTGCGTGACGCGCTGAGCCAGCTCGCGTCCGGCCTGCCCGCTCCCCAGACCAGCCCGCCCGCTCCCCAGACCAGATAGCCCCACCTCCCACCACATCCGGCCCATCCCCGGGCCGCTATACCGCCATGCCCCCGTCCGGGCGGCGGAGCAAGGAGACGTTGCGATGGCAACCGGTGTCGTGATCGCCGGCGGCGGCCCTAACGGGCTGCTCCTGGCCTGCGAGCTTGCGCTGGCCGGAGTGCGCCCGATCGTGCTGGAGCGCCTACCGGAACGCGCGGCCCTGCCCAAGGCCAACGGGCTGGTCGGCCAGGTCGTGCAGGCGCTGGACTACCGCGGCCTGTATGAGAGGTTCAGCGGAAGCAGCGCGCCGCCGGCGCCGGCGCCGCGCTTCCAGTTCGGCGCGCTGCCGCTGGAGCTGTCCTCAATAGGCAGCAATGCCCTCTACACGCTGCCCATCCCGCAGCGCCGGATGGAAGAGCTGCTCGAGCAGCGCGCACACGAGCTGGGCGTGGAGATCCGGCGCGGGCACGAACTGACCACGGTGAGCCAGGACGGTGAGCAGGTGAGCATCGGCGTGTCGGGCCCGCGTGGCCCCTACGAGCTCGCCGCGGAGTTCCTCGTCGGTGCAGACGGGGGGCACAGCGTCGTGCGCAAGCTCTGCGGCATCGAGTTTCCCGGCATCACCGATCGCGGTTTCGTCGGCGCAGCGGCCAGGTCTCCATCCACCCTCCGGCTGCCGTTCCGGGCAGCGGAGAGCTGGAAGTGGCCGGGGCGGGCCGGTTGCAGCCCGCGACATTCACCCGCACCGAGAACGGCATGTTCGCCTACGGGATGTTCCAGCCGGGCCTGTATCGGGTGGCCGTGTACGAGTGGGCACCCTCGCCGCTGGAGGACAGCACATCCATGCCGCTCGATGAGCTGCGGGACGCGGTGCGCCGGGTGCTGGGCGGCGACGTGCCGATGAGCGAGCCGCCCGGTGGGGAGTCCGCGGCACTGCGCAGGTCGACCGGGATCAACTCCCGCCAGGCCAGCCGCTACCGGCAGGGACGGGTCTTCCTCCTCGGCGATGCCGCGCACGTGCACAGCGGTGTGGGCGGGCCCGGCCTGAACCTGGGCCTGCAGGACGCGCTCAACCTCGGGTGGAAACTGGCGGCCCGGGTCAACGGCTGGGCACCAGAGGGCCTGCTCGATACCTACCAGAGTGAACGGCATCCGGCAGGCCAGCGCGTCATTATGCACACCCGGGCGCAGACGGCCCTGCTGTCTCCCGGCGCGAACATCACTGCCCTGCGGGAGCTCTTCGGGGAACTGCTGCGGGACGGAAACAATGTCCGGCACGTCGCCGACCTGATGGCCGGCGCCGACATTCGCTATGACACGCGCACCAGCGAGCCACCGCATCCGATGGCCGGGCGCTGGATGCCGGACCTGGTGCTTCCGGCCGGGAGCCAGGCGACCAGGGTCGCGGAGTTGCTCCACCCGGCCAGGCCCATCCTGCTGGACCTCGCGGGACGCACCGATCTGGCCGGGACCGCGAAGGGCTGGATGGACCGGATCACGGTGATCGCCGCGCCCATCGCCGACCGTCCCGCAGACGCCATCCTGATCCGCCCGGACGGCTACGTCGCCTGGGCCGCCGGCTCGCAAACCCCCACGGCAGCCGACGGCCTCCGCCGCACCCTGCACACCTGGTTCGGCGCCCAGCCCGGCCTCACGTCACGGCAGCGGGCTAGACAGCAGAGGACAGACGGCGGGCGGGCACCGGGCTAGCGGAAGGAGGGCCACGGAAAGGGCTAGCGGAAGAGGGCGCTGTAGGCATTGAGGGCGGGCTGGCCGCCGAGATGGGCATACAGGACAGTGGAGCCGGCGGCGATCTGGCCGTTGCGGACCAGGTCAATCAGGCCGGCCATCGACTTGCCCTCATACACCGGATCGATGATCATTCCCTCCAGGCGGCCGGTCAGCCGGATGGCGTCCAGGGTCGACTGCACCGGGATGCCGTAGTAGTCACCAGCCCAGCCAGGCAGCACGGTGATCTCCTCCTCGGCCAGGTCCCGGCCGAGGCCGATCAGCTCCGCGGTGCTCCGGGCGATCTTCGCGACCTGGGCGCGGGTTTCCTCCAGCTTCGCGGATGCGTCGATGCCGATCACCGTCCGGGGCCGGTCCTGGCCGGCGAACCCGGCGATCATCCCCGCCTGAGTTGACCCGGTGACGCTGCACACGATGATCGTGTCAAAGAAGATTCCCAGCTCGGCTTCCTGGCGCTGGACCTCATCTGCCCAGTTCGCGAAGCCCAGGCCGCCGAGCCGGTGATCCGACGCCCCGGCCGGGATGGGGTACGGGGTCCCCCCGGCGGCCCGGACCTCGTCCAGCGCCTGCTCCCAGCTGGATTTGATGCCGATCCCGAACGCCGCGTCGACCAGTCGCACGTCGGCGCCCATGATCCGGGACAGCAGGATGTTGCCCACCCGGTCGCCGACCGCGTCCGGCCAGTCGACCCAGGTCTCCTGCACCAGCACGGCACGCAGGCCGAGCCGGGCCGCGACCGCGGCGACCTGCCTGGTGTGGTTGGACTGCACCCCGCCGATCGACACCAGGGTGTCCGCGCCCTGCGCGAGGGCGTCCGGTACCAGGTACTCCAGCTTGCGGACCTTGTTCCCTCCGAACGCGAGCCCGGAGTTGCAGTCCTCCCGCTTGGCCCAGATCTGTGCCCCGCCCAGATGCGCGGTCAGCCGCTCCAGCGGATGCACCGGGCTCGGGCCGAACATCAGCGGATACCGCGGGAAATCACTCAGCGACACCAGACCTCCTTACGCCGGGCCCATCCTGAAGGTGCCTGTGTCATGCACGCTGACGATGTGATTGGCATCCTCCTGCGATCGTGCCACATATACGGAAAATCCCCAATGCATATTCCCGCCGACTGGAGCGCCCGGTGCGGATCCCCGGTGTATTGGCCGCGACATTTCCCGCCCCGAGTTTGACCCGCTGAACTGGGGGGCAGGCTGAGCCGGGGCTATACGGGAGGCGAGATGGTGAGAACGTTTATATCGGGGAGCCGGGTCATATGGGGTACTCGGGCTAAAATGGCCTGCGCTGTTGTGGCTGTCGCTTCGATCGGCGCAGCGTGGCCGGCCACTGAAGCGTCGGCACAATGGCATCCAAGCTCTGGGCCGCATCAGCCGCCCATCCAGTCCGGCCTCGCTTTTACGTGGGGAAATAACGCGACGGGGGAGCTCGGCCAGGGGAACAACAGGGACTCCTCGGTACCTCTCGCCATCCCGGAACTGAACTGGCCGATCTCGGCTATCTCGACGGGAACAGACGGCAGTCTCGCGCTGACGCGACGGGGACGGGTCTGGTCCTGGGGCGGGAATGACCAGGGCCAGCTGGGCACCGGCAACCAGCAGGACCACAACGCGCCGGTGCTGGTCAAGGCGCCTGGTGGCCGCGGGTACCTGTCGCGGATCACCGCGGTCTCTTCCACCAACGTGGCCAGTGAGGCGCTGAACGCCGACGGCAACGTCTTTACCTGGGGCGACAACATCTGGGGGCAGCTGGGTACCGGGACCGTGGACGGCCCGGACCACTGCCCGACCTCGATGAGCCAGCCACCGGGCCCGAGCGACGTCTGCAGCAAGCTGCCCGTCTCGGTCGTGGGCGCCTCGGGCCAGGGGACGCTGTCGGGTGTGGTGGCCATTGCCGGCTCGAACGACGACGACCTGGCGCTGCGGTCCGACGGAACGGTGTGGACCTGGGGGATCAACGACTCCGGGCAGCTGGGCATCGGGACTCATTCAGGTCCCCAGGAGTGCAAGCCGTACACCCATTTCGCGGCCGTCGGCTGCAGCGCGAAACCGGTCGAGGTGGCCGGGCCGGGTGGCAAGGGCGTGCTCAACCATGTCGTCGCCGCTGCCGGTGGCGCCGACTTTGACGTGGCGCTGCGGGCCGATGGCACCGTCTGGACCTGGGGGTCCGACGCCTTCGCCGACCTGGGTCAGGCCTCGCCCTCGCCCGAGCGGTGCTTCAGCCCGTTCGCCGGCGACTCTCTTCCCTGCAGCACCGTCCCGGTGCAGGTCACCGGGCCCAGTGGTGCGGGCCACCTGACCCATATCACGGCCATCTCGGCCGAACCGTCCGCCAACGGACTGCACGTGATGGCGCTGCGTTCGGACGGCACCGTCTGGTCCTGGGGTGTGGACGACCTCGGGCAGCTTGGCAATGGGAAGTCCGAAGAGTTCGACAACCTGCCGAGTCAGGTGGTCGGCCCGAATGGCCAGGGGCATCTGCAGCACGTCGTGTCGATCGCCGCGGGCGGCGGGTTCAGCATGGCCCGGCTGGCCGACGGCAGCATCTGGACCTGGGGCGAGAACAGCAGCGGCCAGCTGGGCATCGGCAACGCGACCGGCCCGAGTGTCTGCACTTCGGAGCACACGCCATGCAGTCTGGTGCCGGTACAGGTGAAAGGCGCCGGTGGTACCGGCAAATTCAGCGGGAGTGTAGCCATCTCGGCCGGGCAGGAACACGCGGCGGCTCTGCGGGCTCCGTAACCAGCTCCGGCGCGACCGTCCTGAGCACGTCAGCTGCCGATGACGACGGCAGCTGACGTGCTCAGCCGCGCCCCGGCGAACCCGCTCCATAGGCCGGCCGGGGCCCGCCCAGTACAGTAAGGGCTGGCCGTGCTGAAATGGCGTGCGCGGCGAAAGGGGTGGGTGTGGAGCGAGAGCCGGGCCCCCAGTGGCGGCCGCTGACGCGCCAGGACAGTAATGCGGCGCAGCAGATGGTGGAGAGGGCCGCGGAACTGGCCCGCGATTCCCACGCCCGGACGCGGCACGCCGCGGTGCTGGTGAGGGATGGCAGCCTGCTGGCCTGGGGGACGAACGGCGTGCCGTTTCCCGGCGAAGACCATTGCTACTGCAAGGTCGGCGAGCTCGGCCAGCATGACCAGTGCCGCACCCACGCGGAGCAGCGGGCCCTCATGCTGGCCCGCGAAGGCGACGGCTGGCAGCGGCTGCACGGCTCGAAACTGATCTACGTGCGGCTGGAGGCGGACGACTCGGTCCGGCTGGAGGACCCGCATTTCTGCGCCCGCTGCAGCCGCACGGCGCTCTCCCTGGGTGTCACCGAGTGGATCTTCGCGCTGTCGGACGGCCTGGCCAGTTACTCCTCGGCCGACTACGACAAGATTGCCCAGCTCAGCTGGTAGCACCAGCGCGGGACGACCTGGCAGCGCCAGCGCGGGCGGCTCAGTCAGCACGGCGGATGCCGGGGCGCGACTCGACCCCGTCGAGCACCCCGTCCCAGATGACGTGCAGCCAGAACACCATCCGGCCCGGCCAGCCGCGGTGTGGCGCGCGCGGATGCGGGCGGGTCGGTGCGCGGCGGAGGGCGGCGCGGTAGCCGAGGGCCAGGTGCTCGCACTCCGGGGCGGTCAGCCGCTCCTGCATCCAGGCGATCAGCGCCTGCTCCGCCGAGCGGTACTCATCCAGGCACTCTTCCAGCCACAGCTGCACGGTCCCCGGCTCGCGCGCGACGATGGCCCCGTCACCGGTGAGATGGGATTGGAGGACGCGGAGCGCCCACCCGGTCTCGCGGGCCTCCGCACGGCACCGCTGGAGCAGTTGCCGGTCGTCACCGAGGCGCCGGCCGGCGGCCGGGTACACGGCGCGCTGCATGGCGGCGATGTGCCCACTCAGCCTCGCGACCGCCCGGTAACCCCACACCGGGGTACCGCCGGTGCTCCCCACCGCATCCTCGTAGGTAGCCGCGACGAGTACGCCGATCGGACCGTTGGAGATGGTCAGTGCCTGGTCGGCCCGGTGGCCGTCCCGGGGCTCCGGAAGTGCTGCTGCCACGGCGGTCCCTTCGCATGAAGGTGCGGGACACGCGGCCGCTGCTGCGGCGGGCGTGTAGCGCGAACCTATGCAGGGCCGCCCGGAGGCGCGTCCCCCGGCCGGGGGAATGGCGGGGGTGGTTCACGCCGGTGCCCACGCGGTTTTCCGGGGCGCCGGTTCTAATGGCCCCCCTTTAATGGCCGGATACGCCACGGGTTGACAGCGGGGCCAAGCGGAGGTGCACTCTGTGTACGTGGAATGTCACGTTAAGGAGCGAGGCTCATGATCTGGTTACTGATCGTTCTGTGGTGCGTGGCGATCGCCTCGATCGTGTTCCTGATCCTGACGGTCAGGCGGCGCCGGCGGGCCATGATCGCGGCGCGGGTGTGGCGGCCCGACCGGAGCGGCCATGGACCGCGGGTCGGCAGGTAACCCGGTCTCCTGGAGCGAGTCCGCGCGCTTACGGACTCCGTACCCGGCCGCTTCATTTTTCTCTAACGATCCGTTCGGCGCGGCCCCGCTGAAGACCTCAGGCGGTGCCGCCGGGCTGGGCGGCTGGACTACCAGACGTGGACGTAGTCCACGAGCATGTCGACGGGGAACCTGGTGCGGGCTGGCGAGCCAGCTCCTCCGCCGATCGCGAGGTTGAGGAGCATGAACATCGGCACCCCGCTGCTGAAGGGCCAGTTGGGGACCTGGCCGGGCCCGACGTCCATGTACCGCGCGCCGTCTTTGAAGAAGGTCAGGCCCGCCGGGGCCCAGCGGAGGCGCCAGGTGTGCCAGTTGCTGTCCACGGCGATGGATGAGCGCCTGGTAGACGCGCCGCTGCCGGTGCGGTCGAGTGCGTGCACCGAGGTCAGCACGTCGCCGGAGTCCCCGAAATTTTCCAGCACGTCGACCTCGCCGCACTTCGGCCAGCCGACCGTGCCGATGTTGGCGCCCATCATCCACCAGGCCGGCCAGGTGCCTTCCTGCGGGTCTAGCTTGATGCGCGCCTCGAAGGTGCCGTGGTACTGGCTGAATTTCCCGAGTGTTTTGAGCCGGGCACTGCGGTATGCAGCGGTCCCCTGCGCGACGGTCCTGGTCGCGCGGATCACCAGGTTCCCGTTCCCGTCCAGGAAGCTGTTCTCCCGGGAGGAGGTGTAGGTTTCCAGCTCGCCGTTTCCCCAGCCGCCACCGCCGAGGTCATACGTCCATTTCGACGGGTCCGGGGCGCTCCCCGCCGGGCCGTCGAAATCGTCGGTGAACGTGTAGCTGGGCCCACCCGACACCAGGTCCGCGATGCCCAGCCCTATCGCGCCCAGCCCGGCCGCGCCCAGCCCGGCCGCTGCGGCGAGGACGGTTCGGCGCCTGAAGACAGCTCCGGTGGTGCGGCCGGTGCCTGCGTCAGCCCTGGGCTGGGAGCTGGTTGGCTGGCCGTCCTGCCGGGTGGGCGGGTTCAACGCGCCCGCCGGGAATCACGCATTACGACCTCTTGCATATGCACTGTGATGAGCAGACGCGAACACCACCAGAGCCTAACGGCTGAGGCAGATAACCCGGGCTGGAGCAGGCCAATACCATGGCGAGAACTGAGACTTCGCTCAGCGGGCGTTCAGGTTGGGCGGTGGTTCAGGGCCGGATCCCGGTGGCGAAGGCGCCCCAGCCCAGCCGCTGCAGCGTCACCTGGTAGCCCAGTCCCTGCAGCAGCGCGACGGCCTCGTCGTAACGGTCCTCGATCTCGATCCGGATACAGC
>Ga0182024_10008998_pt1 | contig 20813 bp, 18 predicted proteins | sample P32metaG_FD_120480 | JGI IMG/M metagenome (GOLD analysis project Ga0182024, IMG submission 120480) | Permafrost microbial communities from Stordalen Mire, Sweden - P3-2 metaG (Illumina Assembly) | ecosystem: Environmental > Terrestrial > Soil > Wetlands > Permafrost | place: Sweden: Stordalen...
AACCCCTTGGCCTCGTGAATGGGGGTCGCGGCGGGGAACACGACTTCGAGCAGCCGAGGCGCGGCGCGCGGCGGTGCGGCGATGCGCAGCTCAATATCGGGCCGATCCGCCAGGTATTCAGAACGCGCCCAACGCTCCTCATCGGGCGACGCGGGCCGCAGTCGGCAGGCGAGCCGGCCGCCGCGGTGGAACCACACGTAGGGAAGGGAACGCGGGTCGGCGTGGAGCAGCCGCCACAGGCGTTGGAAGAAACCGGGCCGGAGCGTGCTCGGCCGAGTCGTCCGGCGGGGGGCGGGCGCCTCGTCGGTCGGTTCGCCCACCAGCACCCAGCGGCGGGCGCGGCGCGCCGCCGCCAGAAATTCCGACTCCGTGACGAGGTGCGCCTCTTCCAAAATGAGCAGGTCGAACGTCAGGCACGGGGCCGCCCGATCGCCGAAATGCGGGTCGGCCGCCAGGCCGGAAGTCACCGCGCCCACGACGTTGACGCACTGGGCCAACCGTTCGGGCAGGGTGACCAGCGCTTGCTCGACGGCCTCGGCCCACTGCGCGGCCCGCGCCGCCTGGCGTTCGTCCTCTTCCCGAAGGCCGCGCCATGCCGTGCGTGCCGCTTCGACGAGGGCGGACGAAAGGTCGGCCGGCGCCTCGACGCCTTCACCAAGGCGGAGGCGCGCCGTGTGGCCTTTTTCCCACAGCGTCTGTTCGTCGCACGTCAGGGCGGCCAGCCGGTGCTCGCCCGCATCCCGGCGGCGTTCCACCTCCTGGCGGCACGCCAGGGCGACCGCTTCGCGGAAGCTCGCCTCCGTCCGGGCCCGTTCCGCCGTGTACTCTTCGATTTCCCGCGTCAGGCGGTCGCTGGCCGCCGCCAACTCTTGCCGCCGCTTCTCCAGATCGTCGAGGCGCTGAGCGATGTCCCCCTCGCCGCGGGCGCGCCACCACGCGCCGGTCCACCAGCGGCCGTCCCGCAGCGCCTCGGCCAGCGGCCGGATTTGAGACAGCGCGTCGTCGTCGGCCTTCTGTTCGCCGCGCACCTTCTCGATCTCGGCGCGCAGCTCGGCCAGCCGCGCCTCGATCCGCGCCAGCTCCGCGTCGCGTTGGGACCGGCCGGCCGACAACTCCTGATGAAACGGCGCAACCCCGTCCGCCGCGGACGCCTCGGCCTCGACCTCGCGTTCCAGACCGGCTTGCTCCTCGGTCAGCTGGCGTTTCTCTTCGACCAACGCTTCCAGCCGCCGGGCGAGATCCTCCCATTCGACCCACACGGCTTCGTCGTTGCGACGGAGGGACAGGCGGCGTTCCGCCTCCTCGGCCGCCTGTTTCGCGGTCGGCAGGGTTTGCTCGCGGAACGTACGCAGCCGCTCCTCGAAGGCCAGACGACGCAGGCCGGACGGCAACGCCTCCGCGTTTTCGCCGGGGGCCGGACAGCGAACCGCGCAAACGCCGTCCCGGCCTTCCAGGCGTTCCAGGACGCAGTCCACGGCGGCGGCCGTCGGCGCCAGCAGCAGGACGCGCTCGCCGCGGCCCGCGGCCAGGGCCGCGATCTCCGCCGCCGTTCGGGACTTTCCCGATCCGGGAAGACCTTGAATGAGGCACAGGTCGGGGGTTTGCAGGGCGCGGGCGACGGCGTCGCGCTGGGCGCAGTCCAGGGCGGCGTCCACACAATCGACGGCCGTGGGCCGGAGCGGGAGAAGATCGTGCAGTTGTCCGTTGAGAAGGGCGGGCAGGAGGGGACGTTTGACGGCGCCGTTGGCCGGCGGCGGCAGCTCATGGGCGTACAGCACCCCATCGGTCCCCGCCTGGGCGATCAGCTGCTGCTGACGGCCCGGCGCGGCGGACTGAAAGAGTTCCTCCCAGACGCACGCCGGGCCGGCGGCTGGGGTGTGCCGTTCCCGTTGCGTCATCGGGCTTCCTCGGTGGCCGTCCGCGGCGCCGCCCTCGAAGGGGTCGGCTCACGAAACGTCTCGGAAGAAGGCAAGAGTGCCATCAAAGTCTCCCGCGTTGACCTCGGGCCGGCGGACGCACGGCCCCCGCTCCTATCATGTATGCTTACACCCCACGCGCCTAGTTTATTTTTCCATTCCGCCGCGTTTCGGGGGCGGCGGACGGTGCGACGGGAAAAGGGCGGGACGGCCGGCCGAACCCGCAAGTCGGGTCGCTCGCGCCGGAAGGCCGTGGTCGCAGGGTGGGGATGGTTAGCGAAATCCGTCAAAAAGGTTGTTCTCGTGATAGGGAATGTCCGCGTCCCGTTCCTTCGCGCCTTCGTACCGCGGCCGCCGATGGACTCCACAAGGCAGGCCTATTATAGACGGTCGTCGTCCCGCAAGCTATCCAATTACGGCGGATTTTCGCGCGCCCGACTTGACGCTCAGTCCTCCTCGACGCTCACCACCGCAATGTTCGTCTTCCCAAGTATACGACCGACCGGCAGCAGCGGCGTCAACGATTCCACGTCGTGCCAGCTGTGGTCGGCGACTTTGAGGTGGTCCGCCCCGACGCCGCCCAGCCCGAGCGTGCCGTCCAGGCCGAGCCACCGGCCGTCGATGAAGACTTCCGTCCACATGTGGAAGCCGAAGTACGGTTTGGACGCCTTTTCGACGTAAATCAGTCCCACGGCCGTGCGCGACGGCACGCCCTCCGCCCGACAGAGCGCCGCCGTGAGCAGGGCGTAGGCCCGGCAGTCGCCGCGCAAATCGCGCGCCGTTTGGCCGGCCGGCGCCAGGGCGGCGCCGTCGTCGGGCCGCATATTTTGCTTGACCCAACGCTCGATGCGCACGGCCTTCTTCCACGGGTCCGTCTCCGCGCCGACGGCCCGGTGAGCCAGTTCCTTCACCCGCGCGTCGTCGCAGTCGATAAAGTGACAGGATTCCAGGTACTCCGCCGCCGCTGGCGTGGCGTCCTTCGCGTCGCCGGGCCGCACCGGATGGACGCGCAACTCGAAGACGCCGCCTTTGGCGTTGACGACTTCCTGATGGCCGTCGTGGGCGAACGCGGTTTCCGGCTCCGGGTCGTCGCGCAGCGTGATGCGGTAGACGGCGGCGCGCGTGGCGTGCGGGTGGGAGATGGTGCGGTTGAGGGGAATGAGGTTTTTCTGATTCAGATCGGGCAGCCGTCCCGCGCCGGCGGCCGTGGCCACGTCGCGCGTCGTCCGCGTCAGTAGAATCGTTCCCAGACCTTCTAACTCCATCTGTCGCCGCACCGGCGTGAAATCGGCGTCCAGCCACCAGACCTCGGCCGGCAGCTGCACGCTCAGGCCCGACCCCTCGATCTTGTCGGGCCGCAGCTCGACGCGCCGTAGGGGCGGGGTCTCCCCGCCCTTGGAATCCGCGTCACTGACCAAGACCTGCATCGGCACGACGGCGTTGAGCGTCGGCTGATAGAACGGGAAGGAAAAGTGGTCGCCGGCTTTCGGTTTATGCTTTTGGAAGAAATGTTCGAGCCGGTAGACGCCGACCACCTCGTCGCCCCAGCGGAGCCGGCGGTCGATGCGGCCGCCGTCGATCTGGACGTGCATCTTGCCGTCTTCCAGCGTCCCGGAGAGCACCAGCGTCCGGCCCTGTTCCTGCGACTGTTTCATGAAAACGCCGACCACGGCGCCGTCCGCCGTCTCCTCGTCGCCGCGCTCCATGCGCAGCCGCATGGAGGCGTTGTGGCGCCGGAAGCTCAGTTCCAGCTCGACATTGACGCGCAGGCGCTTGGCGTCGCCTTCGACGGCGGTGACGGTGGTATGGGCCGAGCCGACCTTGACGCCGTCCATCTGGGCGGATTCCCAGATTTCCTCGACGATTTTGTCGGCCGCTTCCGCCGGCTTGGGCGCCTCCGCGACAACGGTCGTCGCCCCGAGAATGAGGAATGTCGCACACCACCCGAAGCGCCGGCGCATAGGTTCTCTCCTGGGGGCGGACGTCAACCGCTCGGCGTCCCGGCAAGCATACCCGCTGCGGCGCAAGAACCAACGGAGGAAATGATGAAGGAGCCTCCGCGGGCGGGACGGATGGAGGGGCCGCAACGGCGGCGCTGACGGCGCATGTCGGATCAAGCCAAAGGGTGGAGCAAGGCGGCGGCGACCTACGAGCAGGATTTCATCGACCCCTACCTGCCGGGCGTCCATAACCCGCTGCCGCGCGCCCTGGAAGAGCTGGCGGACCCGGCCCACGGCACGGCCGCCGACCTCGGCTGCGGCCTCGGCCCGCTGCTGCCGGTGCTGGCGAAGCATTTTCGTCGGGTGATCGCCGTGGACTTCGCCGAGGGTATGTTACAACGCGCCCACGAACGCTGCCGCGAGTTGCCGAACGTCGAGTTCCTTCACCGACCTTTCACGGACCTGGCGCCGCTGGCCGGCCGGCTGGACGTGGCGGTGGCGGTCAACAGTCTGGTGCTGCCGGACGTGGGCGAGCTGGAGGCGGCGTTGCGGTCGATCCACGCGGCGTTGCGGCCGGGCGGGCGCTTCGTCGGCATCGTGCCGGCGATGGACGCGGTGCATTATTATACGATGCTGCTGGTGGACCGCGCCCGCAAGGCGGGGATGCCGGCGGACAAGGCGCGGCAGAACGCGGCCCACCTTGGTGAACATGCGCTCTATGAGTTCGCCTTCGGCGGGTTCCGCTACCGGGGCATCGACCAGCATTTCTGGCAGCCGTTCGAGGTGCGCTACCGGCTTCGGCGGGCCGGGTTCCGTCGGGTAAGGCTGGCTAAAGTGGAACTGGCGTGGGGTCAATTCGCGGGGGCGGCCGACCTGAAAAAGGAGCCGCCGCCGTGGGATTGGTTCTTTCAGGCGGAGAAGCCCAAAATCTCACGCAAAGACGCCAAGCCCGCAAAGGGGTAAATGCGGCTAAATCTGCTGGTAAAAGTGGACAATCTCCCAGGCTTTGGCGAGGGTTATGCCGTTGCGCTGATCGACCGCCAACGGGTGGTCACTCGCCTGTAGTTCGATGGCCGGGCGCAATTTGCCGCCGCGAAAGACCGCCCTTGTCTTGAGTAGTTGCGTGTCCTCCGAGTAGTACCGGATGCGCGTGCAAAGCCAACCGAAGAACGGCCCGATTTCGGAAGAATCGAAGTTTTTCAGATAGGTGAAGAAGTTCTCCCGCTTCTGGGACACCCATACGCCGAAGCCGAAACCCCGCGGGTCTTCATGCACCGGGATGTGGATGACGCCGCGGATGAAGAAATGTTCGTCGTCGATGATGCAGGTGTCCGACGTTAATTTGACCCGCTTGTCCCGTTCCTCTTCCGCGACATCCCACCAATGGTCGGGCTTGTCCGCGCCGATGTCCGGCAGGTCATGGTGAAGTTCGCCGCACACGGCGCAACGATACTGCATATGCACTCCGAATCGGCCGCACGGGAACCGCCTAATTTTCCCTTCCGCTTACACGTCAGGCAACTCGCCGCGCAGTTCACGAATAGCGGGTACGCCGATGTCGAGGACGCCGTGCCGCCGGAATATTTCTTCCCGGGCCTTCTCCGCTCGCTCATGGATGCGACGGGCCACTTCAGGATCGAGCGGTTTGCCCGTCATGGCATGTTCAATGACGGCCCGTGTGTCGGCGTCGAAATCGGTCACGTTGTTTTCGGTAGCGTCCATCGTCTTATTGTCCTCCGTCAGGCCGCCTTGTCAACAGGAGGGGGCGCTCTCCCAATAATCATCTTTCATCCGCCTCCCCTTCCGCGTCCGCCGCCCCCGGCGCCGGCGGTTGATACAGCCCATACAGTCCCAGCTTCTTGCGCACGGTCGCCCGGTTCAGGCCCAGCCACTGCGCCGCCGCCCAGCGGTTGCCCTGCAACCGACGCATCACCTCTTCCAACAGCGCCGGTTCCACCAGACGCAGCAAATCCGCGTACAGGTCGGCCGGCGCTTCCGTCCCCTTCTCGCGGACGCGGTCGGCCAGCCAGCGGCGCACGGCGGCGTCGAGCTGGGCGGCCGGCGTGGCCGACGACGGGTCCAGTGCGAACGACGGAAAATGTTCCGGCAGTAGCGGGCCGCCGCGGGACACGATGGCCGCATGTTCCAGGGCGTTGCGCAGCTCGCGGACGTTGCCGAACCACGGCAGCGATTGCAGGAAACGGAGCGTCGCCGGCGGCAGCGGCAGGGCGCGCGGCTCGAACCGTCGCAGGAAATGCTCCGCCAGCGGCTCGACGTCTTCCGGCCGTTCGCGCAACGGCGGCAGATGGACCTGGAAGACGTTCAGCCGGAAAAAGAGGTCGTGGCGAAAGCGGCCCTCGGCCACGCACCGCGCCAGATCCTGGTGCGTGGCCGCCAGGATGCGGAGGTTTAACGGCTGCGGCGTCGTCGCGCCGACCGGCAAAACTTCGTTGTGCTCCAGCACGCGCAGCAATTTGACCTGCACGGCCATTGGGATGTCGGCGAGTTCGTCGAGGAAGATCGTACCCCCATCGGCGAGGAGGAGCTGACCCGGCCGCGCCTGGGCCGCCCCGGTGAAGGCGCCGCGGACGTGGCCGAACAACTCGCTCTCGACGAGGTTGGGGTTGAGGGCGGCGATGTGGACCGGCAAGAAGGGGCGGTCGCGGCGGGCGCTGTGGCGATGGATGGCGCGAGCAACAAGCTCCTTTCCAGTTCCGCTTTCTCCGGTGATAAGCACCGAGGCGTCGCGCGGGGCCACCAGGGCGATGCGCTTGAACGCCGCCTGCATCACGGGGCTGCGGCCGACAAACTCTTCCGGCCCGGCCTCGTCGGCGTCGGCCGGGGCAGCGGGTTCGGGGGCCGGCCGGCGTTGCAGCGCCCGCTTCACGGCCTCCAGCGCTTGGCCGAGATCGAACGGCTTGGTGAGATAGTCGAAGGCGCCGTTCTCCACGGCCCGGACGGCGGTGGACAGGTTGCCGAACGCGGTAATCACGATCACCGGGGCGTCGGCGGACAGTTCGCGCAGCCGGCCCAGAGCCGTCAGGCCGTCCATGCCGGGCAGGCGCACGTCGAGGATGATGGCGTCGGGTTTTCGCTTGGCGGCCAGGGCGAACGCCTGCTCGGCGGAGGCGGCCGTGGCGACGGAATGGCCCTCGGCGGCCAAGGCGCGCTGCAGCGCCCCGCAGACCGCTTCCTCGTCATCGACGATCAGGAGGTGTTTCACGACGCGCCCCAATTCCGGCCGCGGCCGACGGCTGACCAACAACGACGGGCTTCCGGGCAGACACGACGTATTCAAACAGTTCCTTCTTGGAAGTGCGCTTTCGGGTCATCCGGGCCGTGGCGTCGGCGAAGCCGGCGTCGCCGAAAAGCGCGGCGAGGATGTCTTGGGCGGGCAACATCACATCGTAAAACTTGGAGTTTCCGACGATGTAATGTATTGTACCGCCCGGGCGGAGGCAGTGAAGAAGGCCTTTACAGTGTCGGGCCATGTCGCGGAAGTATTTGTGGACGTACCGGGAGAGTACGTCGCTCCGAACGGCAATGCGGCGGAGGATGTCCCCGAGTCCCGGAAAGGGCAGGATGGACCCAAGCTCCGGCTGCCACTTCCCTACATTGCTGGTCGCGCAGCCCCACGTCCCGCCGATCGCCCGCCAGTCCAGTTCCCCGGCCTCCCGACCGCTTTTCAGGAAGCCGAGCCAGTACATGTAAGGCCTTAGTTCCCGGATGTAGCTCATGCGGTTGCAATAGGGCGGCGATGTTACGACTCTGGTGTAATGGTCGGCGTCAAGACTGTCCTCAAGGGTTCGCGCGTCCTGGAGCAGGATACGGGGCTGGCAGTGGACGGAGGACCGGGCGGCCGTGGCAATCACGAGAGCGACCCTCTCCCAAGTGGCGGCTACGGGGTGGTTCTCCAGGCCGAAAAGGGAGGGCGGCGGCTCCGGACGCTTGCCCTTCTTGAACGACATGGACTGATGCCCGAAGCTGACGTGGGCGTGGTCCATCATCGTCCGGCAGAACGCAACCCTCAAAAGGTCGTTCGCCTTCGGGGGCAGAGTTTCTTCCAGGCTTTTGATCGCCGCCATCGCACGGGCGAGGGCGGTCAGGGTTTGCTCGTCCCACCACTTTTCGATCTGATGCAAGGCCGGCGCCCAGGCCGTGCGACCGTTATTTGACTGGATTGCCTCTACCACTCGGGGCGACGACCCGAGGAAGGCTTCCACCTCGTCCGCCTTGTAGACGCCGGCCTTCGCCTTGGCCAGCCAGACGAGGAAGGGGTTGATGTCCGTCGTGTCGCACGCGATTCCTCGCTCGGCGCAGACCAGGGCCGTGGTGCCGGTCCCGCAAAACGGATCGAGCACTATGGCCTCTTTGCCGTCGTTGCCGAGCAATTCCGCGACTTGGTGAACGGAGTAAGCCGGCGTCAGGCGCAGCCAGCCGTAGCGGGTCTGCCGCAGGTTCCCTTTGAACGTCAGGTGCTCGCGGCGACCGATCTCCGCCCGTTTCAGCACGTTACTGCGCCCCCAACAGCGTCACGAGAACCGTTTCCACTTCGACCTTGAAACGCGCGGAGGTCCTCTCGAAAAAGCCGGCCAAATCGTAGCCCAGCGCGTCCCGGCAAAAGGCGTAAATACTTTCCGTCGCCGGGCCGGCCGTCGTGCCGGTCAACAGGAGCCACTGCATCTGAACATACCGGGCGGCCACCTCCGGCGGCGCCCCCGGCCCCGAATCGCGCACCTCCAACACGACCGCTCCCCGTCGCCCCTTATCACGTCCGCTTCGACGCCGCCGCCCTGATCGGCCGCCTCGATGGCGTTGCCCAGCACGTTCAGGAGGTGTTTCACTAGGCGCCTCTTCCTGGCGGCGGGGATTGTGCGGGGAACCTATCCGCGAGAAGATCGATGCTCCAAGTCTTCCACGAGAAGCAAGCCAGGTTCAATGCGGTCGTTGACGTAGAAGGTGAACCAATGCCAGACGTCGCGGTCACGCACCCGCACCTCGTACACAAAGTAGTCCGGGTCGGTCGTGGCGCGCATCCCTTTGGAAGCGTCGGACGTGTTGGGGTAACTCCAGCCGCAGTACGTTGTAAGACAGGAGCATTCCCATTCGGGAGAGCGCCCCGGACGAACAGAGTCCGTTGAGTCCTTCCGTAACGACCGGGTCCAGTCTGACACGCCAGCCCGTCACGGAACCTCGGGTGGGTTTTCGGTTGAACGGGCGATGGCCTCCTCGACACTGATATATTCACCGCGAAGATACCTGGCCCGAATTTCCTCCGTGGTGCGAAGCGGCCGGTGGGGCGCGGCCGGGGCTTTCAGCCACTCCCATTGGGCAGTGATTTCGCCCTTGAGCGCGGCCAGCCGCTCCGCGGCCGAGTCGAGGGGCGTCAGGTCCGGTGCGGGAAACGCCCGCTCGTCTTCCGCCTCGATCTCGGGCCGGAAGCGCTCCGCCTCCTCAAGACCCTTCCGCAGGGTCGCAACGGCTGCCTGGCAGGTTTCGGCCAGCGCGATCAGCATGGCGTAGGACGGCGCCAGGTCGTCCAGGAACAGGACGCGCCCCTCCGCCTCCTGCTGAAACGTCTCCCACCGCCGCCGGGCCGTCTCGGAGTATTCGAGGCCGTGGGCGCTTAAAACGCTCGCCTCCAGCAGGAGCAATCGGCGCCCCTCCCGCGTCTCGCGCAGGCACTCCACCTCGCTCGCCAGCACCTGCGCCTCGGCCCGGCCCGCGCGGAGCAGTGGACTCGTAATCATTCGTTGATCCACCCTGTTCGGCTACGACTTCCGGCTGTCAAACCTTTGTTGCCACCCTGCCATGATACCAAGGCCTGAGCGGTTGTGAAAACTCAAAGCGAGCGGTGGCCGCCCTCCGCTCGCGGTGATTTCATTCGGGTTATTTCCCAAGTATTTCTTGATAGCCCTGGCCTTCTGGCCTTGAGTTTACCCGCTTCGCGGCGACCCCGGGGCCGGCGCACCTTCCGGCATGGCCTGGAGTTGCTGCCAGCCGCGCCAGAAGACGAGCCGCCCGGGGGACGGCCGCCACGGCCGGCGATCCCGTCACCCTTCCGTCCCATTCGATGTGCGTCAACTCGTCGCCCTTGGCCAAATCCGGCGCGTACCGTTTGCCGTCCAGCAATCCGGTGATCGCGCGGCTGCCGACCACCGGCATCCTCCGTCGCCCGACTTGATGCGCAAGAATCTCCCATGCGCGCGTTCCGCCGTCAGACATGCCCGACTTTCGTTCCGGTGTCGGTGACATGACCGATCCGCGTCGCAGGAGGCTGAACCCGTGGCACGCACTCCCACCGCCCGCCGATCCGTCCGCTTTCGGTCGCCAAGCGCCCCGCCGCCCGCCTCGGGCCGCCCCGCGCGAACCCTTATCTACTGGCCCACCGTGGCCGTGGCCGCCGCCGCCGGCGCGCTGCTCGTCGCCGGTTTGACGCTTTTCACAGCCCGCCGCCCGGCCAGGACGGCGGAACCCAACCGGGTTGCTCTGGCCGAGCCGCCGCGGATCGACCTGGCGGCCCCTCCTATTCGCCAGGACGCGCCGGCCGTTGCCGCACCCGCCGTCCGGCCGGCCGAACCTGTCCCCGTCCCCCCCGAAAACCGGAATGACGAAGTAGGCCGTTACGGTCCACCCGCCCTTGGCTTGCCACCGCTCGACGCGCCGCCGCCGCCGCTCGGCGCGCCCCCGCCGGCCGACCCCGCCCCCATCGTGCCGGCGCCGATCGCGCCGCCGGCCGCGGCGTCTTTGACCGCGCCGGCGGCCCCGGAGTGCCAGACGTTCGGGACCAGCGTGGCGTTCGCCGCCAGTCCCGCGGCTGCCGCCAAACAAGCCGCCCAGGAGGGCAAGCTGCTGTTTTTGCTGCACGTCTCCGGCGACTTTGAAGACGACGCCTTCACCTGAAACAACGCCGAGGCGCTCCGTGTGAACGCATTGGCCAAGCCCGAAGTCGGACAGTATCTCAACGAGCATTTCGTCGCGGCCTTCCAGAAGGTAGCCACATTCAAGATCGTGAATGGGCAGAAGCAGGGCGGCAACGTCGCCAGCTACTTCTGCACGCCCGACGGCCGGGTGCTGCAGGCCGTCGCCGGCCCGGTGGACGGGGCGACGCTGCTGCGCGAGGCGCGCTGGGTGGTCGAGACCTACAACCTCGCCGACCTGGACGGCAAGGGGACGGCCGGCCTCAAGGCCTACTTCGGCCAGGCCCACGCCGACCGCCTGTACCGCGAGCACGGCTTCCAGTCCATGTTGGAGCCGCGGCCGGACTTCACCGCCGCCGACGTGGCGGAGGTCCTCGACCGGGGCCGCGGCCTGGACAACCCCGGCCGCATCGACCTGCTGCTCTCCACCTACCCGCTGGCCCCGATCGGCAAGGTGTACCGGCCGATCTTCGAGCGCCTGCTCAACGAGCCGGTTTCGACGAGTCCGGTCCTGGAGGGCGCCGCGGCGCGCGATTGGAACGCCGCGCCGGCGACCGTGGTGACCCCGACGGCGGAAGACGAGCGGCAAGCCCGGCTCGACGAAAAGGTCCTCCGGGCGCGCGACGACCCGCCCCAAGGCGAGGTGCAATCCGGCGCGGCGCTCAATCTGCTCTTGGCGGACCTGCGGCGGTTGGACGGCGAGGGCGTGGCGCCGGCGAAGGTGGGGCTGGACGCCGCCGCCCTGGCCCACATTCGCCTCGTCGCCGACGGCGACGGCGAAGTCGGCCCGTCCCTGGCGCTGCAAGACCCGCTGCCGTGGCCGGAGTCGTTGCTCACCGACGATTTCGCCGCCGACCGGGCGCGCGTGGAGGCGGCGCTGGCGGTCGCACGGCAACAGGCGGCCAAGGGCGCCGTCGCCCGTGACGCCGGTAAGGCCGCGATCGACGCGGCCGAGCGGATGGACCAAAGGATAACGGCGAAGGTTCAGGGTGCGCCCGGCCAGCCGACCTGGTCGGCCTCGGACGCGATCGAGGCCGCTTCGTTTCTGGACGATTTCAAGACTGCTGCCGCGGTGTTCCAGCGGCCCGACGTGAGCAGCTATTTGAACGGCGCCTACGCCGCGAAGGGCGGGACCGTCGGCGAACTGGTGCGGAACATGGCGTCGAAAGGCCTGCGGTTCGCCCCGGCGTTGCCCGGCGACGAATCGGCCTACGCGGCCGTCCGGCGGGCCTTGGCGTCCTGCGACGCCAAGGCCTACGCGGCGGGGGAATGACGCCGCGCTACAATAGGCGCGTTCGAGCGCCGCCACGCGCCGCGCCAGGGATTCCAGAGTTACTTCGTTCATCGGTTGGCCCCCGTAACCGACTGACGCCTTCCCCCCGTCGGTTTTGCCAAGGACCACTCCAGGTTCTTCCTTTTCAGGTGGTAAATGTCGCCAGTTCATTTGAGCGTCTAACCATGAACCGACGCCATTTATCCCATTTATCTTACTCCGCGCGCCTGAAAAGCCCTTCAAACACTACCACTACCTCTTTTACCTCTTTTGCGAAGCCGTTTGCCTCCCTCCCGTCTTCGCGGTAGCATGTGCTTTTCCCGCCGACCGCCCCGCCCGCCGAAAGGACCACTCCATGCGCCGCTCCCTCCCGGCATTTCTCGTCGCCCTGGCCTGCGCCCTCTGCGGAAACCGTCCCCCGGCCGACGGCGGCGGCTGGATCGCCAAGGGACCGCCGCACCCCGTCGCGGTCGAATCCGGCAAGCGCAACCACGTCTTTTACGTCGGCGAACCCGTCGCCTTCACCCTCAAGGGCAACGGGGCCACGCACTTCGAGGTCCGCGACTACTGGGGAGAACTGGCGGACAAGGGCGAAATCGCCGGCGGCGCCTTCAAGGTCAACGCGAAACAACCCGGCTGGTACAAGCTCTACCTGTACGGCGCCCCGACGACGGAGCCGTGGGCCGACGTGCTCGGCGGCACGACGTTCGTGATCTTCCGCAAGGACGCCCACTTCCCCGACCTGCCGCCCGTGGGAACGTCCGGCGGCCCGGACGCCACCGAGGACGAGGTGATGCGCGGCGTCACCGGCATGGGGCCGCAGCGCCACCGGGCCGAGGCCGACAAGCCCGACGAGACGATCAAGGACCTGGAGGCGGCCCTGGCCATCGACCAAAAACTCTACCTGCCGTTCGATCCAGCCCGCAAGCGATCCCTGATGGTGGCCTTCCCCAACGGCACGAAGAACTTGGCCGGCGTCAGGAAGATCGTCGAACACTTCAAGGACGTGGTCGAGTACTGGGAGCCGCGCAACGAGCCGAACGGCGGCGGCAGCGGCGCCGACTTCGCCGTTAAGGAAATGAAGCCGTTTTACGAGACGATCAAGTCGGTCGATCCCAAGCTCAAGGTGCTCGGCCCCGGCACGGTCAGCATCGACCCGGGGCTGCAACCGTGGATCGAGGACTTCCTCAAGGCCGGCGGGGCGAAGTTCATCGACGCCTTCTCCTTCCATGCCTACAACTGCGTCAACGGCGACCAGGCTCTGGCGCGCACGGCCCTGGATTCCCTGCAAACGCTGCTCAAGAAGTACGACGCCGACAAACTGGAGAAATGGCAGACGGAACAGGGCTTTTTCGCTTGCGTCTACGGTTCCTACCAGCCGCGCTTGCAGGGCCGCTGGACGATGGTCGAGATGATGGCCTTCGAGCAATATGGCATTCCGAAAGAGCACAATCACCTTTGGTACGACCGCAGCCACGGCTTCTGGGACTTCCCGACGTGGTGGGAGAACGACGACGGCGGCCTCAACCCCGCCGCCCCGTTGATGCGCGTCTGGTCGGAGGAACTGTACGGCAAGAACTTCAGCAAGGCCTACGACCTCGGCGCCACCGGCAACAAGCTCTACGTCGGCAGCCTGTTCGAGGGCGGCGGCCGGCGCGTGGCGGCCTTCCAGAGCGCCGGCGACCCGCAAGGGCGGATTGAATTGGAAGTAAAGGGCGGCGATAAGTTACATATCGTGTCCGCGTTCGGCGTGGAGAGCGACTTGCCGGTGAAGGACGGCCGCGCGTCGCTGCCCGTGCCGGAACTTCCGGCGTACGTCGAGCCGGCGAAAGACCAGGAGATCGCCGTCGTGCCGCAGGATTACGGCCCCGACCTGGCCCTGGCGTCCGGCGTCACGGCCGTCGCGGACGGCTCGCCGGAATATCCCACGGAGAAGCCGGGCACGCCGAAGGAGAAGCGCGTCAACAACGACGTGGGTAAGATCATCAACGGGAAATTCGAGAACTGGTACTGGGCGCAGAAGAAGGACGACCAGCCGTGGATGAGCAACGTCAAGGGCTTTCCGGCGGCGGTCGAGATCCGGCTGCCGAAGCCGACGGAAGTGTCGCGGGTGATCGTCTATGCCGCGCCGCCGTGGCAGCTGCAGGGATCGCTGCTGAACTACGAGTTACAGGTCGAAAAAGACGGCAAATGGGTGACGATCGACAAGGTGGAGGAGCCGGTGAAGGTGTTCAAGGTCTGGACGCCGGTGACGCGCACCACCGTGGACAGCTTCTACAGCGACCGCTGGATCTTTCCGCACCACTTCAAGCCGGTGACGACGGACAAGATCCGGCTGCTGGTGCATGACGTGACGTGGGGCGGCGGCGCTACGAAGGACGTGGCCGACGCCGGCGGACAAACCGGGCTGCATCAGATCGTATTGCGCGAAGTGGAGGTGTATGGGAAATAAGGGGAAACCGACGACCCGTTCGACGCCTGGGCCGCGACGCTGGAATGGTTGTTGCAAAATTGGGTGTGACGGCCATCGGGCCGGGCCTACCGAACGACCTCCACGCCCTTGATCGCCTGCTTGATCTCGTTGACCCCGGCGTCGCTGACTTTGGTGTTCCAGACGGACAGGTATTTGAGATTGGTCAGCGCCTGCAGCGGTTTGAGGCCGGCGTCCGTGACGAGGGTCTCGGCCAGGCTCAACCGTTCGAGGTTGTTCAACTTGGCCAGGGAAGCCACGCCTTGATCGGTGACCACGCACTTCCACAGGGATAGTTCCTTCAGACGCGGGATGGCCGCGATCGTCTGCATCCCCGGGTCTTTGACGCGGGTCCGGTCCAGGCGCAGAAACTCCAGGCTGTTCAGTTCGGTCAGCGGCGGCAGCCCCGCGTCGGTGACGCGCGTGCCCGTGAGGGAGAGCCAGGACAATTTCGACAGGCCCGCCAGGTGCTTCAGCCCTTCGTCCGTGATCGGCGCGTCGTCCAAAGACAGGCTCTCCAGGTCGCCGGCGTTCTGCAAGGCTTCCAAGTCCTTGTCGGTGATCTTGGGGAACGCCTTGACCTCGATCGCGTGCGTTTCCCCCTTTCGGACCTTTTCGACGGCGGCCCGGAACTTGTCGCCGTCGGACTGGCCGCAGCCGGCGAGCGTCGCGCAAACCGCCGCCAGGACCGCAAGACGCCGGGGAGCCGCGTTCGTTCGTCGCAACACGGTGAATTCTCCTATACGGACCTGGAAAGTCCCGACCGAATGCGGGGCATAAATGACTGCCGGTTAGGATACGGATCGGACGCCGCGCCGCCAAGGGAGGCGCCGCGGCCAGAGTAGGGTGGGGCCGGTTGAAATCGCGGCCGTCCGTCGCACAATATCGGCAGGACCAAGCGCTGAGGTGAATAGGGGGGAGGGCGATAGGGTCGTTCGGCGAATCGTGTCCGGCGGCGCCGCTTGCCGCTCGTCGTTTGGGCCTGCGTCCTCCTGGCCGGATGCGGCGGCCGCACGGACTCGGGGCGATTCCGGGCCGCCGTGGACAAGGTGCGCGCCAAGGCGTCGGACGCGATCGACGCGCGCGACTTCCGCCGCATTTCCGACGCCGACTTGGAGGACCTGAACGACTTGAACGGCCTGCGCGTCCTCATCCTCGACGACACCCCCGTCACCGACGCCGGGGTCCGGCGGATTCCCCTCCTGCCCAATCTCGTCTTCGTCTCGCTCTGCCGCACGTCCGTGGCCGAGGTCGGCGTGGAACGTCTGAAGGGCCTGGCGCGCCTCGAATCCCTGCGGCTCGACCGGACCCGGGTCAAGGACGACGCCCTGAAAGACGTCGGCGCCATGGCCGGCCTGCGGAGCCTTTCCCTTTGGGACTGCCAGATCACCGACCGGGGTTTGGCGGATTTGGCCAAGCTGACGGGCCTGGAGATGCTGAGCCTGGACGAGACCCCCGTCACCGACGCCGGCCTGGAACACCTCCACGCACTGACCAACCTCAAATACTTATCGGTCTGGAAGACGAAAGTCACGGACGCGGGCGTCCGGGACTTGAAGCGGTCGTTAAAGGACGTTAATGTGAATCGGTAAAGTCGTAATAAAGGAGACGCTTAACCGGCCGTCGTCAGTCCTTCCGAAGGGTTTCCACGACGACCGGCCCCTCCCAGGCGTTATCCTGGCCGAATTCTTCGCGATCCGTGGCAAGCCATACCCCCGGCAGATGAACCCCGACGCCGGCCCGATCCCCGTAAGAAGAGCTTGAAACCCACCACAAGCCCGTCGGCCCGTCGTCGATGAGTTGGTGGGGCGTGACCAGGTCGCCGTCGTCCAGGAAAGGGGCCGCCGCTTGCAGTTGCCGGCTGGGGACTTCGGAAAATAGCACCGGCCGCGCCTCGTGCCGCCCGTAGTAACTGGCCGGCAGGAAGGTAAACGAATTCTGCGCGACCACTATGTCTCCGGGCCGCCGCCGGGACGCGACGTACTCGAAGGCGCCCCGCATCCCCGGCTCGGCCGCGGGGCCGATGAGTCCCCACGAACAGGGCAGCAGGACCAGGCCCCACAAAAACGCCCCGCCGACCGCGGCCGCCGTGCGAAGGCGCGGGCCGAGGCCGGCGACGAACACCGCCAGGGAGGCGAGCCAGTCGAGTTGCACGAAGGACAGGTAACGAGAGTGGAACAAACTCCGGCCGCTATAGGCCGAGTACCCGAGCATGAGGCCGGCGGGCGCCAGGGCCGTCGCCAGCAGGTAGGCCCCCGCCCACCCACGTCGGCCCCTGGCGAACGAGACGAAAGCGGCGGCCAGAAGAAGGATCGCGGCGAGTCCGCCTGCCGCCTGCGCCGGCCAGGGGGCCGGGAAAGGGCCGGCCGTGGCGGCGAACGTTTCTTTCAGGACGCCGGAAAGGCTGAGCGGCCCCATCCAGTAATTGCGCCCAGCCTCCTCCGCCTTCTCCCGGAAGGCCCCGACCCAGGGCGCGTAGCCGACGGCGATGACGAGGACCGCGACGGAAGGCCAGGCCCACGGCCGAAGGACCTCGGCGAGGGGCCGCCGCTCGGAACCCCGGCCGGGGGGGCGCGTCCACGAAGCCGCGGACAGGAACACGACGGCGAACAACAGCTGGGCGGCGACCGTGAGCGGCGCGAGCGTGTGCGTATAACAGGCCGCCAGGGCGAGCACGGCATAGAGCAGCCAGAACGCCCCCGCGCCGCGGCCCCTGCGGAGGCCCTTGAGCAACGCCCATCCGCCCCAGGCCAGCAGCGCCGCGGCGGTGCTATACATGCGGACCTGACGGGCGTTATGGATCTGTAAGACGCTGACGGCCGTCAGCGCCGCCGCGAGGGGGGCCGGCCAGGTGGCGCCTCCGTGCGGCGGCCGGTCGCTCCCCGGCGGCCCAAGGGCGGTCAGTTCGCGGACGAAGCAATACATCCCGAGTACCGTTGCCAGCCCCGCCGCCGCCGACGGGGACCGCAAGGCGAACTCCGAATCGCCCGCGACGGCGGCCCACAGGGACAACAGGACGTAGTAGAGCGGCGGGCTGCCCTCGAAAGGGTGCGCGGAGCGCTTAACCACTTCCGGGAGGGGATAACGGGCCAATCTCCAGGAGATCGCCTCGTCGAGCCACAGGCACTTCGCGTCCAGGCTCTGGAAGCGCAGCCAGCCGCCGACCAGGAGGATCGCCAGGAGGATCAGGTGACGGCGTTTCATGCGCGCTTTCTCGGCCTTTCCGAAGGTAAGGGTGACTTATATGCCTGATAAAGGTCCGCGTCCAAGGGAGCAGGCGAGGCCTTCTTCACGGCGGAAGGCTTGGTGGGAGGGGACCATGCGACCGGCGGCGATTTTTCGGGCTCTTTCCGCGGCGTTGCTGCTCACGCAGGCGGGGCTGCTGGCGTATGCCGACGCCGTCCACAGCCCCACCATCGACGAGGTCGGCCACATGGCCGCCGGCCTCAGCCACTGGCAGACGGGCAAGTTCGACTTGTATCACGTCAACCCGCCGCTGGTCCGCGCCGTCGCCGTCGCGCCGGTCCTACTCGCGCAACCGAAGACCGACTGGCAGAAGATCTCCGACGCTCCCGGGGCGCGGTCGGAGTTCGACCTCGGCCGCGACTTCATCACGGCCAACGGCGCGCGCTCGTTCTGGTTCTTCACCTGGGCGCGCTGGGCGTGTATCCCGTTCGGCCTGCTGGGCGGCTGCGTCTGCTTTCTCTGGGCGCGGGAATTGTACGGCGATTGGTCCGGCCTATTAGCGCTGACGCTGTGGTGCTTCGGGCCGAACATTTTGGCCAACGCCCAGATGATTACGCCGGACACCGGGGCGACGGCCCTGGGACTGACGGCGGCCTATGTCTTCTGGAAATGGCTGAAGGCGCCCGGCTGGCCGGTCGCGCTGGGGGCCGGGTTGATGCTGGGGCTTGCCCTTCTGACCAAGGCGACCTGGATCATCTTGTTCGGCCTGTGGCCGGCGTTGTGGCTGGCGTGGCGGCTGCCCGAACGGAGCCGCCTTCCGTGGCGGGCCTGGCCGGTGCAGGGCGTCCAACTGGGTATGATCTTTCTCGTAAGCCTCAACGTTTTGAATTTGGGCTACCTTGGCGAAGGCTTGTTCCGCCCGCTGGGCGAATTCCGCTTCATCAGCGAGAGCCTCCGCGGCCCCCAGGGGCAAAATCTCCTTGTCGGCGGCAACCGCTTCGCCGATAGCTGGCTGGGGTCCGTGCCGGTCCCCGTTCCCAAGAACTACCTGCTGGGCATCGACGTGCAGAAGCACGATTTCGAGTCACACTACTGGTCCTACCTGGGCGGCGAGTGGCGCAATGAGGGCTGGTGGTACTACTTCCTGTACGGCCTGGCGGTCAAGGTCCCGCTGGGCGTCTGGGGCGTGGGACTGCTGGCGCTGCTGCTGGGGCTTTTCCGGCGCGGCTACGCGGCCGGCTGGCGGGACGAACTGACGCTGTTGGCCCCGGCGGCCGTGGTACTCACGCTCGTAAGCGCCGAAACCGGCTTCAACCACCATTTACGCTACATTTTGCCGATTTTCCCGTTCACCTTCATCTGGATGAGTAAGGCGGCGCGGGCCGTCGAGCGAAGGGAACGGCTGCCGGCGGTGTTAACGGCCGGGGCGACGGCCTGGGCCGTGGCGAGCAGCCTTCTGGTCTACCCCCATTGTCTTTCGTACTTCAACGAGCTGGCCGGCGGGCCGGCCCACGGCTCGGAGCATCTGGTGGACAGCAACATCGACTGGGGCCAGGATCTCCTGTTCCTGCGGGATTGGCTGAAGGCGCACCCCGAGGCAAGGCCGCTGGGCCTGGCGTACTTCGGCTACTGCGACCCGCGCGTGGCGGGCATCGAGTTCACGCCGCCTCCCAAGGGGGAGACGAGTCCCGAGGAGTCGGTGGGGCCGCACGCGGTGGAGTTGGGGCCGCAACCGGGCTGGTACGCGGTCAGCGTTAGCATGATGCGCGGCTACCAGTATCCGTTGCCCGACGGTCGCGGGGGTACGCAATGGTTCCCGCTGAACAGCTTCTCGTACTTCCAGCGCTTCCGGCCGGTCGCCTATGCGGGCTGGTCGATCTATATCTACCACATTACGCCGGAGGAATGTAGTCAGGTGCGGCGGGAGATGGGGCTGCCCGCCCTCAAGGAAGCGCCCGCCGACACGGCGCCGGAAAGCCGATGATGCCGGCCCCGCGCCTCGTGCGGCGGCTCGGGACGGAAGCGACGATTCGAGAACTCCGCTCAATTTTTCGCTTTTTCAAGTTGGCACTTGCCGCGTATGACGCCGGGGCTTACAATGCGGCCAGTCAACTCTTCCAGTCCGTTGACGACAAGCCATCCGTTCTTGTGGCTCGAAGGATGACAGATTACGGAGGGTCGCCGTGAACTGCTTTAAGACGAAATGGGTCTCTCAAATCGCTGTAGCTATTCTTACGCTGATGGCGTGCCCGCTCTTCGCCATTGGGCAAGGCACGGTACCCGTGATGGCGATGTGCGGCATGCCGAATCCGGCATGGGTGCCGGTTGGTGTGGCGTCGGACTCCACACTCACTGCCACGACGACAGCCCCCTCCCTCGGTTCCGGCCAGACACTACAGCCGCCGACCGGAAATTGGGAGTGGACCGTCCTCAAGGTCGAATACTCCGACGACGGTGTAACCTACACGCAAGGCGGGGTCTCCGATGTCTTCATCCCGTCGCCGTATTCGGCAACCGCGACCGTGGATGCGACGTTCTTCCAGGGCGCGTACTGGCGCGTCACTTGCCAGGCGACGGTCGGATTTTCAGAGACGCCCGGAGCGGCCACCTGAACCGGCAACGGGACCTGCTCAACGCAACCCAATTCCGGACAATTGGTCAGCATCACAGTGACGTCCGGGGCGACACAGACGAATGTCACGGGCGCCCAGAACTGGGCGGCTGTCAAGACGAGCGGAGCCACCGTCGTCATCCAAGCCACGGTCAAACCCGACACGGCCCAAGTCGCGAACATGATCACGTGGACGGGTGGGACTGCGGTCCCAGGCAACCAAAAACAGGTGACGGTGGATGGGGGCACGTCGGCCAAGACGGCGGTGACGGCGCAGATCGGCACGGACCCGGCGCAGGAGGTCGATATCTGGATCCTCTGGGCGACCATCGTGAATCAAGTCGCCGGCACAACACCTGCGAATGCCGTCCAGTAGGGTGGGATCGCGCCATTCCAGCGCTTTCGTCGGGAAAGCGGCCTGTTGCTGACGGTCGAGGGTCGTAAAGTATGCTCGTCGGGCCGGGTTTTTTCTGGTGACAAACGGCGTCCTCGCCAAG
>Ga0182024_10008999_pt1 | contig 20812 bp, 16 predicted proteins | sample P32metaG_FD_120480 | JGI IMG/M metagenome (GOLD analysis project Ga0182024, IMG submission 120480) | Permafrost microbial communities from Stordalen Mire, Sweden - P3-2 metaG (Illumina Assembly) | ecosystem: Environmental > Terrestrial > Soil > Wetlands > Permafrost | place: Sweden: Stordalen...
CGCGGCGATGTGCACATGCACACCGTCGCGACGGATGGGAAAAACACCATCCTCGAAATGGCCGAAGCAGGCATCGCGCGCGGATACGAATACATCGCGATTACCGATCACTCCAAGAATCTGGCGATGGTGAATGGGCTCGACGATCAGCGCGCGCTTGAGCACATGAAACAGATTCGCGAAGTGGATGCCCGCATGGAGGGCCGCATCCGGGTGCTGACCGGGATCGAAGTAGATATCCTGGGCGATGGAGAGATCGACCTCTCGAACGAAGTGCTGGCGCAGATGGACGTGGTGATCGCCAGCGTTCACTCTCTTTTCCAGCAACCCAAAGAGCAGATGACGGAGCGCCTTCTCCGGGCGTTGGAGAATCCCTACATCAGGATTCTTGGCCATTTGACTGGGCGATTATTGCTGCGCAGAGATAGCTACGAAATGGATTTGACGGCCGTGCTCAAGCAGGCGGCGAGGCTTGGTGTGGCGGTGGAACACAATGCGTATCCTGACCGGCTTGATCTGTGCGACATCGACTTGCGCCGCGCTCGCGAGCTGGGTTGCGGCATTGTGATCAATACTGACTCACACCAGGTCGCCCATCTGGACGCGATGCATTATGGTGTCCGGCAATTGCGCCGCGCGTGGCTGACGAAAGCAGAGGTACTGAATACCAGGCCGGTCGAGGATTTCTTGGCGGGGTTGCGTCCACGGCCCTAACCAGGAAAAGGGAAAGCCGCAGATCTCTCGACTACGGTAGGCTCGGTCGAAAAACATCTCCACGAAGGGTCTGCGGAACCGCAGGTCCCTCCGCTCCGGTCGGGATGACAAGGAAAGGGTAACGGTTCCATAAAGTGTGGATGCCGGACCGAGGCGTTCTTAATTACCTTGGGGCAAATTTGTTTGAGGACGAGATTCCACTTTTCCCGGAGAAGGCCGGGGTTTTCCTTGCAACAAATTTGTCATCTCGACCGGAGCGAAGCGTAGTGGAGAGACCTGCGGTTTCCCTTTTAAAACACCCTCTCGTCCAGCACCGAGCGAAGATACCTTCCATACCCGCTCTTCGCTACCCTGGCGATCAGCTTCTCCAGACGTGCAGCGTCGATCCATCCCAATCGATAGGCGATTTCTTCCGGACAGGCAATCTTGAGTCCTTGCCGTTTCTCGATGGTCTCGATAAAAATAGCAGCCTCAATCAGCGAGTCGTGGGTCCCGGTATCAAGCCACGCGAATCCCCGCCCCAGAACCTGGGTCCTCAGCTTCCCTCTCTCCAGGTACCAGCGGTTGACATCGGTGATCTCCAGTTCACCGCGCGCGGAAGGAGTGATCTGCCGAGCGATCCGCGAGGCATCGCCGTCAAAAAAATAAAGCCCCGTAACCGCGTAACGCGATTTTGGTTTCTCCGGCTTTTCTTCAATCGACAACGCGCGGCCAGAAGCATCGAACTCTACCACTCCGTAGCGCTCCGGATCAGACACCGGATAGGCAAAGACGACCGCCCCATCCTCGACCTGCGCCGCTTGCTGAAGACTGTGGGCAAAATCATGACCATAGAAAATATTGTCGCCAAGAATGAGCGAACACGGCGCACCACCGACGAACTGCTCACCAATAATCAGCGCCTGCGCCAAGCCATCCGGGGACGGTTGCACGGCATACTGAAAGCACATTCCCCATTGCTCGCCGGAGCCCAGTAGCCGCTCAAAGAGCGCCGTATCCGCCGGAGTGGAGATGATCAGGACGTCGCGAATGCCGGCCAGCATCAGAACCGACAACGGGTAGTAGATCATCGGCTTGTCGTACACCGGCAGCAATTGCTTGGAGACGACATGGGTGACGGGGTAGAGGCGGGTCCCGGAACCGCCGGCGAGGATGATGCCCTTCATCGCGCAGCGCTCCCGCGGTGGGCGTAGTTCAGATCGATCCAATGGCGGTAGGCCCCGCTGGTCACCTGCTCGACCCAGTCCTGATGGGCGAGATACCACTGTACCGTGCGCCGCAGGCCGGTGGCGAAGGTCTCGGCGGGACGCCAACCGAGTTCCCGTTCGATCTTAGCCGCGTTGATGGCATAGCGGCGGTCATGGCCGGGCCGGTCGGTCACGAAGCTGATCAGGTTGCGGTGGGGCACATGGGAAGAATCGGGCAGCATCTCATCGAGCAGGCTACAGAGCAGGTGCACTGTATCCAGATTGGCCTGCTCATTGCGCCCGCCAATGTTGTATGTTTCACCGATCTTGCCGCTCTCCAGCACCGCTCGAATCGCAGAGCAATGATCGCCGACGTAAAGCCAATCGCGCACCTGGCGGCCATCGCCGTACACCGGCAGTTGTTTGCCGGCCACCGCGTTGGTGATCATCAGGGGGAGAAGCTTCTCTGGAAATTGATACGGACCGTAGTTGTTCGAGCAGTTGGTGGTAACCGCCGGCAGCCCGTAGCTATGAACGTAGGCGCGCACCAAGTGGTCAGAGGCTGCCTTGGACGCGGCGTAGGGACTGTTGGGCGCGTAGGCAGTGGTTTCTTCGAACGCCGGATCCTGAGGATGGAGAGTACCGTAGACCTCATCCGTGGAGACATGCAGAAAACGAAACTTCTTGCGGTCCTCCGGCGAACATTTCGCCAGGTAGGCGCGCGTGGCCTCGAGCAGCCGGAAGGTGCCCTCTATGTTGGTGCGCACGAACGCTTCGGGCCCCGAGAGCGAGCGGTCCACATGGCTCTCTGCCGCGAAATGCAAAATAGCGCGCGGTTGATAGCGATCGAGGAGACGATCGAGAAACGGCGCGTCGCAGATGTCGCCCTGCTCAAAATGGTAGCCGGCATGGTGCTCGACCGAAGTCAGGTTCTGCAAGTTGCCGGCATAGGTGAGCTTGTCGAGGTTCACCACCGGAGTGCCCACCAGTGCGAGCCAGTCCAGTACGAAATTCGACCCGATGAAGCCAGCTCCGCCTGTGACAAGAATTGGCGATAAATCATTCAGCATCGCTTGATCTCTATTTAAGTACGCGTGGGCAGGCTAGCACGAAAATAATCGAGAGATAGCTCCAGGCCCTGGTGGAGACCAATTTTTGGCTCCCACCCGAGCAGGGCTTTTGCCTTGGTGATGTCGGGGCAGCGCTGCATTGGATCGTCAACCGGCAGAGGCTCGTAGCGAATCTTGCTGTGCGAACCGGTGACTGCTAACACCTCGTGCGCACAATCCTTGATGGTCCACTCGACCGGGTTGCCGATGTTCACGGGAAGATGCTCGCTCGAACGCGAAAGCAAGACAATGCCGGCGATCAAATCCGACACGTAGCAGAAGCTTCTGGTCTGCATGCCATCGCCATAGATGGTGAGATCTTCATCGAGCAGCGCCTGGATCATCAGGTTGGAGATGACGCGCCCATCGGTCGGCTGCAAGCGCGGTCCGTAGGTGTTGAAGATGCGCACCATGTGGGTATCGACGCCGTAGTAACGGTGGTACGCCATGATGAGCGCCTCAGAGAATCGCTTGGCCTCATCGTAGACCGAGCGCGGCCCGATAGGGTTGACGCGGCCCCAATAGGTTTCAGTCTGCGGATGCACGTCGGGATCCCCGTAGCACTCGGAGGTGGAGGCGTGGAGAAAACCGGCCTGATATTTGCGTGCCAGGTCCAGAGCATTTCTGGTTCCCTGGGAGCCGACATTCAGGGTCTCAGGACCGAGCCGGGCATAGTCGGCAGGGCTGGCAGGCGACGCGAAGTTGAAAAGATAATCAATCGGTCCCAGGTCGAATGGCTGGCAGATGTCCTGCTCCACCAGGGTGAATCGCGATTCGTTCTTCAGGTGCGCCAGGTTGGCAGGACGCCCAGTGGCAAGATTGTCCACACCCACCACCTGGTGGCCCTGAGCAAGTAGGGCGTCGGACAGATGAGAGCCGAGGAAGCCGGCGGCGCCGGTGACCAGGACACGATGAGTCGTCAAAATGCGGTTTCCCCCGTCTTGGAGTCGATCCAGCGGATCGCCCTTTAGAGAACTAATTATAAATTTACGGCCAGCGCTTGGTTGACGCCGATTCGACCGAGGTGTGCTGGGACGGACGGCCTACACTCAGGTAGGTGAAGCCCAGATCCTGCATGACCCAGGGATCGAAGAGGTTGCGGCCATCGATGATGATGGGATAGCGCAGCGTGTAGCGCAGCCGTTTGAGGTCCAGGCGGCTGAATTCCGCCCAGTCCGTCAGGATCAGCAAGGCATCGGCGTTGTCCGCCGCGGCATAGGGATCTTCGGTGTATTGCAGGTTGGCGTGGGGCGGCATTTCAATCTTCGCCCGTTCGATAGCAGCCGGATCATGCGCGCAGATGGAACTGCCCGCATCCAGCAGCATGCGGATGATTTCGAGCGCCGGAGACTCGCGGATATCGTCCGTTCCTCCCTTGAAGGCCAGGCCGAGCACCCCAAGACGCTTCTTACGCAACGTCCATAACGCGGAGCGAATTTTTTGAAAGAACCGCTCCTTCTGCAGTTCGTTAATTTTTTCCACTTCCTCAAGCAGGCTAAAGTCGATGCCCAACTGTTGCGCTACGTAGCGGAATGCAGCCACATCCTTGGGGAAACAAGAGCCGCCGTAACCGATGCCGGCGCTGAGGAATCGCTTGCCGATCCGCTTGTCCATGCCCATGCCACGCGCTACATGCTCCACATCCGCATCCACCGCTTCGCACAGGTTGGCAACCACGTTGATAAAGGAGATCTTCATGGCCAGGAAAGCATTCGAGGCATGCTTGATGATCTCAGCCGCCTTGGTGGAGGTCTGCAAAATCGGGGGAAGATCGGCAGCACATCGATGACCCGGAACGGCGTCGGAGCGCTCGTAGTAGCTACCCGAAGTGAGAGGCTCGTAAATGGCCGCCAAAAGTGCCGCCGCGGCTTCACTATCGGCGCCGAGAACGATACGGTCGGGATGGAGAAAATCCTTGACCGCCGTGCCTTCGCGAAGGAATTCGGGGTTCGACGTCACATCGAAGAGCGACCTCGAAACACCATTCCGTTCGATCGTGCGTCGAATCCAGTCATTGGTGTAGACCGGCACTGTGCTCTTCTCGACGATGACCTTGTAGGAGTGAATCGAACGGGCAATCTCGCTGGCCACAGCGTCGACATAAGACAAATCAGCGTTGCCGGCCTCACTTTGCGGCGTCCCCACGGCGATGAAGATGACTTGCGACGCCTGTGTGGCATGGCCAAGATCGGTGGTGAACTGCACGGCGCCGCTGCCCCGGTGCCGTCCCAACAACTCGGGAAGAAACTCCTCGTGAATCGGCACCAGGCCCTGGTTGAGTTTGTTTACCTTATCTTCGTCGTTGTCGACGCATAAGACCCGGTGGCCGATTTCAGCAAAGCATGCGGCCGCTACCAAACCAACGTATCCCGATCCGACTACCGTGATTGCAATGGATTCGCTCATCTTGTTTTCTGGACTCCGCCTGGCACCAAATAATGTGATGTAACTACTAATTTTGGGGGAAAGCCATACTCAAATTGTGCAAGATGGACCTGATCCGACAAGCTTTACGGGAAAATCCAGGGCCTAAACGGTAGCCTCTACGCTGTCGGTGTTCTTAGTGGGGGAGCCTGAGACCCGTGCTTCATCCTTCTTTGTTTCCTCTTCATGGTATTCCATCTCGGTGTTGATGGACCAGACATTGTCCTTATCGCGGACCCCGGCGAGGATGTTATCGACCGCGGTCATGGCGGTCAGCATGGAATGGTCCTGATTGTTGTACTTGTGCATCCCATTTCGGCCAACCAGGTACAGATTGTGGTAGTGATCGAGGAATTCGCGGATGACGTGGAACCGGTCGTACGTACCAAAATAGGCTGGATAGGTCTTAGGCACGCGCACCACGTGTGCGTCCGTTACGTCGCAAGCACGCAAAATCCCGATCTTCTCCACCTCGGCAATGGCAAACTTCTTCAAATCCTCGTCTGCCATCTTCCATAGGGCGTCCGTTTGGTAGCAGAAATACTCCAGGCCGATCCAGGTTTTGCTCGGGTCGGCGACCATGTACGGACTCCAGTTGTTGAAGATCTGCAGCCGCCCTACCAGGACATCGGGCTCCTGGATATAGATCCAGTTGTCCTTGAGGGGACCTCCATCGGCTTCGCGTACCGTCAGGTGGTCGACCAAAAGCCCTACCGTAATAAAGTCGCGATATTGCAAGCCGTCGCTCACCTCCCGGACCTCGTTGGGTATGGGGGTGTCCATCGCATCAATCAATTCGCGCACCGGCATGGTGGAGAAAACGTAGTCGGCGTCAAAGCGGCGCCGTTGTCCGCTATCGCTGACCGCTTCCACGGCGGTGATCGTATCCCCCTCGACGAACAACCGGGTGGCGCGCCACCCGAGAAGAATCTCTCCTCCCTGTTCACGGATCTGGTCGGCTGCATGCTCCCACAACTGACCCGGGCCATATTTCGGGTACAGGAACTTCTCAATGAGAGAGGTTTCGGTGCCCTTCTGCTGGATCTCCTGGTTCTTCTGGGAAACAAAGGCCTTTTTGAGAAAATGGAGGACGGCGGTGGTGAGTGAAAGTCCTTTGATCCGCTGTGCCCCCCATTCCGCGCTGATGCTCTCGCAGGGCACGCCCCAGACCTTCTCGGTGTAGGACTTGAAAAAAGTGAGGTAGAGCTGCCGGCCGAAGCGGTTAATGAGGAAATCCTCGAGGGAGATTTCGACCTTGCGTGGAAAGAGCCGGGCCAACAGGTATCTGATGCCAATCTTCATGGTGCGGACCAGGCCAAGCTTGCCCAGCGTGTCCGCGGTCAGCTTAATGGGGTAGTCGAAGAAGCGGCGCAGAAAGTAAATGCGGCTCTTGCGCGGACGTACCAGCATCACCAGGTCAGTGGTCTCGGGTGTGACTCCCGAGCCGCTCGTCTTGAGGGTTCGTTGCTTATTCTGGTGCCGCAGCGCATGCTGGGTGTCCGCGCTGGCCTCGGGCGGCATCAAATCCATCCACCAGTTCATCACCCGGTCCGATTTGGAGAAAAACCGATGCCCTCCGATGTCGATACGGTTGCCGTTATACCGGATAGTGCGCGAGATGCCACCTATCTCGTGGCTGGCCTCGAGCACAATGGGATGCACGTCCGACCGGCGAAGAAATTCCAGGGCGGCCGTGAGGCCCGCGGGCCCGGCACCGATGAGTAGAGCGGTCTTAGGCATGAAAACTCCAGCTGGCGATGGAGCACCATCGAATGGTGAGGCGCACCTCCCCGGAAGGGTTGCCTTTCCCATCAATACCACGGTAACAGGATCGATGCTTAATGAAACGCTGCATTCACGCTGGAGTGAGCCACGCAAATTAAGGTCGCGCGACCCTGGTGAAGATTTGTGAGGTCCTGCGTGCTCTTCGTGCTATTACCCTAAAAGGTTCCGGTGAGCTTTTGCCGGAGCCAGAATAATCTGTCACTGCTGCACGCACTCTTGCCGTGTAAAGCCTACCACGATGGGTCGCCGTTCCGGTCGCGTCTATTTGATGCAGTACCTTGCGCGCTAATTGTTATCACTGTTCTGTCTTGGTACAGCACTGTTTCTCTTCTAGACAGACGAGTACGTTTTGATTACCCTAAACGTGCATCGGGACAGAACCGTTGCAAAAAAAGAACTCCGCGCTGTCACAACAAGGACCTGCTGCGAAGTTTTCGTTCTTCCAGCTTCGACAGTGGGTTTCTCGATGAGAGTTCCGGATTGGGAATCACACCGCAAGCCGCCATTTGGGCATCATACTGTGTACTAGCGCTGCAACTATTGTTGGATTTGTAACCAGAGAGGTTACTTGGTAGAAACGATTGGATGCAGCGCATGCTCTAATTATGTCCGTACTATGCGTGATGAAATGGAAACCTTAACCAGGGAGCAAACGGTCATATCGCCCTGGCTTTCCGAGATCTCCAGACACCGAAGGTATCAACATTTGATTTCACGGGCGGCTAACATGCGACTTCTCTCTAGAACACTAGCTTTGGCGGTACTCGTGGCGGGAGCCATGCTGCCAAATGCGGCGGATGCCCAGGTGGTACCCGCGATCAAGGGTGGCGGAAGTCAAATCAACGTGTACGGGACCTATACCCTGGTCAAAACCGACTTCAATTCCACACTAGACTACCCGCCCAAAAATACTGTTCCCAACAATTTCTTGGACGCCAATGGCTGGAATCAGGGTTTTTCTGCAGGCGCTGACTTCCGTCTGGGGCGGTTTGTGTTTGGTCAGCCGGCGGTGGGAACGCGGTTCACCTACAGCACCGGTACTTACGGGAAGCAACGAACCTTCATGTTCGGCCCCGAACTGCATTACATCTATAAGCGGTTCCGTCCTTATGGCGACTTCATGATCGGCCCGGGTAACATTACGTACAAATCGGGTCAGACCGACAACAGCATCGTTTACCAGCTTGGCGGCGGCGTCGATTACCATAAGAACCGATGGCTGAACTTCCGCATGGTCGACTTTCAGTACCAGTTTTGGGATTTGGGAAACCATTACTATCCACCAGGATTTCTGCCTGGGCAGCCCGGCGTTTACATCGACACCAAGCTCAAGCCGTACACTCTCAGCTTCGGCGTTCTCTTCCGGGTTCGGTGAGCTAAAGCCACCCCTCCAAATTCTGTCAACCCGTCTGTTCTGGCTCATCTGTTTCGGCCAACTTGCAGAGGTATTCCAGATCTCGCGGCAAAGGAGTGAGATTTGGGATACCTCTCTTTCGTGGGGACCTGGATATTTTCTCCTCAGTGATGTCATCGTGAAGTAAAGATGTTCCGAGCCGCCCAACCCGACGATCCATATCTGAGGCCTTCGTTCTCCCTGTCGAACCGCATGGGTAGGCTGGCATGGTCCATCATCTGGACTCTTTTGTTTCGCCCGTCACCCCGGCCGTTTCACTCCTGGCGTGCTTTTCTTTTGCGCGGTTTCGGCGCTGAGCTAGGGCCAAATTGTCATTTTTATCCCAGGTCCCGCGTGTGGGCCCCCTGGAACCTGGTGTGCGCGGACGGGGTAACGCTGGGTGATGAGGCGGAAATATACAACCCCTCCCCCGTCACCATGGGATCGCACGCCATTGTTTCGCAACAGGCTTACATCTGCGGAGCCACGCACGACTATAACGATCCGGCGTTCCCGCTCATTTCTTTTCCCATGAGTCTCGGCGCCTACTCGTGGGTGTGTGCGCGCGCTTCTGTCTCTCCAGGGGTGAACGTCGGCGAGGGAGCGGTGCTTGGCCTGGGATCGGTGGCCACTCGAGATTTGGAGGCCTGGACCGTGTACGCAGGCGTTCCGGCACAACCCGTAAAGCAACGAGTGGGACGAGAACAAAGCAGCGCTGCCACGAGTGGGGCCACATAGTGGGGCCACGTAATAAGTTGGACTCCACACGCATCCGCAGGAATGATTTCGCCCAGGTCTCCTGTTAGTGTGTGGGTAGACCTACAGGAGAAATACGCTTACCGATGCAGCCTGTCTTGCCAAACCCTCACCGAGCAAAGACGGCTGCCTGGCACCTCGTTCTTGGGGCGACGATGGCAGCCCTGGTTTTAATAGGCGCCATGTGGACTCCCCAAGCCGAGGGACAAAACGATAACGGCGGCCTGTCTTCGCAGACTTCGGCGCCGGTTACAATCACGCCCGCGCCCAGTAACCCTTCAGCGAATACTCCGCTCGAGCCTATTTTTCCTCAGTCGCAGTCGAACACTCCCGCTGCGTCCGGTGCAGCCCGATCGAGGGACACGGTGCCCCTAGGACCCTCGTTGGGAGCAGGACTAGGTTATGGCCCCATACGCTCCGGAGACATCGTGGAAGTACAGATCTTCGATGCCCCGGAATACACCGTGAGAATGCCGGTCTCCTCCGCGGGGCAAATCGCGATCCCGTACGCAGGTCTGTTTCACATCGAAGGGATGACTTCGATCGAAGCAGCTAAGGCCATCGCGCGGCTCTTCGAGCAAGAACAGATCCTGCGGGATCCGCGTGTGATTGTCACCACACAACAGTTTGGTTACAGCGTGACGGTGATGGGCGAGGTGAAAATTCCCGGTATTTACGCGCTGGCAGGGGGGAAGCGGCTGGTCGATATGCTCACCGAAGCCGGGGGGATAACCGATCGGGCGGGACACGTGATCGAAATCTTTCCCTCCGGCTCGATGAAAAATCCCCAGACTGTTTTGTGGGACCCCACGCTGCGCGAGAATGACAATGCCGAACTGGAAATTAAAACCGGACAAACCATTCTGGTGAGCCGATGCGGTGTTGTCTACGTCGGGGGCAACGTAGGCCGGCCGGGAGCATTCCCGATATGCGAATCCAACCACACCACTCTCTCGCAAGTGATTGCGCTGGCCCAGGGAACCAAGCCGAACTCTTATGCGAATCGTACGATCCTGCTGAGAAGCTCGGGAGCTGGCACCAGGGTGGTGCAAAAGGTGAAACTTGACGAAGTGTTACGAGGACGAACGGTGGACATCACCATGCAGCCCGACGACATTCTCTTTATTCCGCCGAGCATACTCAAGGCGGCCGGGAAAACTGCTATGACGGCCGCCATCGGTTTCGCCACTCAGGCGTTTTTCTACAGCCGCTAAATGATCTGTAAAAATCCCCTTCCCAGGAAGAGCCCGGGGTAGCGAAGTGCCGATGAAGTTCAGTATCGTTACCGTCTCTTTCAATCAGCGGCAGTACCTGGAGGAAGCTCTCACCTCGGTGCTGGCGCAGGATTACCCTGCGATCGAATACATCGTGGTGGATCCGGGTTCGACGGATGGCAGCCGGGACCTGATCGAAAGCTTTCGCGACCGCTTGGCGAGCATACTTTTTGAAGCCGATCAGGGAGCCGCCGACGGTTTGAACAAAGGGTTTCGGCGAGCCTCCGGCGACATTTTCGGTTTCTTGAACTCCGACGACGTGCTGCTGCCGGGGGCCATGAAGACCGTCAGCCGGGCCTTCGAGCAGAACCCCGATTGCGACATCGTAATGGGCAACGGCTTTATCGTCGACGCCCAGGGCAAGCGCATCCGACGCATCCGGGCAGCTGGTTTTACGCTGGACCGGTATTTCTATGGAGGAGCCACCTGGCTGCAGCAGGCGACGTTTTTCCGGCGTACGGCGTTTGAGCAGGTGGGGGGGTTCAACATAAACAATCGTTCCTGCTGGGATGGCGAACTGGTGGTGGATATGATCCGGCGCGGCGCCAAGGTCAAGTATGTCAATCAGGACCTGGCGCTCTTTCGTATCCATGCCCAGTCCATCACCGGCTCGCGACGCCACAGCGAAATGATGAAATCAGACGCGGACCGCATGTTTTCGCTTTCCCGCGGACGTCGATGGACGGCCCTGGACACGCTACGCGCCTACCTGATTCGGGTTGAACGAATTCTTACCCATCCCGGCGCCGTCGAATCCGCGATCCGGGCGCGCGTGCGCAGAAGCTAGTGAACGCCGTTGAAAACCAATCGTGATACCGCTAAGCACGGTGGTTCACTGCGTGAGAAAGATTGGTGAACCGGCTCGCCGCACTCTATAATTTGGACTCTAAAGGGAAAGAATCCGACCACTTTCGGGCAGGTGAGGTTGAGGTCCAGAGGGCGTCCACTACTGGTTCGGTGAACTTCCAAACGCATGAACATTTATCCCCCACCATCGGAACCGGTCGTACTCCCCGAGTATCGCGAGCCAGGCGAACGCGAGCGCTCCTTTCTCAGCCTCGGATTGAACGACGGCCAGACACTGCAGCACTTCCTTCTCATCGGCAAGAAATATATTTGGCTGGTGCTGGTGTGCGCCCTGCTGGGCACGGGTGCGGGTTACATCGAAAACGCTACCTCTCCGAAGGAATACCGCTCCACAGCGAACATCGAGATCACCCAGGACACCGCCGATCAGTTCCGCGTGGACACCGGTGGAGGCTATGACAGCGGGTACATCGACGTTACCAAACTCGATACTGAGATCGCCATCCTGAAGAGCTCAACCCTGGCCGTGCAGACCATCAAGTCGCTGCACCTCAATCAGAATAAAGATTTTCTACCGCCGGGACCGAATCGTGTATGGGATCTGGACGACATCCGGGATCGGCACGCGCTGATTGGGATGTTTGAAGGGGGCCTGGCGGCGGAGCGTTTTGGACACACGAATATTCTTGATCTCAGCTTCACGGCAAGAAATCCGGAGCTTGCCGCGGTCATCTGTAACACCCTCATCGACAATTATGTGCAACACAACTTCAGTGAGAACTATGCCGCGACCAAGGAGGTCTCCAATTGGCTGCAGCAGCAATTGGGTGATCTGAAGAACCGTCTGGAGGCAAGCCAGGAACACATGCTCACAGTGCAAAAAGATATTGGCTTGGTGGGCATCGATCAGACGCAGAGCATTGTGCTTTCGCGGTTGGTGGACATCAGCCATGATGTGACCACGGCTGAATCGCAGCGGTTAGTCGCACAGGCCAAGTTGATCACGCTGCAAAGTGCTCCGCCCGATGTGCTGGCCACCCTGAGCGGAGACCCAGTCCTCATGGGGCTCAAGGAAAGAATGACCGCGCTGCAGGCGGAAAATGCCAACCTGAGCGCCAAATACGGAGCCAAGAATCCCCGCCTGCTGCAGAATCGCTCGGAACTCGCCGAGGTTGAGCAGAGCATGAAGGTAGAGCAAGGAACCGTTCTTACCCGGGCGCAGCAGGAAGTAAATGCCGCCAAGGAAAATCAGGATGCCCTGCAGCGAAGGTTAGATCAGGAAAAAAACAGCGCTTACATGGGTAACTCGAGGGCGGTCGAGTACTCGCTTGCCCGCCGGGAATACGAAGCCAATCGAGCGTTGTATGACGGGTTGCAGCAGCGGCTGCAGGAGGCGGGCATCATCGCCGGCCTGCACTCCACGAATATCCGGCGCATCGACCTTGCGGATGCTCCAGACTTCCCCAGTTCTCCGCGCAAGTCGGTCAATCTGACCCTCGGCCTTATGTGCGGCCTCGGTATTGGTCTGGTGCTGGCCTTCCTGGTCGAAGCTCTGGATACCAATATCAAGACCATTTATGACATCGAAGAACGGCTCGGACTACCCATGCTGGGTGTCGTTCCCCAGGTCGATTCCAAGCTGCTCTCACCGGAAACTTTTGTCCGGGATGCTACCTCACCGATTCCTGGCGCCTGGTCGCGTCTGGCCGAAGCTTACCGCGCGCTGCGCACCACCATCCTTCTGTCCCGCGCGGGCACGCCACCCCAGGTCATCCTGATCAGCAGCGCCAAGCCTTCCGAGGGCAAGACATCCGTCACCACCCTGGAGTCGATCGTGTTTGCGCTCAACGGAGCTCGTGTGCTCCTGATCGACTCTGACTTGAGAAGGCCCTCCGTTCATCTCCGCTTTAGAATTGCCAACAAGGTTGGACTGACCTCGGTATTGACTGGCAAGACCCCGTTGCAGGACGCAATCGCGTCGGTACCGGGTGTGCCCTCCCTGCATATCCTGCCTGCTGGCCCTATTGCCCCCATGCCCGCCGAATTGCTGGGCTCGCTGCAAATGCAAAGGCTGGTCGAGGGATTGCGCGCAAGTTACGACTTCATCCTGATCGATACCCCGCCGGTTCTCACCGTGACCGACGCGGCGGTGCTGGTGTCCATCAGTGATGGTGTGGTGTTGGTGCTGCGTTATGGACAAGCCTCGAGGAACGTAGTCGCCCGGGCCAGCGAAATCCTATTGCGTTCCGGAGCCCACCTGCTCGGCGTGGTATTGAATGCCGTGGATCTGCAATCCTCCGACTACGCCGAGTACTATGGCCGTGCCTACAACGACTACTACCAATCGCGCGTGGATGTCGAAGAGTAGGGTTTGAAAGCAATTATTGCCACGGGATTCGGCAAGCTCCACTTCCACGAAACAGCCCGCGCCTTAGCCGCTGCCGGGGTCAATGTAAATTTCCTCACCGGCTGGGTACCCAAGGACAATCAAACCGCGTTGGTGGATCTGCTGGGAAAGCTTCTAGGCGAGAAACACCTGGCGACGCGCATGGCTGCCCGGCAGGTCCGGATTCCGGGCGCCACCGTCACTCCTGTGGCCTGGGTTGAGGTCGCCGGGACTTTCATCAAGTTGATCCAACGTACCCGGGTCATTCCGCTCGATCTGGCCTATGGCATGGAGTTCCGCGTGGCCGCCTGGGGCAGCAGAAAATATCTAAAGAATGCCGATGTGCTGCTGGTGCGCAGCGGAGCAGGCCAATCTGGCGCGATCGAGAAGGCTCGAAAAAACGGCATGGCCATTGTTACCGATCATTCCATCGCCCATCCGGCATTCATGCATGCGGCCCTGCGGGAAGAGTTCGCCCGCTTCGGCCTCCCCGCCGGCTATGACTCGCGGGCAGACCTGTGGAAGCTGGTGTTGCGCGATTGCGCCGACGCGGACCTGCTTCTGGTCAACTCCGACTTCGTGAAGAAGACGTTTATCGAGCAGGGCTATGCCGCGGACAAAGTGCGGGTCGCCTACCTGGGAGTTCGAGAAGAGTTCTTCGACCTGAAGCGCGATTATCGGATTGATGGGCCGGTAAGGATTTTGTTTACGGGAAATTTCGACATACGCAAGGGTGTGCGAATCCTGCTGGAAGCGATTCGGCAGTGCCGCCGCTCGGGGCTCGATATCCGCCTGGAGTTGATGGGCAACCTGGGCAATGGGGCGCCGTGTCTACAGCCGGGGGACGAGATATTTTTCAGCCATACTCCGTTCGCCCCGCTAAAGCAGGTCGCCGCAGCCTTTGCCGGCGCAGATTTATTTGTCTTCCCCACTTTTGCCGAAGGTTCGTCGCGCTCCGGTATGGAGGCCGCAGCTGCCGGTCTGCCCATCATCACCACAGAGAATTGCGGCTTGCCTCTCCAACATGGAAAAAGTGCGATTTACGTACCAGTGAATGATGCTAACTCTCTCGCCGAGGCCATCGGTTTAGTTTCCTCGGATGAGGCTCTGCGCAGGTCCATAGGGAGAAACGCAATGAGAACCGTGACAGAAAACTATACCTGGAGGCAGTACGGGCGCCAGGTCGCGGCGTACCTCAAGGAGGCGGTTGAAGGAATAAGAGGATAGACATGATCGCCGCTCCTTGGCTTCGTATCAGCGCACGACTTTCAGCCGGGCCAAATTCATTGGTGCTGATGAGGACTTTAGCCCCCGAGGTACCCCCTCCAGCACATCCGCTGGACTACCTTGTAACGACCCACATCAGACGGTGTAGCGACTGCAGAGGACGATGATTCCGGGCCGAAAAGTCTGGCAAAGCGTACCTCAGCGGCTGAAGCCGTGCTACAGGCAGTTGATTTACGGCACGGCTGAAGCCGTGCCCTTCGTTTAGGGTGATTGCTCAGGACGCAATCACATCAGGGGCTAAAGCCCAGCGTATTCTCAATTTGTTACGGCCGACGAAAGTCGTGCCCTGATACAAAAACCTGGTTTTTCAGCAGCCTGTTTAGCCGGGCCGTACGGAATCGAAAAAGATTGGGCTTCAGAGAGTGTCTGTGAACTCTATTTTCCACACTCAGTCCCGCAGGGACGGCTGAAAATAGGCCGCGCCGCAATCCTGGACAATTTTCAGCCGTCCCTGCGGGACTCAATTTCATGACGGCCGGTTCTCACGCAGACACTTCAGCCCCTGCTAGGGCGCGTCCCGCACAGAAGGTTTGTCCGGGACGAAGGCTCTAGGCCTGTTCCACCTCAGTTGCTCTTCCGCTGGGCGCGGTGAGACCAAGTTGCGCCTCGACCGCCTGCAGTAGAGAGCCTGCAACCGCGTCCGCAAGGGTGGCGGCTGCGTCGGCCCCCTCCTTCTGGCGATCCGGCTCTCCCTGGATGAAGATGGTTTTCATGTCCAGCCGCCGGCCGGCCTGAATGTCGGAAAGAGAATCACCGATGACCACGCTGTTTCCCGCATTGGCTTGGGGAAACCTTTGGAATGCCTGCTCAAAGAGTCCAGTATCCGGTTTACGACAGTGGCACTCCCCGTAGTCGTGCGGGCAGTAATAGATCGCGTCTAGCCGCGCTTCGTTTCTCGCCAGCTCATCCTGCATCTTTTGGTGCAGACCTTCCAACTGCATGGTCGTAATCCGGCCAAGTGCGATGCCGCGTTGATTGCTGACGACGATCACCGTCAACCCCGCGCGCTTCATGCGGGCCACCGCCTCGACCGCTCCCGGCAGCCATGCAAACTGCGCCCACTCAGCCACGTAGACGCCCTCGGGCATCTTGCGGTTCAAGACTCCATCGCGATCCAGAAAGACGTAGCGCACTATAATAGTCAAGGCTAACATTCATGTCCGATAGTGCCATCAGGCGCATCACCCTGCTGAGTTTTCGCACCTTTGGCGATTACGTACTGAAAGCGCCTTTTCTCTTTGAACTCGGCCGGCTGTACCCCAATGCCGAGGTCACCATGATTACCAACCGCAAGGGCGGACAAGTGTATCCCCTGGTGGACTCGCGGCTGAAGCTGGTAGTCGTCGACCATGGTGACCCAAAGCTGCCTATGCTCCGCACCCTGCTGTCCATGCCACGAGCCGACCTAGTCGTTGCCCTGGACGACAGCCGTACTACCCTGGTGCTCTCTCTGGTGGTTCGCGGCAAACGAAAAACGGGATGGGTTCAGGGGATCAGCCTTCTCTACGCGGAAGGCGGCTTCTTCCCATGGACGAGCGTCCGTCCCTGGCTCTCGGCAGTGGTCAGGACAGCCTACCGTCCGGGCAAGGTTCGGCGTCCAGAAGACAAGCACGACGGCGAAGTCGAGCTCGAGCTGCTGGACGTGAAAGGACAATTCCTGCCGCTCGCCCGCTACCGCGGCGACTTCGCATCGCCACCGAGCCCGCGGCCTGACGCTCCTTACATCTATTGCGCGGCCGAAGCTGGTTGGCGCGCCCGGCAACTCTCTGACGAACAATGGACCGGGATCATCCGCGGCCTTCGGCAAACCTTTCCAGAGCACACGATCGTGGTTCACGGCGCAGCTGGAGCAGTGGAGGAGTTCGCGCTTGACCGGCAGGTCATTTCTTACGGCCAAAGTTCCGTTAGAGAGCTGTTCGCAAAGATTTCCGCAGCCGACCTGGTAATCGCTCCCGATAGTTTTGCCCTGCACCTTGCATCTTTCTACGATGTGCCCGCGATTGGCTATTTCGGTCCAGCCCATCCCCACCGCTTCCGGCCCACCGGCCCGGGCAGCGTAAGCCTGTTCCATCAGCCGGCGTGTTCCCCGTGCCTGCAGCTGCGAGGCAACGAAGCCTGCCGCAGGGGGTTGATCCAGTGCAGTTCTCTGGCGGCGATGCAGCCGGCTGAGTTTATCGCCGCTGCGGAAGTAGCGCTGGCGTAGCCATGGCCATCGTTTCTCTGACACTCGAACTGCATATTGAGCAAGCCCAATCGCTGAAGGATCGCCGGCAGGTTGTGCGCAGCCTCAAAGAGAAGCTCCGTCGTGGGTTCAACATTTCCATAGCCGAGATGGATGAGGCAGTCACCTGGCAATCGGCGACGATCGGCGTGACCGCCATCTCCCGCTCGCGTGACTATCTTTCCGGCCTGATGCGGCAGGTTGAGGATGCGGCAGTGCGCATCGCCAATGACCTGGGGGCTCAGGTGGCTGACTCCTGGTGCAGCTTCCTCGAAGAGGAAGCCGAGGAGTAGGTCCTAAAGGCGCTTTCTGATAATCTTAGGGGTTTAGCTAAGGACTTTTTTATGGTGGAACCACGGGCACGAAAGTACCATCGGGATCGCGTAGCGGAAACGCTGCGCGAAGAGATCAGCGCCATGATTGTGGGTGATCTCGCTGACCCGCGCATCAATTTTGCCTATGTCAGCGAGGTGGTTCTCAACCCCGGCGGCAAATCCGCCCGGGTGTATATCGCCGTGGATGGGGGTGAAGTCGAGGAGGAGAAGACCCGCGAGGCGCTGACCGCAGCCCGCGGCTACATCCGCCATGAGTTGTTGGAGCGCATGGGTGTGCGGCACGTGCCAGAACTATCATTCCAGATCGATAAATCCAAGCACCTGAAATTGCGCATCGACGAACTGCTCGGGCGCACCAGAAAGACGCAGAAAGCGGACGCGAAGAACGGCCTCCCCAAGCCCGTGACCACCGCTAAATCCAAGGAGTAAAAGCCGCTTCCCGCCGTCTTACCATGCCACCCACCCCGCAAACCACTCCCACCATCGACGCGATCCTCAGCTCCATCGCCAAGGCCGATCGCCTGCTGGTGACCGCGCATGCCCGGCCCGATGGCGATGCTGTGGGATCATTGATCGCCTGCTGGATGATGCTGCAGCGGATGGGGAAGAACGTGGACATGGCGCTGCGGGACCGGGTGCCGCGCATTTACCGTTCCCTGCCCTGCGCGGCGCTGGTGCGGCACTGGAGCCGTGTAGAAGGCGACTACGATGCCGTGATCCTGCTGGAGTGCGATGGCATCCCGCGCAGCGGCCTCGATGGCCTGGAAAACCGCTTCCTGATCAATATCGACCACCACACCAGCGGCCGCACTTTTGCCAACCTAAACTGGATCGACAGCAGTGCATGCGCCGTCGCGGAGCTGGTCTATCAGCTCATCGGCGCCGCCGGCATCGACATTACGCGCGAGATGGCCACCTGCCTCTATACCGCCATGCTTTCCGACACCGGATCCTTCTCCTACGAAAGTACCGACGCCCATACCTTTGAGCTCGCGCGCAACCTGGTTCGCCATGGAGCCGACCCGGTACAGATAGCTCGAGACGTCTACTTCTCCAACCCTGCGGCCAAGATGCATCTACTGGGCGCGGCGCTCGAGAACCTGCACCACGATGGGAACCTGGCCTGGCTCTGGGTGTCGGAGAACGATATGGATCGCACCCACGCAGCCGAAGAGGACTGCGAAGGGATCGTCAACTATGCCATCGCGATCGCGGGCATCGAGGTTGCTGTTTTTCTGCGCGAGCTGCGTAATCACGACGTTCGCCTCAGCTTGCGCAGCAAGGGGCGGGTGAACGTGGCCAGCATCGCCGAGCGATTTGGCGGGGGTGGTCATGAAAGTGCCAGCGGCTGCACCCTTGACGGCCCGCTCCCGGTAGCCACGGAGCGGATCCTGCAGTACCTCCGCAGCGAGATGGAGGCCGCCACCGCGGTCAACGGCGTTGCGTGAAACTCAAGTTTTGGTGCCGCTTGATCGGGTGGCGCGCCATCCTCTCAGCCTGCCGCTGAATCTGATAGCCTTGTGCCCGTAGATACCTGGCAAATCGATGGCTGAGAAAAACGCAATGCTGGGTACGCCTCGAGTTCTCACTCGGCCGAGCGACGGTCTGAGTGCGTTGAAAGCCCGTTTCCCTGCCCTGCACGACACGCTTGAAGCGATCAGTCTCTTCGTCTTTACCCCTTTTTTCCTGTTCTATGGGCTGGTGCCGGTCTTCGGGGGAGATGGCCTTGGACTGGTTGGCGCCGACGAACCCAGATACGCACAGATTGCCCGCGAAATGCTCTACCGCCATGACTATGTGACCCCGGTTCTGTGGGGCCACCCGTGGCTGGAGAAGCCTGCCCTCTACTACTGGCGGGCCATGTTTGCCTTCCTGGAGTTTGGCGTGCACGATTGGTCGGCGCGTCTTCCATCGGCCAGCTTCGCCTTTATCCTGGTCGCCTTGATCTATCTGCACTTGCGGCGCTTCCGGCCTGGGAGCCAGTTGGATGCTGCCTTGATCACTGCATCCTGCGCCGGCATCGTTGGCTTCGCCCGCGGAGCCTCCACCGATATGCAGCTGGCAGCTCCCTTTTGCATTGGCATGCTTGGCTGGTACGCGTGGTACGAGACGGACAAGAAATTCTGGCTCTTCGACCTCTATTTCTTTGTCGGCGTGGCCACGCTGGCGAAAGGTCCCGTAGCGCCGGTGATGGCCGGGTGCATCATCTTCAGCTTCGCCGCATTGCGGAAGGAGTGGTCGCTGCTACGCCGCACCTTCTGGATTCCCGGGGTTATTCTCTATTTCGCCATGGTGCTGCCCTGGTATATCGTGGTCCAGCGACGGAATCCCGACTTCCTGCGCATCTTCTTCTTCGAACACAACCTGGAACGCTTCGCTACCAACCGCTACATGCACGAGCAGCCTTTTTGGTACTACCTCCCTATCCTGCTGCTCGCGCTTATGCCTTGGTCGGTCATCGCCTTGCGCGCGCTGGTGGGGGCGATGCGCCAATCGGTCGCGGAGTGGCGGGCGCGGCTCGCCAAGCATCACTACATCGGCCATACCCGTTGGGGCGATGCGTTTCCTGAGTTCCTGGTGCTATGGACGCTTTTCCCCATCGTCATCTTTTCCCTTTCCCGATCGAAACTGCCCGGCTACATCCTGCCCTCGATTCCGCCCCTCACCATTCTCACAGGCGACTACATCAACCGCATTCGCCACAAGGGGCTGGATGTGTGGCTGCTTTTGCTGCACGGCGCGCTGTCCGCGGTCACCATCATCCTGGTGCTGCTGCTGCCGTGGCATATCGTTCATCCGGGAGTCCGGCCGCCAGCCAGCATTTTGCTACCGGCGATTTCCAGCGGCGTGGCGGCGGCACTTCTCATCCTGGTCGTGGTGGGCCGCTTTGGGGTCAAGCGTCTACGCGTGGCCACCATGGTGCCGCTGGTCGTCATGCTGCTGTTCATCTTCGGCGTCGGCCCGTTTTTTGGTCTTCCCGCTATCTCCGCTACCAAGAAAAACATCCGCTTGCTGGACGCTGCCTACTCTGCCCGCCCGCTGGCCGCCATCATCAGCCAGATTGCCCGGCCCAATGAGGTGGTCGCTGTCTATCGGGTGCGGCGCGACGTGGAATACGGTCTGTCGTTCTACCG
>Ga0182024_10009000_pt1 | contig 20811 bp, 17 predicted proteins | sample P32metaG_FD_120480 | JGI IMG/M metagenome (GOLD analysis project Ga0182024, IMG submission 120480) | Permafrost microbial communities from Stordalen Mire, Sweden - P3-2 metaG (Illumina Assembly) | ecosystem: Environmental > Terrestrial > Soil > Wetlands > Permafrost | place: Sweden: Stordalen...
ACAAGCCCGACGGCGGTGCCCTGCGTAATTTATGTGATGGCTGGATTTCAACGCTCCAATACGAAGTCAAACAGTCAGGAGGCACGGAAGAGGATGTCAAGAAGCGCATATTTGAAGATCTCACGAGTTTGAAGGATCAAGTTGGTGGCTTCGAATTTACCCAGGTGCTGGCTAAATACTACGAAGGATACGTTTCGGGAAACGACGCACTACAAAGCGCCGCGCTTCGCTGGCTGCGCGCCGAATACACAACCAAGACCGAGGCGCGCCAAGACCTCGACGTTCGCCGGATCATCGATGATGAGAATTTCTTCGACAGCCTCAAATTGCTAGCTGCATTCAGCATCAAGGCGGGATATACCGGCGTCCTGGTCAACATCGATGAATTGGTTGTGCTATCCCACCGCTTGCCGAGCACTCGCGCACGCCAGACCAACTATGAATCTCTGCTGAACATCTTGAATGATTGTTTGCAGGGCAGCGTACGCGGCTTGGGATTTATGATGGCAGGAACCGATGAATGCTTGGAGGACAAACGCCGGGGACTTTACAGCTACGAAGCGCTTCGGTCGCGTCTGGCTGAAAACCGTCTTGCAGGCGATGGCGTGGTTGATTTTTCGGGACCGGTCGTTCGTCTGCAAAATCTCGCTCCAGAAGAATTACTGGTGTTGTTGCGGAACGTCCGAAACGTTCACGCCTATGGCGATCCTACAAAGTACATTGTGCCGGACGAGGCATTGGAGGCGGTGTTGAAAAAGGCAAGCGAAACGCTGGGCGCTGATTATTACAAAACGCCACGGGATATTGTGCGTTCCTTCGTGGGATTATTGAACGTGCTTGAGCAGAACCCCAACCACAAATGGCAGGATTTCCTAAGTCTAGGCCTGGTCAAACCTGCGGAAAAGCCTCTGTCAGTGGAGGAAGAAATTGCGAGGGAAGTGCCGCCCATGGCCGGTGGCAAGGAGGAGTTGGCCAGCTTTAAACTCTGATGAGTAGCGCCACTTTCGACCTTCTCCATCCACAAGTGCAAAAGGCCGTCTGGTCGATGGGTTGGAAGGAGTTTCACCCAATCCAGGTGAAAGCCATTCATCAAGTGCTCGAACATCCCGGCCATTTGATCATCACTGCGCAAACCGCCGGCGGAAAAACGGAAGCTGCCTTCTTGCCAATCATTTCCAAATTGGTTGAGAATCCACAACCATCAATCCAAGCACTTTACGTTGGGCCACTGAAAGCGCTCATCAACGATCAGTTTGAAAGATTGGAAAAGCTTTGCGAAGCTCTGGATATCCCTGTCCATCGCTGGCATGGAGATGTTTCTGCCAGCCGGAAAAAGGAATTGCGACAATCCCCTGCCGGAATTCTCCTGATCACACCGGAATCGCTCGAATCCAACTTCATCAATTATGGAAATCAGATTCCGCGACTTTACCGGCATCTGGAGTATGTGGTGATTGATGAACTGCATTCGTTTCTCGACAATGTGCGCGGGATACATCTCCTCAGCTTGCTGGCTCGCCTCTGCCAAGCCACGGCGTTGAAACCACGCATCATTGCTCTCTCGGCTACTTTGGGTGATCCGCAGGCAGGCTGCAGGTTCCTATCACCTGATCAACCAGGTGCGGTGAGTCTGATTGACGATCCAAACTCGGTACGTGAAATCAAGTTCGGCATCAAGATCCATCTGCGCCGTTCGCTCAATGACAGCGAAAAGTTAATTGAGCCTCGACTCAGACCAGCTGAGGCATTGCAAATCGCCGAGCGCTTGACTGCCGAGGATCTGCGACTGGAAACACCTTGCGGCAAGGAAAACACACCGGAATTATCACCATCCATTCGGATACCCGGACAGGAACCTAACGATGATTTGGATGAAATTGCTGAGGACATTGTCCACAACTTTGCAGGATCAACCAATCTGGTGTTTGTCAATGCCAAGAGCACCATCGAGAAACTGGCCGTCAAATTGCACGAACGGGTGACATTGGAAAAACTGGATGCCGATCCGTTTGTGGTTCATCATGGTTCAATCTCGAAGGAATTGCGCGAAGAGGCGGAAGTTCAGCTTAAATCCGAGACTCCAACGACGGCCATCTGTTCCAGCACGTTAGAAATGGGTATCGATATTGGAGGGGTGCAGGCCATTGGGCAGGTGGACACGCCATGGAGCGTTGCTTCAATGGTTCAGCGTTTAGGTCGGTCAGGGAGACGTGATGGTGACGCGGCGATAATGCGCCTCTATGTCCGCGAAACTTCACCGCATTTTGGGAGTGGGCTCACTGACCTGCTGTATCCCGACCTGTTGCGGGCTATCGCCCTGACAAGACTCATGCTGGATCACTGGCTGGAGCCTCCAGACATCGACCGCATGCATCTCAGCACCCTAATTCATCAAGTGCTTAGTTGTTTGAAGCAGACGGGGGGCATGACGGCTCCGCGAATTTTTGAGACGCTGGTTCAACGCGGTCCATTCCGACGGGTCACCATGCAATCGTTTACCGAATTATTGAAGGGACTTGGCCAAAAGCAGGTCATTGAGCAAGTCCCTGAAGGCGAATTGATTCTGGCACCACTTGGGGAAAAAATGACCTCTACGTATGACTTCTACGCCGCCTTCAAGGGAACGGAGGAATTCGTGATCCGCGACGGCAATGAAGATATTGGCAGTCTCCCTGCCAATAACATTCCACCAGTGGGAGAACACATTATATTGGCCGGCCGTCGTTGGAGAATTGAGGAGATTGACGGGGCGGCAAAAAAGGTCTTTCTTTCGCCTGCCCGAGGTGGCAAAGCCCCTGAGTTTCTCGGTGCCGGAGGAGAACTGCACACCCGGGTTTTACAGGAAATGCGGGCGGTATTGACCGAAAAAGGCGAACCGACTTGGTTGAATGAAAACGCCAAACTGCTGCTGCGTGCAGCCAGAACCACCGCGCTGAAATGTGGGGTTATCCAGAATGACGTCTTAGTCATGCCTCACCGTGTGCAATGGTTTCCTTGGGTCGGTAGCCGGGGTTTGCTCACCTTAAAAGTTTATGCAAACGCAATGTCCGTTGCTCACGAACTTGATAAACTCTCGATCAATTATTATGTAGATTCTCCAGAGGCATTCTTTGATCACCTGAAAGAAATAGCGAATTCGTCTGACCAAGCCTGTGAACTTGCTCGATTCATTCCGGTAAGGGCGATCCAAAAATATGATGACCTGCTGCCAAATGATTTATTGGACGAAGCGAACGGCCACGACTACCTCGATATGAACGAGGCAAAAGATATTGCCAGACAAGCCCTCCTTGCTCGGCGGTAGGCTAAGGCATTGCCTTGGACAAGATTCCAAAACCCCAATTCTTTCTCAAGGAGGCGTTCGATATATGCATTGTCTCTCCCGACATGTAGCAGCAATTCCGGACTGCTTGGCCAGTAACACCAGAAGTCGAGCGAATCGAGACCGGTGACTGCCAAGATATGCTGCAACTGACCATAATAATAACCAGGAACATTACGAGATTGTGAGGTTTTGCGATAAACGGAAGCGCCACATTTGATTTCGACGACTGCATCGTGGTTAATGGCGAGGGCGTCGAGGCTTGCGCGCAGCCAATCGTAACGGGTGCTCTGAAGGCAGGCGGGACGAACATCTCTGCCTGTCTTAGCGATGTAGCGCCTGCGGGCTTCCGGCTCAAGTTCAGTACCGCGAGCCATAGCTGCGTTCTGGCCGAAACTTCTCACTGGACCGCGCTTCTCCTGTAGTAGTTGTGCAGCACTGTTGAAGGGGTTCTCGCCCATGACAGTCGGAGCGTCGGATGCGCCATTCAGTTGTGCCTTGTTGTAGTTCAACAGTGGCAAAGTGTTTTGTATTCATTTCATTGTTGTTGAACGAATAGAAAGCATGCAGCCGCCAGCACCCAAAATCAAGCCTTAACCACGATTCGTTTAATGATTGTGGCGGCTGGCGTTCTAAGACGTGGAGGATTGAGATTGGGCAAAGCTGCATGCGCTTGGAGGGCCAATTTCTCCCGATAGGTCATACACATGTTTTTTGACCAATTATGACGTAAGCCGAATGACACTCGTGCCGCCTGGCTGCTTCTCTATAACGATCTGGGTGGAAATGCGCTCCTTCAAAAGGTCCACATGCGAGATGATTCCCACAGTTTTGCTATCTTGACGCAAAGTTTCCAATGCGGAAATGGCCAGATCGAGGGTGTCGGCATCTAAAGATCCGAATCCTTCGTCGATGAACAATGAATCAATGCGCACGTTGCGTCCGGCAAGGTCCGCCAGTCCCAACGCGAGGGCTAGGCTGGCGAGGAAACTTTCGCCACCTGAGAGGCTGGCCATGGGGCGCGTTGCCCCCGCTTGGTAAAGGTCTTCGATTTCGAGTTCCAGTTCCTCCCCAATGCACCGCTGCATTCGATATCGGTCGGTCAATCGTTGCAGATGTTCGTTGGCGTGGCAAACGAGGATATTCAGGGAGATCCCCTGGGCATACCGTCGGAATTTCCGGCCATCATGGGAACCGATGAGTCCTTGGAGATGCCTCCAGACTTGGAGTCGCTTTCGTTCGTTTTCAAGTTCCACGGCCTTGGCTGCATGTTTGGCACGAGCTGCCTGATCGCGTTGCAACTCGTCTTTCAATCTGCCAATGTGTCCAACAATTTCGTCATGGGAATTTTGCGCCGTCTGAAGATTGGTTTGTAACTCGCCCACCGCATCTCCTTCGGCAGCACCCGAGGCTCGGAGTTCCGCAATGGTATTCTTCACCGGTTCGAAGGCCCCTTTGAGCGTATCGGATTGCGATTTGAAACTGTCTTCGAGTTTTTGGAGCCGGCCAGCTTCTGAGATATCGAGCTTGGCCGAACGTAAATCTTCAAGGGAGGCGAACGGCGTCCCCGCCAACCTGGTCGCTAATTTGGCCTGCAAGTCGGCAACTTTTTGGGCCGCTGCTGCAAATTCCTGCCGGAGCTGGAGCGCCGCACTACCAGTTATTGATTTTCTATTTCCAAAAGTTTGCAACGCATTTTCGGCCTGCTCTAAATCTCTCCAATTCGCCCGCAATTGTTGGCGGAGCAAAGGCTTCGCCGAGGGTGCCTCGGTCTCATGGGCCGATCTGCTGGCCAGGAACGGTCCCGCCTTCTTCTGTAAATCAGCCAGCGATTTCTTGGACTGATCGGCCGCCGACTTCGATTGCTCCAGATTACTCGTAGCATCGTGAAGTGTCTTAACGCGATTCTGGTGGTCGTTTTTGCGTTGCTGGAACGAGTTTCGCGTGGACATCTCGTGTCCGGGATTCGGGACAGAGAGTTTGTAGGGTTTCAGCAGGCGAGTCAGAATATCAGACGTGGAGGCAAGCTGAGCTGCAAGACCAGCCACAGTTTCATTCTGATCCTTCAACTGCTCCTGGATCTGCTGGAGTATGCTCCGTTCGGTTGTCCTCTTCTCTTGGGCGAGCTTAGTCGCGCTTTCCGCCCCGAGACGCGCGGTTTCGTGATCTGCGACGAGACCATTAGCCTTCTTGATTCTTGTCAGCTCGTCCTGCAACTGCCTGATCAGAGCCGTCTTCTCGGTTTTTTCCCCGGTCAGAGCTTCGGAATTCGCAGCGGTAATTCGATGCTCCTGCGCCAGAGCCTTAGCGCGCTTTTCTGTCTTTTTTAATTCGGTCTCGCTGTCTTTTATGGTTCCCGCAAGGCTGACCTGGTCCGCTTTAAGCACGGTAACGGCCTCCTGTGATTTTTCCAACTTGCTCTCCGCATCGTCCAACGCAACCCTGGCTTTGCCAACCTCACCTTTGAGGACTGTAAGTGAGAAGGCCTTTTGGTTCTTGTCGGCGAACGGGTGATCGGTGGCACCACAGAGGGGACAGGATTCACCGGGTGTAAGCTCGAAGCGATGATCCTCCAAACTCGCCACTAATTGTGCCTTTTGCAGATGATCTTGAGCCAGCGTGAGTTTGGTCGAGGCAGCCTTCTTCTTCACGACCAATTCCTTCGCTGTGGCTAGGTCTGCAATCAACTTGGACTTTAATCCTCCGAGCTTCTTTTGATTTTGTCCGATTGTCTTCCGGTGTTGCGCACAACTTTCTTCCAAATCCAGCAATTTGCCGACAGCCTCGACTTGGACGCGGAGTTCCTCGACTTGCTTTTCGCGTGCGGCCTCGGTTTTGCCGGCCAGCAATTTTCCACGCGTCGATTCCGATGCCGCTTTTTCCGATTCCTTGCCTTGGAGAAGCAGCCGCGTGGCGGCAACAGCTTTTTCCGTATCCACAACAGCCTGCTTCTGCGTTTCGATTTTCCCGGTCAGAATAACGTACTTCGATTTAGCCGTTGCTCCATCCTGGCGAAACGTTTGGAGGCGGTTGAGTTGCGTCACTAATTCCGGCAATTGAGCTTCAAGATTCTTGTCTTCGGAATGTGTGGCCAGCCATTCTGTGTTTTCTTGAATCAGAGCCTCACTGCTTCTTGTTTTGCCGGCCAACTCGGCAAGTGCTTGTTCCTGTTGCGCAATCAGGCTCTGGACAAATTCGGAAGCGGCAAATATCCCAATAAGCCATTCAACGTGCGCCTGCTGCTGCTCCGTTTCAGCCGAACCCAGCTTCCTTCTTAGTTCGGTCGAGCCTTCGATTGCTGCCTCCATTCGCCCCAGGTCATCGGCATAGGGGATGGTCAAGCGATGCTGGGACAGACGGTGGAAATCCGGTTCGGCATCTCGCCGTTTAAGGGTGAGTACTTCCTGCTGTCTGAGCAACTCACTCTGATTGGAGAGCGCTTTCTTTAGTTCGCTTGCCCGCACCAACTGGGTGTGCAGGACAATGAGTGCCGCCTTTTGTTTGTTGAGTTCCGTGCTTTGTCGCTCGATCTGCTGTTCTCGCTCTTGCTTTTGCTCGTCTGTCAGCAAAACAATCTGTCCGAGGGCCTGTTCTTTTGTTTGCAAGTCTCCCTCTCTTCGCGTGGTTTCACCGTGAGCCAATATACTAAGCTGCGAATAGATCGTGGTTCCGGTCAGACTTTCCAGAAGGGCGGCGCGTTCATCGGGATTGGCCTTGAGGAAGCGTGCGAATTCGCCTTGCGCCAGTAGGACCGAGCGAAGGAAACGGGAATAATCGAGTCCGACCAGCTTCTCAATTTGTTCTTCCGCCTCGCGGATCGACTGGGCCAGCACCTGGCCATTCGCGTCATAAACATAGCGTTTGGGAGCCTGCATTTTTCCATCGGCTTTGCCTCGCGCCCGGTGCAACTGCCACTCCGCCCGGTATCGTCCGAGCGCGACCTCAAATTCCACTTCTGCCTGACACTCGCCGCAATGCCGGCTCATCATGTCTTCCGGGTTCGAGTTGTCCGCGTAACGCGCGGCCCGGCCGTAAAGGGCCAGTGTCACCGCATCCAACAAGGTAGATTTTCCAGCACCAGTCGGACCGGTGATGGCGAACAATCCGGCGCCAGCCAAAGGGGCGGCCTCAAAATTCACGACGTGCTCGCCGCGCAACGAATTAAGATTGGTCAGTTTGATCCGGAGAATCTTCACGCCTGACCTCCCAATTTCTGATTTGATGGTGGACCAGCCACCGTTTCCCCGCGTTGCTGTTCGGCGTGCAAATTGCACAATTCCTGGAATACCAGTTTCAGCGCTACGCGGTCCTCATCGCTCAAGGCAGGCTCGGCCTCCAGCCGGTGTGCAAAAACCTTTGAGGGATCGCCCAGCAACTGCTCAATGCCCTCATCCTTGCCGGCGGCACTCATGCCCGAGAGGGGCGTTTCTCGTTTCCCAAGAACTCGGATCACTTCAAAATCCCGGCCCTTCACCAACTCTTGGACCACATCACTAATATTTTCTCCAGCCAGGGGGTCTTCCACCACCACTTCGACCCATCCCGGCAATTCACCGCTCGACGATTGAAACTCCTTCAAGCTTATTTCCAATGCATCACGCTTGGAACGAATCTGAGTCAACCGCCGCGACAACGGGATGTTCAGGGCGAATTGCTGCACGAGTCTGCCCTGTGCAAAATCCAGCACGCGCAGTTCTTTTCGGTCGCCAGCTTCGCTGAAACTCAAAGGAATCGGGGACCCTGAATAGCACACTGTTTCGCGTTTGCCAGCGGTCTGCGCGCGATGCAGATGACCCAGTGCGACATAAGAGAATGCTTCCGGAAAACAATCAGCGCCGACTGCGCCCAGTCCCCCGACGTGAATTTCCCGCTCGCTATCGGAGGTTTGGGAGCCGGCGACAGTCAAGTGGCCGGTAGCCAGCAGCGGAACTCCTTTGGCTGTCCAATCCCGGGCCGCCTCGGCCACTTCCCGATAACACCGGGTGATTCCTTGAATAAGCTCCTGCTGAATTTCCGCCGCGCCCTGGCCCGACAGGCCCCTCCGCAAATCACGGTCACGCAGAAAGGGAACGGCTGCCACGACGAGTTGAGGCGAGTTTGGGGTAGGCAACGGCACCAACAAATCGGCCCGTGAACCGGATAGTGCGCCAACCACATGCGCTCCCAATGCGTTCAAGATTTGCCGGGGCGCTTCAAGATGGGCTGGTGAATCATGGTTGCCCGCAACAATGACCACCGAACACCCGCCCTGTCGAAACAATGCGGAAAGGAAGTTATAATACTGCGCCACTGCGCTTTGCGGTGGATTGGCCGAGTCGAATACATCTCCGGCTATAACAAGCACCTCAATCGAATACTTTTGAATCGCCTCCAGCAGAAATTTCAGAAACCGCAGATGCTCCTCCTCGCGAGAATGCTCTCCGAGCATCTTGCCTAAGTGCCAGTCTGCGGTGTGCAGCACGCGGAAATGCCCGCTTGGCTTGACATCGAGGTCCTTCGAGGTAGTTGAGTTTGCCATGTCTGGAAGACTTGCCTGATTGTGAACATCCCTTCACGGAGGGGGCGACTGCCTCATCACTGGCCGAGGTCTTCGCGTTGCCTTTCACGCTCGAAGGGCCATGTAATTTTCATAACTCGGATCTTCCGTCAATTTCCCGGCTGATTCAAGACAAACAGCTTGAAAAATGAAGCTTTAGTTCAACTCAGGGGGATTGGGAAACTGGTTTTCGGCGACAAAGAATTCCCATTTCGTGGGTGGTCTTCTTAAGTCAGCCAGCTCTCAGCGGTGTGGCGATTTGACTTGGCGTTCTGGTTGAGTGAAACATTTAGGAAATCCAAATCAATTGCAGCGCCGAACGATGAACACTGATGGATTAAAACACGATCCCCTTGAAGACGATCCTCGCTTTCGCGACTTGATCGCCAAAGCCGAGCGTGAGGCGGAACTTGAATTGGCTGACTGGCCACGAGGCATGGGCTTTTGCCATATACTTTGGGAAACGCAAAAGGAGATTTTACGGGAGAAATACGGCATTGATTGGCATACTCCCGTCGAGATGAACCCGGATGCCTTATTCGACTGAAATATGAATGCTTTTTGGTTTGCGCTCTCTATTTACCTGCTGTTGGGATTGTGCGTGTTAATAATCCCGATCCTGCGGAGTGAGGTGCGCAAAGAGACCAAAGACGTTACAAGCGCCAAATATCCTCTATGGAAGGTCGTCGTTTTCCATTCAGTGGTATGGGTGATGGCGGTCGTACTCTGGCCTATTGTTGTGTCGAGTACTTTCCGAAAACCCCGAACGCTCTTGGACAGGGCTCAAGCAGCAGGTGGCAAGGTAATCGTCGCAGCGTACCGCGAAATTGCGGCAAAAAATGGGATCCCTCCCACAGTAAAAACCTCGGATGAAGAAATCATCGAAATTTATTCAAAGGTGGGAACCGCCTTCCGGCAGGCGGCAAAACAGCGAGGAGAGCATATCCCGGCATTATTTCTGAATCACATCGTCGTGGGTTTCCTGCAAATTTATGAAATGTGCGGAACGAAGTTTTTTGACGAGCACCTGCGCTATGAAGTGGACAAGTATATCGCCGAGGGACTGCGCCCGGATTACAAGCGTGAACTACCACTGTTTTAGCCCAAACATCACGGAGGCAAACCTATGAATATATCTGCACATTTGACCATCACGAAAAAGGCTCTCAATGAAGCCTTCCGACTTCTAAAGAAGCTGTGCAAACCCCGGCATGACGAGGAGGCGGTTTTGTCCTACGACGGCGGGTGTTTGCATATTGAACTCGGTGGGATGACCGTCACTCCTACTGCAACGGGCACATGGAGCGGCCAAGTCAGAATCCCCGGCTCATACATCATGGGCCTAGCCAAGCTGCCGCCCACTGGCGACCCAGTGATCGTGAAGGTCGAAGATGACTGGATTTACTTCGGATCGACCTCTTTCAAATGTAAATCGCAGGATTCTTTGGGTCGCCTCATTGAACTGTCGATGAACGCAACTGCCGCTGACATCCTGAGCCTGCGGTTCCAGTATTCTGAGACGGAAATCGAAGCGGCCGGCTATACCAAAGTCGTGAAGGAAACCGAAAAAATGGGCTTTGCGCAAAATTGGAAAGGCAGCGGAGGTGCTCAAAGAGTTTCACATCTCTGATGACGTTCTCCGGGAATTTGTTTATGCCTGCCTGAAGGGAGGCTACGAGGACGGGTTTCTGCAAAAGTGAACCCGGTCTCCCTGAACCCGATGCCGTATGAGGCGGCAGCCGAGATGGAAATGGATTTGGCGGAGGATTTGCGCCGGGCTGGTTACACCGTCACGGGTGGGCATTAGCCATCACACGCTCATTTCGAGGCAGGGACAGGAATGGTTAAAGGGAGATCCAGCCACGCCAGTCCAATGTCACGATTCATGTGCTCGATGCTGTCACCACCGGGCGCGTCGTAAAAAACGGCGAGGTGCTTGTCCATCTTCAGCACGGACGGCATACCAATGCAATTCTTCGACCACGAACAGTTCCTTCCATTTAGCACCACTGCCTTGTCCTCCGGGTCCCAACGGTCCAAATCCTTGCTCCAATAAACCCAAACTGCGTCAGTGAATTCTTGTTTGCCATCGTTGATGCCGATGTGATTGGTGAATAGAAACCACGTCTTGTTTTTCGGTTCGTAGTAAAGCGAACTGTTTTCAATTTGCTCCTCCGGCGGCAGAATGGGTTCTGCCTGCACCACCCACGGCCCGTTCAGATTCTTGGAGCGGGCAATGCTAAGCGTGCGCTTGATATCCGGTCCCGGAGTGGAAGCGCTGAAAAACATCAGGAATTGGCTGTTGTGTTTCACGACGTAGCCGGGGCTGGCAGTCGCTGAATAGTAGGTTGCCGGCTGCGGGGTGAAGGGCGTGGCATCATATTGCTTCTCCCACGGCCCAGTCGGCAAAAGACTGCGGGCCTTGAGTGTCTGATAGGGAAACATGGGGACATAATTGGGCGCAGAGGTCACGTTGGGCGTGCCGAGATAATACATATGCCACCATTTGCCATCATGGATGACCCACGGCGACGAGGCGCTGGCGGAGTCCGGGCTTCCCGGCTTGCCAAAATCGAGAGCGGGTCCTCGCTTTTCCCAGTGGACCAAGTCTCTGCTTGTGGCCAAACAGGCCAGCCAACCCTTCGTCCCCGCCCCATCGTAGTGCATGTAGTAATGGCCCTTGTCCTCAAACGCGATGGCTTCACGCGCACCCAAAATGTCGCAATCACCCGGCCCGCCACCATGCTTGAGAACAACACCCTGATCTCTGGCTTCGAGGCGAAGAGCAGCCTGTGGCCGACCGTCCACATAGGCGGCGGGCGGAATGGCAAAAGCCGACGTTGCCGCACCAGCCAGAATAATCGTCGCAAAGAGAATTTGTTTTTCCATATTCATATTTGATTTCTTGAAACACTTTATGTCAGGCGGGTTTGCCATTCAGTTCGCATTCACGATTCTTAACCTCACGAGCCCGACCGGCCAGAACATTTGGCCCTTGCGCCTGCCAGTGTAAAACATCGTGTAAACGCTGTCGCCCTCCGCAATCAGGCACAAGGGTGTGCGGATATGGATTGCACAGGGGAATGGCGACAGCCAGCGACAAGTTTTTGTTCATGGTAACTGTCATATGACCAACCGTGCCAACAGCCCGGAAAACCTGTTCTCCGTCCTGTTATTTCTCACCGCCATTCCCAAAGCCTTTCGCTGTCCGATCAGCACGACCAACTTCTTGCCCCGGGTAATGCCTGTGTAAACGAGATTGCGCTGCAAAAGCATATACTGCTGCATCGCTAACGGGATGACCACCGCCGAGAACTCCGACCCCTGCGATTTGTGTATCGTGATGGCGTAGGCCAAGGAGATTTCATCCAACTCCCCAAAATCATAAACAACTTCGCGCAGGTCGAACCGGATCGTGACCTCGCATTCAACCTGGTCAATTTTCACGATCTGCCCAATATCCCCATTGAAAACGTCCTTGTCATAATCGTTCTCGGTCTGGATCACCTTGTCTCGTGGGCGGAACTGCCATCCAAACTTTTCGACGAACGGCTCATCGGCGCGCATCGGGTTCAGTTCATTCTGAAGTCGGATGTTCAATTCGCGGATGCCCAAGGAACCCCGGTTCATCGGGCACAACACTTGGATATCGCGGATGGAATCGAGCTTGAACTTGGACGGTATGCGGCTCTTGACCATCTCAACCAGACTCGCAGATATGGCTTCCGGCTCCTCCCTCTCAATAAAGAAAAAGTCCGACTCACCACCTTTGACCGGAACCTCGGGCAGATGCCCTTCATTTATCCGATGAGCATTGGTGATGATCCGGCTGTGTGCTGCTTGTCGGAAGACTTCGGTTAGTCGGACCACAGGCACAACTTTGCTTTCAATCACATGCCGCAACACCATACCCGGCCCAACTGAAGGCAACTGATCAATGTCACCCACGAGCAACAGGCTGGCTTTTGGCGGCAGAGCACGAAGCAGGTTTGCCATGAGCACCACATCGACCATGGAGGTTTCGTCCACTTATGTGGAGCTCCACATAAGTGGATTCATGTTAAGCGATCAGTAATGTGGAGTTGCAGTGGCAAAAGCGGCTCCTGTGCCTCGTGTGGGCCGCAGTTTAGTCCACATTTTACTCCACATTATTGATGAGGATTTTGGCCTCTCAAAGAGATTCCAACCATTTGATCAGATTTCGATCTGTTCGCCAACGACCGGCGTTGCCGTTACGTCCCACGATTGGCTTGGCCTTGGCTAACGCTTCCTGTTTGGCCTCCAAGTTCAGGGAGAGATATTTGTAAGTAGTGTTGACGCTTGCGTGTCCCAGCCAATGGGCAATCATGCTCAAATCGACTCCCGAACGCAGCAGGTGGATCGCCGTGCCATGGCGCAGACTATGCGGGTGAAGCCGCTTAAATTTTAGTGAGGGCACATGCCGGGCGGCTTGACGCACATGTTTTTGCAAAATCCAGCGAACCCCAAAACGAGTCAACGGATAACCCTGGTGATTGTGGAAGACCGTGCGTGTTTCCCGGAACCCAATTTCTTGTGCCTCCAAATACTCTCGCAGCGCACGAGACGTCTCCGGCCAAAGTGGACAAACCCTCTCCTTGGAACCTTTCCCTTTCAAAAGAACACTGGCTGGAGGCGCTAATCGCAAATCACAGGCTTGCAATCCGACAGCCTCACTCACGCGGGCACCGGTGTTGAACAGAAAGCTCAAGAGGACAAAATCGCGCTGGCCCTCCCCGGTGGTCTGGTCAATGGCGTGGAGCATGCTTTGCATCTCATCAAACTCCAAGTGCTGGATCTCCCGAGTGGTGATTCGCTTGAACGGGACGCTGAGCAGGCGCTGGGTTTGAGCGAGATGTTCCGGATGCTCGGCTCCCAAGTAGCGAAAGAAGCTGTGAACCGCGCTCAAGCGGACGTTTCGCGTGCGGACCGAGTTGTGGCGATCCTTCTCCAGATGCTGCAGGAACGCGGTGATTTGCTCCACCGTCAACTGCTCGATGGACAGTTGGCTGGGATCTGCTTTCTTACCCGCCACAAATTGCAGCATCAGTTTGATGCTGTCCCGGTAACTGAGGACGGTATGCGGGCTCAGTGCCCGCTGCTGCGGCAGGTAATCTGTAAAGAACCCCCGTAACGTGGCGGCCAAGGCCGTGCTGGAATTTTCTTTCACTGGACACCTCCGCAGCTAAAAATACGGAACGCGTAATCATGAAAGCGCCGGCCGGCAGCTTGTTGTAATTTGGGGGTGAAATGGAGGTAATGGTGTGTGGAGACTGGATTTACATGTCCCAAATAAGTCGCCAAATAAGGTAGTTTGGCATGGAGATTCGCGCCCGTTCGGTACCACCGCTCCAAAATGCAAACAGCAGCGCTGTGTCGCAAGTCATGAAGGCGCGGCGGACGGCCGCGTTCATCGATTACTCCTGTGGCCAGACATAATTGCTGCCAATTGCCCGAGAGCGCCGGGGCGCTATAGACCTGTTCGAGGGCCACAGGATTATCACTCCATATAATATAATGCTCCGGCTGAACTGCCAATTTTCGCCTGTGACGTAGTTCCTTGTATGCGGTCAACTCTTTGGCCACGGAATTCGATAAAGGAACCAAGCGGGACTTGTGGAACTTGGTTTCATCAATGCGAAGCAGGTTCTCCAGCGTATCAAAGTGGCGCCATTGCAGGCGCAGCAATTCACCGCGCCGCAACCCACAACAAAACAAGAGGATCAAGGCCAACCGGATGGTCTCAGGGCGGAGCGGATTTGGATGCGAGGCCGGCAACCGGCGTGCTGTCTCCAACACTTGAGCCATCTCTTTGGTCGAGACCAAACGAGGATGCCGATAGGGAACGGGTTTGGGAAAGGTAGCCGAGTCCGGAATGTAAGTCTCAGGATGCTGGCGGGCGTGGACCTGGAGAAAGCTGCGCACGACCCGCAGGTGCTTCCGCTGTTCACCAGGAGTCAACTGTAACATCGTCTGAGCCCAATCGTGAAACATCTCGGAGCGAATCCGGTGCATTTGACCAAACCGCTGTTGCAGGAAATCATCCCAGCGCCGGAGCACGGCTTCCTCAGTGATATAGGCTCGTCCCAGAGCACGTCGGGTGGCCAAATACTGACGCAACGAAGAAGCCAAGCCACTGTGGAAATCCGCCTTCGGCAATGGTCTGGCAACCCGGAACCGCACGCGGGGCAATTTGCTAAACCACTTCTTCGAATCCAAGGTTACGGCAATGCCAGCCTCCGGTACGGGCAGGCCCACTTCCCGCAGGTCTTCGATCCCCAGACGCAGATAGACGCCGGTGCTCTCGGGATCTCGATGTCCCAGCACCTCCCCAATGGTCCCAATGGCCACGCCGCGACGCAGCAAATGAACCGCCAGGGAATGACGCAAGGCGTGGCAGCCGACCGGAGGAATATTCAACCCACTGTCGAGGATTCGCTGTTGCAGTATATGATACACCGCCACACTGGTGAGCGGCCCCGACGGTGCTTTGTGCCGCAGGAACAGTTGGCGGAATGAACATTGTGGGCGAGAGTTTTTGAGATAGCGGGTGAGAATGTCACCGGCTTCATCAGTCAAGGGCAGTTGCAGAGTTTGCTTGGTCTTGGTTTGCTGGACATGCAGGATGCCGGCACGCCAATCAATATCGTCCAAAGTCAAACGAACCAACTCGCCGCTCCGCAGACCATAACGGGCCGCCATATAAAGCAGGGTGAAATCTCGTTGATCGTCCGATTGGGTTCGGTTGATGGGGCGGAACAGTGCTTTGACCTGCTCCCAAGGCAATGCCCGTGGTAGTTTTTCCAGCCGGTAAGTGCGTGGCGTATCGATCTGCTCATGCAGCGGCCGCCTGAGTATGCCTTGGGCATGTTGGCGCTGGAGAAAGCCCCGTAATGTCGCAACGATATGCTGAAGGCTGAAACGGTTGTTGGTCTTGGCCGCCTGGCGCAGAAACGCCTCAATCTGGTCTAATCGTAATGTTCGAATGATGGAGGGGTGCTGGTCAAATTTCAGAAATTCCAAGAAAAACCGTAGATGACCCCGGTGCCGCACAATCGTGGTGGTAGCCATGCCGCGCATCTCCCGCAAATATTCCACATGGGCTATGAGTTGTAGTTCCGAAGCAGAAGGCCGGGAGGGTTTGCCCTCTGGAATCAAATGCTCATCGCGAAAGAAGCCTGCCAGGGTATGCGTAGCGTTGGCCACTCGATCATTTCGTCCGAGGAAGTTCTCGTGGGCCAAGGACAGATCATCTTGTGTCAGCCTTTTGAGAGTTGACCCTCGGCGACGTTGCAGCCAGCGAACCAGATGGCTGATTCCGTCAAGGCGAAGCTTTATGGTTGACTCGGTGTAACCGTGGTGTCGAAACCAAATCAACGCTTTATCCAAGACCGGTCCAATGATCGGCAGTTTGCGATAGCAGGACCGCGGTCCTGGTGTGATGGAAAACCTCTGGGAATGTGATGATGCATTCATTCCCGGAAGTTACCGGGGAACTGCATGGCATTGTCAATAATGTAGGGTGAAATGCGGGCCAAAAGGGCCACAGAAGCAAAGGCCGTCCGCGGAAGCGCAGCGCGAACCGTTCCACCCGCTGATTTCAGCGACCTCGAAACCAATGAGGAAATACGATTTGACGTGCATATACCTTTATGGTAATATACCTGCAATGGAATCTATGAACCTGATTCAAGTCTACCGGTGCCTGTGTGACGAGACGCGGCTGCGCATCTTGCATCTGCTCAAGCAGGGCCCGCTGTGCGTCTGTCATTTCCAGGATATTCTGCAACTGCCCCAGGTGGCGGTGTCCAAGCATCTGGCTTATCTCCGCCGAACCGGCATGGTCGAGGCTCGCCGCCACGAGCAATGGATGATTTATTCCCTGCCGGCTTCACCCAGCCGGGAACTTGATCTGCAATTGCGCTGCTTGCAGGATTGCGTCCAAACCGAACCGGCGTTTCGCGCCGATCTGCGGCGTTTGAAGGCTTTGGGGCCAAAGTGCAACTGGATCTCCCGCGCGCTCAAAGCCCCGCCCATTGTGAAGAAGGCGATCGCCCTTCGCCGCGCTTCCGCCCAGTGTGCTCCATGAAACCCACGGTTCTCATTCTCTGCACCGGCAACTCCTGCCGCAGTCACTTGGCCGAAGGCATCTTGCGCGCCGCTGCCGGCGATTTGCTCAACGTGCAGAGCGCCGGGTCAAAGCCTGCCGGATACGTCCACCCGCTGGCCATTCAGGTGATGAAGGAGATCGGCATTGATATTTCCGGCCACCGTTCCAAGCACATGGATGAGTTCCTGAAACAGCCGGTCGAGACGGTGGTCACCGTATGCGGCAATGCAGATCAAGCCTGCCCGATGTTTCCCGGACAAGTGAACCGGCACCATTGGGGTTTTTACGACCCGGCACATGCCACAGGCACAGACGAGGAAAAGCTCGCGGTCTTCCGGCGGGTGCGTGACGAAATCAAAATGACTTTTGAGGCCTACGCAGCCGGTCGGCGTGATCAGTCGAAACAAACGCCATGACATTAAATCAAAAGGACAGGAAACGGCCATGAGAGATCGAACCAAAACGAAGTGTTACGGGGAAATGTTTCCCGACTTGTCCCATCTCAACATCAATCGGCCCACGGAAGGCAAAGCATTCAGCGTTTTCGTGGAAAGATTGGGCATCGGCGTGCAACGCCGCGAACTCCGTGTGAAGCAGGACGAATGGGACAAGTGCGAGGATTGCCCCTCCTTTGTCGGTTGCTACCACTTGAGCGCTGCCAAGTTGCTGCTTTGGCAAGGACTTCAGACTGTTTCCTAACAACTCATCAAAACATGGACCTAACTATGCAAACTCTTCAAATCTTTGATCCGGCGATGTGCTGCTCTACGGGCGTCTGCGGACCGGAAGTTGACACCAAACTTGTGCATTTTGCCGCCGATCTCGACTGGCTCAAATCCCAAGGCGTGATTGTCCAGCGTCACAACCTGTCGCAAAACCCAGCGGCATTTGTTGAAAACGAGGCGGTGAGAACTGCTCTGACCGAAAAGGGCGAATCGGCGTTGCCGCTCTTGTTGGTCAACGGCAAAATAGCGGCCACAGGTCGCTATCCCGAACGTAGTGAGCTGGCGGCTTGGTTCGAACTGAAAGCCATTATTCCAAATGAAAACGGGGAACCGACTGACAACGTGGAATTGCCGAAACCACAGGCCACAGCCTGTGACTCCGGATGCAGTTGCCAAGCCACCGGGACGTCGGGCAAGAGGAGTTGGGTGATTGGGGCGATCGTGCTGGTTGCCACCGGCGTGCTGGTGGCCCGAGCCGTGATCAAGAGCGGTGGGGCATCCTCCCAGACGACCACGCCAGTTTTTGCGGAGTTAGCTACAGCACCGACGCCAGCGGGCGAGAGTGGTCCCGCCACGAACTCAGCCGTGGCTGCCCAAGCAGCGGAAACGAGCGTGGGAACGAGCATCGGAGCACTTGCTGACTTAAACACCGTGGCTGCCAAAACTGATGCTGTTTTCATATTCCTGCCAGGCAAGAAGGGTGCTTCCGGTAATAACCCCTCGACGCCGATGAAAGGGGCTGTGCGCATCGTCGAGTCCAAAGGTCTGAAGTGCGGCCTCTTTACCCTGAAGGCGGGCTCGCACGATTACGATCAGATTGCGGTACAGATGTCCGTGCCGGGAGTTCTGGCGATGGTCAAAGGGCACGGGATGAGTGCGGTTTCCGGCGACATCACGGAGGAGAAACTGGTGCAGGGATTCGTCGCCGCTTCGCAAGTTGGCGGGTGTGGCCCATCGGCTGGAGCCGGATGCTGCCCCAAATGAGGAAAAACAAGGAACATTCCACATGATGCAATGGGTTACAGAAACACTCCAATCTGCCAGCATGGGACCGGTGGCCTTGCCGCTGGCTTTTCTGCTGGGATTGGTGAGCGCCGTAGCCAGCGCTTGTTGCACCTTGCCCGCGATGGGAATGCTGGTGGCCTACTCGGGCACGCGTGAAGCCACCAACCGGCAAACGGCCTTTGCCTCCGCGTTATCGTTCATGAGTGGCACCACGCTGGCGCTGATCATTCTGGGGTTTGTCGCCGGGTTTGTGGGGCAGACCGCGCAAGTGTTGCTGGGGAGATACTGGAAACTCTTTGCGGGCGTCATCGCGGTCGTCTTGGGACTGGCTGCGCTCAAATTATTGCCGTTGAAATTGCCAGAGCTTGTTCGGAAAACTGGAACGCGACCTGCCGGACAGGGAATTTTTGCCACGGTGGTTGTGGGTTTGTTGATGGGAGGCGGCGTGGCGGCAGCCTCCCTGCCGTGCAATCCCGGAATCTTCATCGTCATCGGTGCCAGCATATTGATGGGCCATATCCTCTGGGGCATGGTCCTTATGGCGGCGTTTGGCGTGGGTTTCAGCTTGCCGCTCGGTGCCATCCTATTCGGTGTGGCGTTTGGAAAGGCATCCATCAAGGCGCAGAAGGCGGAGGCGGCAATCCGAGTCGTCGCGGGCGTTCTGCTCGTCTGTGCGGGATTCTATTTGTTGGCGACATTCTAAAAATGACTGCTAAAACCACCAACGTCGAAACGCTCCGCAAGCCCGCTGATTCCTTCAGCGCCTTTCTGGCCGCTCCTTCCCGTTTCCTGTTTTTCACCGGCAAGGGCGGCGTGGGAAAGACATCTCTGGCCTGCGCTTCCGCCATTGCCCTGGCCGACCGGGGGCGGCGCGTTTTGCTCGTAAGCACCGACCCGGCGTCCAATCTCGATGAGGTTCTGGGCCGGCAGTTGTCCTCGACGCCCACGCAGATTCCCGGCGTGTTGAATCTTTTGGCGTTGAACATTGACCCAGCGGCGGCAGCAGCGGCTTATCGCGAAAAACTAGTTGGCCCATATCGCGGCAAACTGCCGGAAGCCATCGTGCGAGGCATGGAGGAACAACTCTCTGGCGCTTGCACGATGGAGATTGCCGCGTTCGATGAGTTTTCCCGCCTGCTTGGCCAACCCGAAGCCACTGCCGAATTTGACCACGTCATCTTTGACACCGCGCCCACCGGCCATACGTTGCGGCTCATGACGCTGCCCACGGCCTGGACGGGCTTCCTGGACACAAACACCACCGGCAACTCCTGTTTGGGACCGCTGGCGGGGTTGCAGAAGCAGCGGGTGATTTACGAGAATGCCGTCGCCGCCCTAGCGGATGGCCGGCGAACAACGCTGGTGCTGGTGAGCCGCGCGCAGAAGGCCGCGCTTGCCGAAGCCGAACGCACCAGCGGCGAACTCGCCGCCATTGGTGTGCGCAACCAACGGCTCATCCTGAACGGGCTTTTCAAAGCATCTGACTCCGACCCGGTTGCCCTAGCCTTGGAAAGGCGGGGAACGCAAGCGTTGACGGCGGGTGCAACCTTTCTCGCGCGCTTGCCCGTCACCGAAGTGCCGTTGCGCGCACAGAATTTGATTGGCCTTCCGGCACTGAGGGCGCTGGTGCAGGACGGCAACGGGCTGCTTCCAGCACCTGTCCAAGCCGCCCCAGAACCGTCTCTTCCTCCGCTGGAATCGCTGGCCAAGTTGGTGGATGACTTTGCTCAAGCCGGTCAGGGCGTCATCATGACGATGGGCAAAGGCGGCGTGGGCAAAACGACCGTCGCCGCCGCCATTGCAACCGAACTGGCGCGGCGCGGTTTCAAAGTGCATCTCAGCACCACCGACCCGGCGGCACACGTTGCCGCCGCGGCGGGACACATTGAAGGTTTGCACGTCAGTCGGATTGACCCGCAAGCCGAGACGAGGGCTTACGTCGAGCAGGTGATGAGCACCACCGGTAAGAGCCTCGACGCCAGCGGACGCGCCTTGCTCGAAGAAGACCTGCGCTCGCCCTGCACCGAGGAAATCGCCGTGTTCCGTGCGTTTGCCCGAATCGTGGCGCAGGGCAAAGATGGCTTCGTTGTGCTCG
>Ga0182024_10009001_pt1 | contig 20810 bp, 15 predicted proteins | sample P32metaG_FD_120480 | JGI IMG/M metagenome (GOLD analysis project Ga0182024, IMG submission 120480) | Permafrost microbial communities from Stordalen Mire, Sweden - P3-2 metaG (Illumina Assembly) | ecosystem: Environmental > Terrestrial > Soil > Wetlands > Permafrost | place: Sweden: Stordalen...
ATCGACGCCTTCGTCCAACACTACAATCGTTCGAGTCGGCCTTTCGTCTGGACCGCGACGGCCGACTCCATTCTCCAGAAGATCGCCCGACTTTGTTCGCATATTTACGGGACACGACACTAGCGGACGAGATGGAAAACGCCTTCCAGATGGTAAGTCTGCGGGAACAGATCGACCAGATGCGCTTGTTGCACATGGTATCCAGCACTGAGCAGGCCGCCCAGGTCGCGTGCGAGAGTTGCCGGATCGCATGAAACGTACGCCACGCGCGGTGCTCCCAAAGATGCCAGGCTTCTGACAACGTCTTCTCCCAGTCCGCTGCGTGGCGGGTCGACGACCACCAGATCGGGGTGCAATTTGCCTGCAACATTTTTCAGGTATTGCGCCGTCGTGGCACGGACAGCTTTCACGTTCGCGGGCGAATTGTATAGCAGATCGGCACGGGAAGTCTGCGACGATTCGACTGCAATCACGCGTTCAAATTCCCGATTCAGGACTGAAGAAAAAAGCCCGCCGCCTGCATATAGGTCGAGGGCCGTCTTCCCGGACTGTCCTTCGGTGACGATGCTCACCAGTTCGTCGGTCAAATGCCGGTTGATTTGAAAAAAAGCGCCAGCACTCACGCGATAGGAAGCGTGTTTGGTTTTATAGACAAGCGCGCGCGCACCTGCCGCAGCAATTTCCTCCGGCTCGTCGATTCTCTTGCCGGATAGATCGGGCATCGAAGTTTTAAATGCAACTACTCCCGTAATCTCTGGCAGCGATTGTCGTAGCGTTTCGCACAATTGCTTTGCTGAATCCATCGGAGTGTCGGGAACGCAGTAAGCTTCCACCAACAATTGCGTGTCATCAGCATTCGCGAAGAACTCGACCTTCTGCCAGCCCGCGATGCTGCTAAACGTTCCTTCACGCCCTAGCTGCCAAAGTGCAGCGATGGCACGATTGATCAGCGGTGAACTGATGGGACACTGCTCCACTGGGAATAATTCATGCGAGTTGAAGCGGTAATATCCGATGGCGAATTCCGGCGCGGTCCGCATTTTAAGCCGGGTGCGATTTCGATAATTCCATGGCGGAGAAGCATGAATCTTCAGCTCAGTAGCCAACTCCAGCTTTGCAATGCGTAGAAGATTTTCCTTGAGGATGACGGCTTTGATTTTGAGTTGATGCTCGTAGCTTGCGTGCTGATAATGGCATCCACCACAGCGCTGAAAGTATGGACATTGCGGCTCGATCCGTTGCGGCGACGCTTGCAGAATGTTTTTCGTCCATCCCCTCGCGAAACCACGCTTCTGTTGATAGAGCGAGGCTTCGATCTTCTCGCCTTCCAGCACAAACGGGACAAACACAGCCTTGCCGTGACCGTGTTCGTCAGCAGGAAGTCGAGCTAAGCCGTCGCCGCCGTAAACGAGTTTTTCAATGGTGAGCTGCAATGAATGCGGTCCTTGATTTTGCGTGATGACGGAGTTTACATGTAGAACAAACTCAACCGGGGCAGTCCATATTTCTCCAGCACTTTCTTGTGGGTGTACTGCTTTTGAAGCTGCTCGATCTGCGCGGATGGCAGGTTGCGCCGGTAAGGGGCCAGCTCCCGGTCCGCCTGGGCGCGCACGGTGACGATCTGCTCGTCGGGAGTCGCCGCCAGCAAGACGGCAAACAGTTTTTCTTCCAGCACCGTGAGCCGCCGCTCCAGGTCTTCCAGGCGGGGCGGGACCGCATTGCTTTCCAGATCTTCGGCCAGCTTTCGCAATGTATTTGACGTCTCCCTGGCCAAAGGCTCGGCCGAGACCCCGCTCGCAGACGGCAGTTTGGCCGCTTCTAGTTGGTCCGCGTTACGCCGCAGAAAGGCAGCAATCTCAGGCGTCTCCAATCCTGGTGCGACTTCGATTCTCCCTTCTTCGCGGACTCCGCCGACCGCCGCCTCTTTCATTTCTTCTGCCGCGCTCAAAACTTCCTGAGTGCAATAGGCCACGCTATTTACTTTGCGGGAGGTAAGGCGCTTTTCATAACGCTCAAATGCCGCATCAATGCCGCGCAGCGCTGCCTCCAGCGGAATGCCTGCGTCCTTCCAGGTTTCGATCAGCGCCCAATCCAGCGTGGAAAGCAGCAGAATGCCGCCGCGACGCCGCTGAAAGTGTTCTTCGATTTCGGTGAAATAGTTGAAGTAATTTTCCACCACAGGTTTTTCACGAAGTCTAGTGGGACCGCGGCTTGTTTCCGGGAGAAGATTTGGATTGTACGTGTTCCGGCGACGATGTCCCCGCGACTCTTGCCGGTGCGCCGGATTTCTCTGGCGCGTTTCGTTCCCAGATGATGCGCAGACCTTCCAGCGTTAAGAAGTCATCCACGTGCTTGATGTATTTCGATCCCGACCCAATCAGCGACGCCAGACCCCCGGTCGCGATCGCTTTCGTTTCCTTGCCCAATTCGCCCAAAAGAAGCTCCAGAATTCCGTCCACCAATCCCAGGTAGCCATAGTACAAACCTGACTGCAGACTCCCGACCGTAGTGCTGCCAATAATGCGCGCAGGCTTGCGGATGTCCACCCGCGGCAAACGAGCGGTGCGCTCGAACAGCGCGTCAGCAGAGATTCCAATTCCCGGGCAAATCACGCCGCCTTCATACTCGCCTTTGCTCGACACGCAGTCGAATGTGGTCGCCGTACCAAAATCCACCACCACGCAAGGTCCGCCATATTTCTCGAACGCAGCCACCGAGTTCACAATGCGGTCAGCCCCCACTTCAGCGGGATTGTCATAGTGCACCGGCATCCCAGTTTTCACACCCGGCTCGATGAACAGGGGCTTGGTATGAAAGTAGCGTTCGCAGACCTGGCGCAAAGTCGAATCGAGCGGAGGGACAACCGACGAAATTACAATGCCGCGAACGCTCTTGACGGCGAGATTGTCCATGGCAAACAGGTTGCGGAAAAGCACGCCATATTCGTCCACTGTTTGAGTCGCGATGGTCGCCACGCGCCAGTTCGCTACCAGCTGCTCACTAGGAGCACTGCCTCCGGCAGAATTGCCGCCCGCAGGTTGCACTTTCGCTCCTTGGGCGAACACACCCAGCACCGTATTGGTGTTGCCTACATCGAGAACAAGAAGCATAAAGAAAAATCTCGGCCTGTCATCCTGGGCGCAATTACCCTTGTCATCCTGAGCGCAGCATAAGCGTTCGCTTGCGAGAGATTATGCGGAGTCGAAGGACCCCTACCTCACCACCGCTTCTTCAGCACCACTCTCATTTCGGCCTCACCGTTCCGCTCAGCACGACCCGCAATCCCTGCGCGGTGCGCACCTGCAGAAATCCTCGCGGATCCAATCCCTCCGTCACGCCGTCGAAGCCGCCATTTTCCTCGACCGTAACTTCCCGGCCGCGGACTGAAGACGATCGCTCCTGAAACCGCTGCAGAATCGAATCATGGGCGTCCGCTTTCTCCAGAAGATTGCGATATTCGCGGTCGAGTGATTTTAACAAAACCGCGCACAGTTCCACGCGCGACCACTCCGTCCCGCTGACCATACGCAGTGACGTTGCCAGCGATTGCAGATCAGCCGGAAAACTTGGCTGGTTCACATTAATTCCAATCCCCACCACAATGTGACGCACGCGAGTGACTTCCGCGTTCATCTCGGTAAGAATGCCGCAGAATTTTTTCCCGCCAATCAGCAAATCGTTCGGCCACTTCATGTCCGGATTCAGTCGTGAATCGATCTCCTGGACCGCAGCGTGGACGGCCAGTCCTGCCGCCAGCGACAAAGTGAGCGCTTCCGATGGCGGCAGCACCGGCCGCAAGATCACCGAACAGTAAATCCCTAGTGATTGCGCGGAATGCCATTGGTGCGCGCCCCGCCCGCGCCCCGCGGTCTGTTGCTCGGCCAGAAGCACGCTGCCTTCGGGTGCGCCCGCACTCGCCGCTTCCATGGCAGCCGTGCTGGTCGAGCCAACCTTGTAGTAGTGATGAACGTGCTGGAAAATCGTTCCCCGCAGCCGGGGCGAAAGCATGTCCGGCAGCAGCAAATCGGGTACGGATTTTAGTTGATACCCGGTCGCAGGATGCCCAGCGATTTCAACCCCAAGCGCGCGCAATTGCTGTACCAGTCGCCACACATCCGACCGGCTGGTGCCAATCTCTTCCGCGATCTTGGTCCCGCTCACCACCACGGTCGCGTGGTCCGTCAAAAGGCGTACGATGCGCCCTAGGCGAGCGTCGGTCGGCTCGTGTGAGCGGCTGATTCGGCTTATGGGTGCTTTCTTGATGTGGAAATTATGAGGTACGGGAGCCGAAACGACAAACGCTCCAGCCCCTAATAGTTTTTCCAGCGTCGTCGAACGACTCTATTGCGCCGTCTCCGTAAATGTCGCCACCGGAAGCCCCAGCCCATACGGTCCTTCGGCTGTTACGTGCACGGTACCGGCAGTCGAAGGCAGGGTCAGCGTCACCGACGCTACGCCAGAGCTGTTGGTAATCGCAACCACCTTCGCCCCGCTGGTAGTGCCATTCGAGACTGAACCACCATCCGTGCTGAACAGAACGCTGGCACCGGTATTCGTTCCTCCCGACGAGCCCGCCGACAGAGTGACGGTCAACGGCTGTGGCAGCGTGCGGCCCGCGGTCCCCGACTGTCCACCGCCGGTCTGCGTCGGAAATGTCGCTGCTGGCTTCCCCACCACGATCCATCCCCCCTGGGTCTGTGTCGCCCCACTGTCGGTGCCCGGAACCGTGTAATGGTAGAAGCCTGGAGCATTCCCGGCGACAACCGTGATTGTCCCGTTCTGCGAGGTCGTCAAACTTCCCTGCGTGACAGTGACCGTGATTCCGTTGTCCGACTGAGGAGCGCCCAGCGCCACATTCGCCGTCCCGCTCGCGATCTTCGGCTGCAACGTGACGGTCCCGGCTGCCGCGACCATAGTTGTGTCCGGATTCAAATCCCACTCCGAGGCAGGAGTGGCCGCCACGCTTCCACTGATAACCAGCAACGTGGCCGTGTAGGGCGCAAAGGTCGCTGTCGACGACCACGCCTGTGACGAGGAAGCCGTAATCGTCGTCGGCGCCGTGGCCGCCAGCGTATAACTCACCACGCCGCTCGGGTTAAATCCGTTCAGCGCGAACTGCACGCTGGCTGTGTTCTGCGGATCCTTATTCAACACCAGCAAAGTCATGGCAGTGCCTGGTGAATTCAGCGCCGCATAGCTGCTGAACAAGCTCGAATTGGCGTTATTCGTGTCGGAAACCGACAGTGTCCCGAACCCATGATGTGCCCCGTCGAAGTTCGTAAACAACTTCAGGGCCAGATAGTTCGGATTGGATGGACTGGGGGCCGTCCAGCGGGACGCTAGGTACGCTCGTTCGCGCCCCAATATCCCGTAAGCGTCGGCGTCGCCCAACGCGGTGGAGAAGTCCGATTCGCCCGCGAAGGCCGCGCTCCATTCCGTGATGCTGAATTGTGTGCCGGGGTAGGTGGAATTCAATATCGCGCGCATGCGCGGAATGCGGAATGGAATGGAGTAGTTCGGCTGAATACTAGTGACATACGGCTGGTTGATTGTGCTTGACGTGCTGACATAGGTCGGATCCCAGTAATCGCGGTAAACGCTCACAGCCAGTGCCTGCAAGCCCGCATGCGTAAGGCCTGTTGTGTTGGCGTCGGGATAGGCGTGGATGTCGAATACGTCGAGCGATCGCATCCCCGCGATCTGGTCCTGCCAATAGACTTCGTTAAGCCACCAGGGGAGGAAGTCGACTCCGCCGTGGGCCGCCTTGTCGTTCCTATTCTCCCCGTTGAAGTAAAACCACCAACAGCAACTGACCGGTCCCAGGCGAATCGCAGTTGGGTCCCAGGTTTTCAGATTGCGCGCTTCCGTGAGATACGTGTCGCGCAGTTCGTTGTAGCCTGATGGGTTGGGGTGAATATCGAAGTGAGTCCCACCCCAGATGTCGATCTCGTTGTCCATGTTGTAAAAATGCGGCGTCGTGCCAAAGGCCGTTGCCAGAGCCGTAGCCCACTGGTTGCGGTACACGCTATGAGCTGGATCACCAGTGCCAGGTTGGTCCAGCAATGGAAAATACGCGTCACTCGGTAGGGCGGTCAGCTGGGTGCTACAATCGGGCTCCAATCCGTCCCCAGCGTCCGTGTTGTACTGGTCCACGCTGCACTGGGCACCATATTTGGTAACCGAAAAGCTCCAGTGCCCATTGGGAGGGGATGCTTCTTCCGCGCTTTGCGCCACCCACGGCAGCATCACCATCGTCATGAGTGGGCTGCTGCCTGCTGCTTTTACGTCCTGGATCCACTGAATTGAATCGCTCACCCCAGTCACCCCAGGCAAGCTGCTATAGCCGTTAAAGGCAAAGTCCTCGAAATAATAGTCGTTGTCAGCGTTGTCGGTCCCGAGTTTCCAGTTGTACGTGGAGGTGCCATTGCCGCCCCAGCGCACCACCGTCAGCCCGCTGTCCGTGATGGTCGGCGCGTCCTGCGGAAAAGCACCCCCGTAAACGTATGGGCTGATGGTGTGACGATCACTTAGCACATCCACTGTTACGCTCACGGAAGTCGTATTGGAGGTGGGCGTGGCCGAAACTTGACTGGAATTCCCGCTCTGCCCCGCGGAGTTCACTGCCGAAACCACGTAGTAGTAAGTCGTGCCGTTGGTCAGCCCGGTATCGGTATCACTGGTGCCGCTCGGCAAAGCGACCGTCGTGTACAGTCCCCCTGATACAGTGCCGCGTTTGACGTTGTAGCTGGTCGCGCCTGAGCTGGCCGTCCAGGAGAGGCTTACTTGCGTGTTCCCCGCGGTCGCCGTCAAGCCAGTTGGCGTTGCAGGCACAGAGAGAGTGGGCGTGGCGGAAACCTCAGCCGAATTCCCGCTCTCGCCGTTCGCGTTCAATGCTGACACCACGTAGTAGTAAGTTGTGCCGTTGGTCAGGCTGGCGTCGGTATCGTTCGTTACCGTGGTCGTTGCTACTTGCGTATAGGGTCCGCCGCTGACCGTTGCCCGCTTGACGTGGTAGCTGGTGGCTCCTGAGCTGGCATTCCATGTAAGGCTCACCTGGGCATTGCCTGCTGAAGGAGTCAAACCGGTAGGCGCGCTTGGGGGATTTCCACCACCGCCGCCACCGCCCGACGAGGAGCTTCCGCCACATGCCGAAAGCAACATTGCGAGTACAAGGACAGCCGCTTTGCGCCAGTTGCGAGCGGCGATACCTGTATACGTTTTCATATCGTCCTAAATCCTATCCCAGGATCGGCACTTTTCTATTGTCCCATTTTGGTACGAATGTGCTGTGAAAGGCATGGCCGGACGGCCAAAGTTATACCACCAGAAGGACATTAAATAACTGACTAGGCAGGAGTTACGCGCAAACTCATGTCCGCGGCCCGGGCGGAGTGGGTCAGGGCGCCGACAGAGATAAAGTCCACCCCGGTTTCCGCATAGGCCCGCACATTCTCCGGCGTGATTCCTCCAGAAGACTCCAATGGAATTCGCCGCTCCAGACGCGAGCATCGTTCCACCGCGCGCTTCACATCCTCCACCGACATGTTGTCCAGCAAGATGGCCTCGCCGCCATGAGCCAGCGCCTGCTCCAGTTCTTCCAGGGAGCGGACTTCGATTTCTATCGGCTGGGTGCCGCGTCGGTTGTGGTGAGCGCGCTCCAGCACCGGTACGATGCCGCCCGCCAGGGCAATGTGGTTGTTCTTGATCAGCACGCCATCGGAAAGATCCAGGCGGTGGTTCTGTCCGCCGCCACAACGTACCGCGTATTTATCGAGCACACGCAGGCCGGGCACAGTTTTCCGCGTATCCAGAATCTTGACCCTGGTGCCGGAGACCGTGTCGACGAACTTCCGGGTGAGCGTGGCAATGCCACTCAACCGCTGCAGAAAGTTCAGAATGACCCGCTCGCAGGAAAGAATCACGCGCGCATTGTGGCGAATCACAGCGATGGACTGTCCTTTGTGCAGCCGGATCCCATCAAAAATCTCGGGATGCGTAGTGACTTCGTAGTGAGAAGTCACTGCGCCGTCGAGCGCGGCATAAACATCCAAAATCCGCGCCACACCGCCAATGCCCGCCAGAATGCAATCTTGTTTTGCCAGGATGGTCGCCGACGCCCGCTGGTTGGCGTCGATGCACGCATAGCTGGTCGCATCGCGCGTGGCCCGGTCCTCAAGCAGCGCGTTCTCGATGATGGCGGTAATGCGTCGTGAATTCCAGTCCATAAATTATTTGTGTTGTGTGGGGCGCCCTCGTCTGTCACGCCGAGCAACGCTCGCCAACACGGCGTCCACGCCGCCTACTTCAACTCTTCCAGCTTACTCTTAGCCTTGTCACGCAAAATCTGCAATTCCTCCGCCCGCTTGCGGATTCCTTCCACCACCGGCGCCGGCGCCTTCGCTAGAAATTGTTCATTGCTCAACTGACGCTGCCCATTCGCAGCTTCTTTTTCAATCTGCTGTAGCTCTTTGGTCAGACGCTCTCGCTCCGCGGCGACGTCAATCTTTCTTTCATAAATAACATGCACGTCGAAGCGCGTCGTGCTGCGGACACCAACCATCTTTGCCAAAGAAGTGTCGACGAACGCCTGTTGATCCACATTTGCTAGCCGTTCCACTGCGCCACGATTCTGCTCGAACGTCGTGCGAGTCTTGGCGTCATGTGCGAACACCGCAATTGGCACCTTTACCTTGGGTTCGACCTTGAGCTCCGCCCGCAGATTCCGAACACTCACGATCAGATCTTGCAGAATCGCCATCTCGGTCTCGGCTGCCAAATCAATCTGGTCTTTCGCCACCTGCGGAAATGCAGCCAGCGCAATCGACTGCAGCGGCGGTTTTCCATCATAAATCGCGTGCCAGATTTCTTCTGTGATAAACGGCATCACCGGATGCAAGAGCCGCAGCGCAGCCTCGAACAAACTTACTAGATTGCCGCAGGTGACTCGGACCAATTCCTTGTCATCGCTCAGGAGCCGCGGCTTGATCAGCTCGAGATACCAATCGCAAAACTCTCCCCAGAAAAACTCGTAGATGCGATTCGCAGCATCGTCAAAACGATAAATTTCCAACGCCTCATTGACCTCCTTGGTCACACGATTGAAGCGCGAAAGAATCCACCGGTCTTCGAGAGTCGTTACATCAAACCCTGCAATGCCTGCGTGGCTGGCATTGTCTGTGTGGGGACGGGCGACTCGCCCGTCCAGGGCGGGCGACTCGCCCGCCCCCACCCTTTCCACATTCATGAACATGAAGCGTCCGGCGTTCCAAATCTTGTTCGCAAATGCCCGATACCCGTCTGTCCGGCTCTCGTTGAACGCAATGTCCGTGCCAGGCGAAGACATCGAAGCCAAAGTAAACCGCGTGGCATCGGTGCCGTACTTCCCGATCACTTCAATAGGATCCAGAACGTTGCCCTTGGTCTTCGACATCTTCTGACGTTCAGCGTCGCGCACCAGTGCATGAATATAAACTTCACGGAACGGCACACTCTCACGCAGCGCGTCTTCTCCACTTTTCTCCGTCTCGCCCGCCCCCGGCGGTTTGTATGGCGGCGACATGAACCAGCAACCCAGCATGATCATGCGTGCCACCCAGAAAAACAGGATGTCGAAGCCCGTAATCAGCAGCGACGTAGGATAGAAAACTTCCAGATCGCGTGTCGCCTCCGGCCAGCCCAAAGACGTAAACGGTAGTAGCCCGGACGAAAACCAGGTATCCAGTACGTCGGGATCCTGCTCCAGCTTTGCGCCACCGCACTTCGTGCATTTCACAGGTGTTTCTCGCGCCACGAGCGTCTCGTTACAATCCGCGCAACGCCACGCCGGAATGCGATGTCCCCACCACAACTGCCGCGAGATGCACCAATCATGGATGTTGTTCATCCAGTTCAGGTAGATATGTTTGTAATTTTCCGGTGTAAAGCGGATGTAGCCTTTTTCCACCACTTCGATAGCGCGCTCGGCCAGCGGTTTGATTTTGACGAACCATTGCAGCGAAAGCCGCGGCTCGACCACTGACCCGCAGCGGTCACACTTGCCAATGGCAATCGTGTAGTCCTTTTCGCCCACCAGAAAGCCTTGCGCGCGCAGATCTTCCAGCACACGCTGGCGCGCCTCGTAGCGGTCGAGCCCGGCATAAATCCCCGCGTTTTCGTTCAGGTGGGCGCGTTCGTCGATCACTTCGATCTGTGGCAGGTTGTGCCTTAGTCCCGCTTCGAAATCATTGGGATCATGCGAGGGCGTGACTTTCACCGCGCCTGTCCCAAACTCCGGTTGTGCCAGCTCATCGGTGATGATCGGGATCTCGCGATTCATCAACGGCAACCGGACTTTCTTGCCATGCAGATGTCGATAGCGCTCGTCTTTTTCGTTGACCGCGATTGCGGAATCGCCCAACATGGTTTCCGGCCGCGTGGTAGCCACGGTAATAAATTCACTGGTTCCGATTACCGGATAACGAATCTCGTACAACTTTCCTGGTACATCTTCGTGTTTGACTTCAAGATCGGAAATCGCCGTCCCGCACCGCGGACACCAGTTGACGACATATTTTCCGCGATAAATCAGCCCTTCTTGGTACAACCGGACAAACACCTCGCGCACCGCGCGCGAAAGATTTTCGTCCATGGTGAAATATGCGCGGTCCCAATCGACGGACGCGCCCAGTCGCTTCATCTGGTCGAGAATCGCGCCGCCGTAAACTTTCTTCCATTCCCAGACTCTCTCAATGAAAGCTTCACGTCCTATGTCGCGCCGCTTCTTGCCTTCACTCGCCAGTTGCCGCTCCACCATCATTTGCGTGGCAATGCCCGCGTGATCGGTCCCCGGCAGCCACAACGACAAAAATCCACGCATGCGGTGCCAGCGCACAATGATGTCCATCTGCGTCTGATTGAGCATGTGCCCCATGTGCAGGCGCCCGGTGACATTCGGCGGCGGCAGCAACAGCGTGAACACGGGACGCGTCTCGCCCTCCGGCGGAGTCGGTACCGAGAACAGTTTTTCCCGGGCCCAGTATTCGGCCCAGCGCGTCTCAATCGCGCCCGGCTCGTACGCTTTGGGTAGTTCGTGTGGCATGGTTGGAGCACTCAGCAATCAGCACTTGGCACTCGGCCGGCAGCGATATCTGCTCATCGTTGAATCAGAAAAGACCCTTCAGGGTTTAATGCTAAAGGCTGAGCACTGAAAAGTAATTGACTTGATCTTACAGGCGCTTGGAAAAAGTGGTCAAACCAGGTAGGGGTGGTGTAGGCCGACGGCAAAATGCTCCCTCCCCCCGCTGCCATGCTGGCTTCACCGGTTTTGCCTGGGTTATCTGAATGTCGCTCTGGCGAACACTCTCTATGAATGGCAGAACGTATTGGCGAGGTTGATCCACTTCGCTTGGCGCGCGCGGAGCGTTCAGCGAAATCAATATAAATTGTCCGCGAAGAAAAAGAAGGGTAAGCCCGTGCCGGTCCCGGAGCGACAATTGGTGATCCCTTTCGAGATTACGGCACCTGCCTCTTCAAGCGACTTGGTTCTGAAACTGGTTCCGCAGGGCGTGCGTCGATATCGCCCTCAGCTCACAGTGGGGGTTTCGCGATGAGCTGCCCTGGCCGCTGTGTTTTGATTCATTACGCCGTGGCAGCGGCTTGTCGAATGCTGTCCAGTATTGAGAGCAATTGCGTTACCTGCGTTGAGTCGAACACACCTTCCACGCCACGAGCGCTGAAGTCCGTAAAAGGCGACTCATACAATTGAGCAGCACGCATCCAGCCGCTCTGTGTCAGGTAGTCGATTACCAGATTGACGAAGTGAATCTGATTTGCGGTTAGAGTCTTGCCGGTAAGGAAGCCATCAAAGGCCCGCTTGGCCGCTACTCGATCCAAGCCAATCATCTCGCGCACAAACAACCCTAACCCGCTACTCGAACGTACTTTGCTCAGGTCGTCCGGGGTTCCTGCTCCCGCTTCGACCAGAATTTTCTCCAAGGCGTCGAGATCAGCTTTACTCAGCGGCTCATTCCAGCGCAACTTGTGAATCACGGGGTCGTTCTCATGCGCTTTGAGAAACTGTTGCGTCTTGTCGCGGAAGCGCTCTATGTCATGTCCGGCGGCGAATCCCGGCAAATCGATTTCTCTCTCCTCGCCTATCAAGTCCGCAAAATCCGTGTAAATGTTTTGCCGCTTCGTCTTCTCGATGAACTTGACCAGACTCCGGAGCCGCTTGCGAACATCTTCCAGCATCGAGACTGTAATATCCTGCCAAAACTCATCGCTTTGCACCTCGATGATTAGTTCCAGCTCTACCCGCACCATTGGGATACTGGCTTTTTCCTCCAGCGCTCCTATCGCAAGTGCCCCGGCGGCAAACATTTTGCCTCTCGGCGAATGCTCCGCGCCGGCGCACTTGTCGATAGTGTACTAAGATTGTTTCACAGCTATTCTTCCCGCGCGGCTTGCTGTCAATTGGCGCTTCGCGGAGGACTCGTGGGCAGCCAAAGGAAGTCAGAATGACGGTATTCCTCGAATGCGTCCAGCCATTTGCGTGTCATGGCCGACTGGCACCGATAGCCTAATTTCCGAAGCAGATACCAAGTTGTTTCGCGGCCCACTTCAGAGCATTCCACGAACAGGACCGGCCTTGCAGCAGCAAGGGTACGACGCATGCCCAGCAATACGTTGCCTTCGGTCCCTTCAACATCGATCTTAGAAAAGCTCGGATAGCTAAGAACACCTGATTCAACTAATTCGTCAATCGATACGGTCTTAATGGGAAGATCGGTCGCGGACGGGTTATCTCGATGCCAAACCAAGCTCGCTGTAGACAAGTTCTCCGCAACTCGAATTATCGCGTCTCCCCGTCTGTCGGAAGCCGCGAATTCCAACAGTTGAACGTTGGCGAGTCTGTTGATTAGGATGTTCGTTCGAAAGGAAGCAATGTTTCGCGGGACCGGCTCGAACGCAATGACGTGACCGCTGGCTCCCACACGTTTTGCTAGCGAAAGAGATACGTAGCCAATGTTTGCTCCGATGTCATAGACGGTGTCGCCGCTCCCGACGTACTCTTTGATAATCTCCTGCAAGTGCGGCTCAGCTGTTCCGAGGAGATAGGCAAGATGCTCAGCAGGTGAAACGCATATCTTGTACCCCGATGCGAGTCCACACAGTATCTTTCGTGGCCTCGCTTCACGTCCTAACAATAGGACCATGCATGATCTAACTAAGTTTCGAATGGGAAGCATTGCTGTTGATCGCTTTTAGCACGATTCATCGCGGGTAGCAAACCGCAGTGGGTTGCTTCTAGGGGTAACGGTCGTAGACAGCCAATTACCGATTGCCCGTTGCAACATCGCAAGTTGGTTGGTACGCTCGTTGCCGATTGCTCGAGCGTCCCTCTTTGCCACCCAAGCTCTCTGCGAACCTGGATTTACTACGAACTGTAGCAGTGCTGCTTGTTTTGGCTCAGCATCTCCTCCGGAGATTTCAAACTGGCGATAACTTTCCGCCAATCGGAACCTTCGGTGTCCTAATTTTATTCGTGCACACCTGCCTTGTTCTCATGTACTCGATGGAGCGCAGCGGGCTCGACGGCTCACCGCTGTTCTCCAATTTCTATCTACGCCGCGCATTTCGCATTTACCCGCTGAGCATGTTGGCTGTGTTAACCGCGGTTGCACTCCATCTGGATTCGGACATCCATGGAGTGCCCGGTCTGTCCCGTTCTGGTCCGGTCGGTCTGGGGAGAGTTCTTTCTAACCTTTTTCTGGTGCAGAACTTGGGGAAGCCCGGCTCGATAATCAACGTGCTGTGGTCTTTGCCGTTTGAAGTACAGATGTATGTATTCCTGCCGTTTTTGTTCTTGTGGATTCGGAAGAAGCGTGGGGCCGTCTGGGGTTTGTCTTTGCTTTGGTTGTTCTCGCTATTTATCGCGGTGATTGAAATTAAGCTCGCGGCAATCACCGGCCCGGCGAGCTTCGCAAAGAGGCTCTCGCTTCTGCGAAGAATTCCCAATTTCCTGCCGGGGGTTATGGCCTTCGTTCTACCGCACACGCCGAAGCTAAAGTCGTTTCTTTGGCCGATCTTCATCTTCGTCCTGGTTGGGTCCTACGTCGCTTTCCCGGTGGAGGCAATGGGCTGGGCGTTATGTCTGATTCTGGGATTGGGAATTCCTTGGTTCGGTGAAATTCAGACCAACTCGCTACGCATGGTGTGTAATCGAATTGCGACGTATTCTTACGGACTCTACCTCTCGCATCAGTTCTGTATCTGGTACGTGGACGACCCACTCGTGGCATTTTCCTGGTGGGTTAAGATTCCGGTCTTAACGCTTCTGCTCGTAGGCGCGCCCATCCTCCTCTACCACTTCATCGAGAAACCGTTGATTCGTGTGGGCGCGGAGTTGGCGGCGAAGCATTTTGAACCAAACCATCCAAGTTGGAAACACGCAAGCGAGAATCGCGGACAAAGTGATCCAGCTTGATACTTTTATTTGTTCGCCGGATTGAATGATGATCGGGGTGAGCCTAACAGAACTGTTCAGGTCGCAAATGTATTGAATTTTCGAGATTGGAGAAATTCCGTGCGGGTTTTCGAGGTAGAAAAGATAGGCTGGAAGAACTGTCCGCGTTGCAGCAGTACAAAAGTGTTCGCATCTGCGCGCAAGAAATGGTGGTACCGAATTTTCATTTTGGTTTTGCTCCGACCTGCAAGATGTCATTCATGTATGCGCCGCTTTCTGCGGCCCGCGTTTTGGGCACTACCGTTGCCAAAAGATTTCAAGCGTCAAATGTCATCTGCTGCGTAGAGGGCGGGGTGCATATTCCGTCCCGTGGTGTTCTCACCCCGTCAAACCAGGTAGTGGGTTTGGAATAGTAGATTCCGGGGTTGTGCTGATTGCTAACAGCTGAGAGCTGACAGCTATTTTTTCTTCTTGTCTTTGCCCATCTTCTTGCTGATCTCTTCCATAAGTTTGGGCTTCAGTTCGGCCAGCACGCTGTCCACGATGTTGGCGATGGAGTCAGATGGAGCAGCCTCGGAGGATGCTTCCCCCGGTTGGGCAGCAACGGCCGCATCTTCCCGCCGAATCTCTTTGAATTCAGAGGCGGCTCGGGTTAAATCCGCGGAGGATTGCGAGCCCAGGATGGACTCCCGAATCTGTTTCCAGTTGTGCCAGGCAGCGGCCAGTTCCGATTCCCGCCCGGGATCACTTACCGCAGGGGCGGCCGCAATGCTCTCTTCTGCACTTGTTGGGACCTCAGCCGTTGGCGAACTTTCCGCTTGAATGCCTGAGTCGGACATCCCCGAACCAGCCGATGCAACCGCCGCATAAGCCGCGTTTTCGCTCGTGACGGGAACCTTCGTCTCGCTGACGGACGTCACATTCTCTGTCGAGGTTGAAGATGTTTCCGGCGCTGCCGCAGCTTCCGGCGAACTCACTTCGGGAACACTCACTGCCGCCACGACTTCCGGCTCCGCTACTGCGACTGGCGCTGCCACCGGGCTGGAGACCTCAGGCGTCGGAGCCAGCTCCTCCGCGTTTGTTTGCGGAGAAGATTCCGCCGCATTCGAAGAAGAGATTTCGGCTGGCGGGAAACCAGGTTCAGTGCTCGTGGCAACCGGCGCGGCTTCGGCCATGATCGCCGTGTTCGTCTCGGCTGCTGCCGGTGCACTCGCGTTCTCTTTGTCTGCTTCGAGGGCGGTCATTGCCGCGTATGCCTTTTCCATCTCACGCTCAAGGATAAGCGTGGATTCGTCGTCCGCGATGGCAACGGCTTGGGCGATCCACCGGGGTCCACTCGCTCGTGTTTCGGCTACCACTCGCTCCCCATCCGACGCCGTCACCGGAACTTCTTCTCCGTGATGCGCACCGGCCTTGTCTCCATTTGCGCTGGCTGATTCTGCCGCAGGCGCTACAGCTTCAGTGTGCTTGGGCGATAATGACGCCAGGGCTGCCAGCACTTCGGCATCCGTGGTTGCGCGTTGCAGTTCTGCCGCCTGGGCGGGGGTCTGGACCATCTGCCGCGCTTCGGCCTGTGATGCGGGAGCGGAGGCGAAAGTCACCGCTTCCGCAACCTCGGCCGCGGGCGATTCTGTCTTCCCCTCGACCGGACTTTCAGTCTTCGCCGTCGCCGGCACTTCTGGCTCGGCGGTCTTCGCGGCGCTGGTTTCACGCTTGTCCACAAAAGTGTTTGCCGCCGCAGCAATCGCGGCCAGCTCTTCAACGGTGATGCCCTGGGGTAAAGCCGCCGCAACCGTAGCTTCCGCGGATTTCATTGCAACCGACTTCGATTCCTCGCGCTGGGCAGTGTCCCGCAAACCCGCGCTCTCAGGCCGTGGCTCTTGCTTCTCGGCTCCTTCAGGCTTGGGCGTTCCACGTGGAATCGCAAGCCGGTTCTGCCATCCGGACTCTTCTCCGATCCCCTGAGTGGTGGCCGCCTGCTCCGCAGCCGCAATTGCTTTTGCAAAACGGCCGCTCTTGAAGGACTCTGCCTGGGGAACAATCTTGTCTTCAAGCTTGGTAAGTGCGGTGAGAAGTTCGCTGGCTTCGAAGGGCTTAATGATGAACCCATCTGCGCGCACGCGACGCGATTCCTCCACCTTGAAAGGCTCCAGCTTGCCCACACTGAGCAAAACAGGAATGCGTGCTGTCTCCTGCGATTCTTTGAGACGTTGGCAAACTTCCAGCCCACCGTAGCCCGGCATGTACACATCGAGGATGATGAGATCAGGCTTCGACTCGGCAATCTTCTTGAGTGCCGCCGAGCCATTATTGACAGTAATGACCTCGTAGCCGGCATCCGTCAAGATTCTCCGGCCCATGTTCTGGGCTGTCACGCTGTCGTCAGCAAGCAGTATTTTCCGCGCCAAGGTGAGTCCTTTGGTGAGGGGGAGATAGCGCGAAGGTAACTTGTCCCAAGCTCTAAGTCAATGAAGATAGGATGTTAAGCAGGTTACGAGCGGTCAGTACCCACTGGGTAACTTGAAGGCTCGGGGTCTTCGGTCTTCAAATCTTAGGTTTCAGGCTTTCGGTGCCCAGATTCTGAAATGCAGGCTGGGCTGCCAGCCCAAAACCCGGGACTTAAGACCCGACACCCGAGACTTTTCCTAGAACGGAATGACCTTCTTTAGTCCCTTCTTTTTCTTGGGTTTGCTGGAGGAAACATCAGCGTCGCTGGCAGGCTCATCCCCAGCCTTTGCGTCGGGTGATGCGGCTGGGCTGGAAGCGCTGGCGTTTTGGTCCGTCGGACCCGTCTGGATCTCGTTCACCTGCGCCGGAGGAGGCAAAGCCTGTCCGCTATCCGCAGGAACAGTGGGCTTCAGCTCATTCGGGTCAGCCGGTTCAGGGTTGGGCTTGAGTTCATTGGGGTCGGCTGGAGGAGGTGCTACCGCGTTCTCCGCCGGGGCGTTGTCCGCAGGCGCGGTACCGTTGAGGACCTGAACCCCTACCGCCGGGGAATTCTCGGCCGGCGGCGTGTCGGAACGTGGCGCGGGCTGATCGGCGCCCGGCGGTCCGGTACCTATGATTTCCCCGGTGGTTGCTCGACTTCCGCCGGCCGCACTTCCCATCATCGCCTGGCTCTCTTTTTGCGTGACTTCGACCGCGCTCATCTCCTTGGAATCCACCAGAGTGGGTTCTCCAACTTTCGCGGCGTTGGCTACGTCCGGATGCTTCTGAAAACCTCTCATTATTGTCGCAAGCGTGCCGCTTTCGCGCCGGCTATCCGCTTCCGCTTTATTCAGCGCGAGCGCGGCCTTCGTCGGTCGAGGCACGGGCTGGTGCAATGCCTCCAGCCGTGCTTTGGCATCATCGGCCCGGTCCATGATCGGATAGCGGGTCAAAATGCGGGAGTAGGCTTCCGACGCCTTCTCGGTCAAATTCTGAATAAGGCGGGCCTTCAGTATTTCGTTCCCGGGGCGCGACCGCACCAGCGCCATCTGGCCTTCATAGGATTGTCCCAGCAGGTACAAGGCCCCATCGGCTTTGCTGTAGAGCGGATAGCGGTCCACCAACGATTGCAGACGGGCTATCGCTGCGGGGTACGACATCCGCTTGAAGTAAAAGCTTCCCACTTCGTACTCGCGCTCCGCGATCACTTCCTGCACTTCCAGCAGACGCTGCTTGGCTTCGGGAACCAACTTGCTGTCTGGCCACTGCAGGATGAGTTGCCGGTACTCGTCTTCGGCGCGCCGGGCGTGAGTGAAGTCGCGGTCCGGCTTTTCCATCTCCTGATAATGAATATTTGCGATCTTCAGCTGCGCCTCGGCCGCCTCCGGCATGTTGGGGAAGAAAGTGATGAAATCCTTGTACTCGGCTTCTGCCTGCGCGAGTGAAGCAGAGCCGCCTTCGGCATACCAGGAATCAGCCACCCCCAGCTTGGCGCGCGCGATGTATTCCGAATCCGGATAAGTATTAATCAGCGTCTGCAGGGTCATACGGGCCACGTCGAAGCGGTTGTGCTTCAAGGCGTCCATGGCGCGGTCGAACAGCACCTTGTCGGGTTGTTTGGAACCGACATTGGCCAGCGGATTGTTGACCTTCTTGTTGCTGCAAGCCACCCCAAGAACCAGCGCACCCAGCAGGACCGCCATCGCAATACGACGTAGCATAAAACCTCGAATGTACGTGTGGCGCGGGCGCCCGCGCCCGCGTACTCATTAAGCAACGACCAACGACTGTCTTAGTCTTTAGACTTTAGACTTTCTGCAGCGCGGCTTCCATCGCCGCTTTCAATAATTTCTGGCCGTTAGTCTTTGGATCGCCGTGACCGAACACCGCGTTGCCCGCCACCAGAATTTCCGCGCCTGCCCGGACCACGTCGGCCACCGTCTCCAGAGAAACTCCGCCATCGACCTCAATGCGAAAATTCAGTCTCCGTTGCGACCGTAACTCAACCAATCTGCGGATCTTATGCAACGCTCCGGGAATAAACTCCTGCGCCCCGAATCCCGGATTTACCGACATCACCAGCACGTAATCAACTATCTCTAAAACTTCGGTCAGCGTCTCCACCGGGGTAGCAGGATTGATCACCACGCCCGCCAGACAGTCGTGGCTCTTAATCAGATGCAAAGTCCGGTTCAGGTGCCTGCAAGCTTCCTGATGCACCGAAATCCAATCCGCGCCTGCCTCCGCAAATTCCGGGATAAACTGGTCAGGATTCTCGATCATCAAGTGGCAATCGAGCGGCAGATCGGTGGCCTTGCGCAGCGATCTTACCACCGGAGGCCCCACCGTCAGGTTGGGAACGAAGTGTCCATCCATGATGTCCACATGGATCACCGTGCCGCCGCCTTCGCCCGCGCCGCGAATTTGCTCCGCCAGACGCGCGAAATCAGCCGACAAAATCGAGGGGGCTAGTTCAATCAACGTCAGTCAACCTGGGCTCTCGGCAAAAATGCTGTGGAAATTCTATCACGCAAAAGAACCACTCCTGCTCTTACTTTGAGGCCACCGTAGCTTGTCACTTGGTCACTGCGGTAATCCCCACGCTGGCCAGGAATGCGTGAATCGTCTCGTAGGCTTTGATCTCCTGCTCGGCGGTAAAGTCACCATGCCCGCCGCCGGGAATGGTGAGTAGCTGATTGCGCACACCTGCCTTGGTCAACCCCTGGTGCAGGCGTACCGCTTCCGAGTAGGGCACAAGCGGATCGGCGTCCCCGTGGATGGTCAGAATCGGGGGCAAGCCAGAGCGCACATAAGTCAGCGGCGAGACGCGCTTGGCCAGTTCGTCGCGATTGGGCAAGCTACCGAACCAGGAAACTGCATAGGATCGGATGTTCGGTCCCTGCAACATCTCCGCGACGTCGGTGATCCCGAACCAGTTGATGATCGCCGCGACCGCCGGCCTGGGATTCGTCCAGGGGCCGCTCCATTTTTCATCCTCCCCATACGCGCACTCATTTTCGAATCCAGCCGAGGCTGGAATCATGCCCGTGGTCAGCGCGAGATGGCCTCCTGCCGAGCCTCCGGTGACGATCACCTTTGTTAGATCGAAGTTGTATTTTTTCGCGTTCTGGCCAATCCAGTGCAGCGCGCACAAACAATCTTCTACCGCGGCGGGAGCAAGCGAAACTTTGCCCAGTCGGTATTCCACATTCACGACCGCAAAACCCATCTGCAGGTAAGGCAACGCCCCGAGGACCGACTCCTCTTTGGTGCCGACCACCCAGCCGCCGCCATGGATCATCATCACCACAGGCGTAGGAGTCTTGGCCTGGTTCGGCCGATAGACATCGAGCTTGGCTTCGTAATTGTTCGCCACCAGGTAGGTGATATTGGGGCTTACATCGTAATCATGATCGATCAGCACCGTCGAGCGTTCCGCTTCCGACAACTGCGCCCAGCTGTTTGTTACAGCGGCGAAGAAGATTACGGCCGCGAACACGCCGCGAAGTATACGCATCTTGCCCTCCGAGGTTTTTTGATTTGGCAGGACTGTACGTTGCTGGGCGAATGGAAGTCAAACGGTTCCCCCGCAAGGGGCGCACGACCCCAGAGTGCAGGGTGGAGTTTGATAAGGTGTGGGTGCGGTTTTCTTTCTCTATCTGACAGCGTATACTGTTGTCAGATAGGAGGCACCCGATGACCATCTCCTTAAAGGCTCTTCACGACAAACGCGAGCAACTCAAAGCCGGTCTGGCTCAGATCAGCGATCTCCGTCCCGGCTCTCTCACCGCGCGATTCCGCAAGTGTGGCAAGCCGAACTGCCACTGTGCACAGAAAGACTCCCCGGGACACGGCCCCTCCTACTCGCTGACTCATGCCAGCGCGGGAAAGACCATCACCCAAGTCATCCCCCAAGGACCGGCGGTAGATCGTACCCGAG
>Ga0182024_10009002_pt1 | contig 20809 bp, 14 predicted proteins | sample P32metaG_FD_120480 | JGI IMG/M metagenome (GOLD analysis project Ga0182024, IMG submission 120480) | Permafrost microbial communities from Stordalen Mire, Sweden - P3-2 metaG (Illumina Assembly) | ecosystem: Environmental > Terrestrial > Soil > Wetlands > Permafrost | place: Sweden: Stordalen...
CCGCCGCTGCCGCCGCTGCCGCCGCGAAGCTGCTGATCCGGCCCAGCCGGCCAACCCAACCCATGCGTCCTCCCCTTCCTCCGGTTGTACCCCGAACGGCCGGGGCCGGGATTAGGCGCAGATTAGGACTACGTGATCAGTTCGGTACCGTCCTGGTGACTAATCTGGGGCGGGATTGAAATTGGCGGGAACCAGTGGCACGGTTTCTGGCGTAGTAGTCTCGGGATCTATCACTTCACCGACGCACGCAAAGGAGGAAGTCCATGCTCCGGAGAATCTCTACGGCTGTTGCGGCAGCCGGGGTCATTGGCTTGGTCGCGGCGTATTCGGCTCATGCTGCGCCGGCCGGTGTGCCGGCCGTTCGCGGCGTGGCAGCCGATTCCGTGACGGGCTGTCTGAAGAAGGGCGACAAGAAGGACGTCTACTCGGTGACTGACGCGTCAGGCAAGAAACACTGGGTCACGAGTTCGACGATACCGCTCTCAGGCCACGTGGGACATACGGTCACCGTGTCCGGAACAGCGGCCATGGACAACAAGATGGGGAGTGACACGTCCATGAAGGCGTCGGGCGACATGAACATGGGCCCGATGAACGTGACGTCCATGACCATGGTGAGCGCGAGCTGTAAATAGCCATCGTTCGGCGTTCAGCTATACCGCGGGGCCGGCTGCAGCGATTGGCAGCCGGCCCTGCGTTTCGTGCCTGTCCTACTTTCTACTTTCTGCCTTTCTACTTTCTGCTTTTTGGCTGACGGACTCGGCCGCACCGCTCGAATGCCGCGCGAGGCCCTGCGTACGTAGATTGCTCACTCCATCGACCCCGTCCCTGAAAGGAGCACCACGTGGCGAACAACAAGACCGACGAAGCCGCCGCCCGGAAGCAGCTCATCCAAGGCCTCCAGGACGACTTGGCGCGCGAGTACAAGGCGTTGATTCAGTACATCATCTTCAGCCAGAAGCTCGACAAAGCCCAATACATGAACATCGCCGACCAGCTCAAGGAGCACGCGCATCAGGAGCTCGACCATGCGTTGGCGGTGGCGCGGCAGCTCGACTATCTGGGCGTGTATCCGGTGCACACCCCGAAGCCGATCGAGGTCTCCGAGGACAACGAGGAGATGCTATGGGCCGATCTCCGAGGCGAGGACGACACGATCGCCAACTATCGCGAGCGCATCCGTCAGGCCGAGGCGATCGGCGAGGTCGCACTCGCCGAGATCCTGAAGGGGATCATCACCCAGGAGCAGGACCACCAGATCGATCTCGCGACTGCGCTCGGTGTGATTCCCGATTCGCGCATCCGCCCCGAGAAGGGCGGCAAGGGCAAGAAGTAGTCGCGAGATCAGGGCAATCGCGGCGTCATCGCGGGAGATGGCGCCGCGCTTCGTTCCAGCAGCACATATCCTGACATCCGCCGGTACTCTTCACGCTGTTTTTTCGGAGAGACGCGTGCCATCAGGCGCCAAAGCCACGCGAGACGCATCTCCCGATGCAACCGGTGCGCCTCCTCGAGTGATGAGCGGAACGACACTTCCCGCCATCCGAACGGCGCGAAGAACGCGGTCCCTTCCGCCGGCCCGAAACGAAACGGAGCTCGGCCGGCGTGCAGTGCTGATCCCCAGTGCCGTTCGAGCATCTTCAGCAATCGCGGGCTCGCGAGGTCCGAGGTCCACCAGCGAAAACCTCCGGCACTGTACAGGTCGCGCGCGAGCGCGGCGACGTGATCGGACGTGAGATAGATCAGTAGTCCTTCAGTCACGACGAGCGCGCGCGGCGTTTCCGTGCCGAGCCGCGTGAACAGCGCGGCGCGCGCCGCGGCGTTGGTGAGGTCCGTCGCGATGGCCTCGTACCGGCACGCCGGGCGCTCGCCCGCAAAGACATCGGCTTTATACTCCAGAATCTCGGGCAGGTCGACGTCTACCCATCGCAGCGCAGGCGGGAGATCGAGGCGCCACGGACGCGCGTCGAGACCCGCCGCGAGATTCAGTACGAGATCGGTATTTTCTCGCGCGATCGTGCCGAGGATGATCTCATCGAGAACGGCCGTGCGGACGATCATCGCCCAGGCTGTCGCTTGGCCTTGCGGCAGCGTCGTTACGATCTCGCGCCCGCGGTCGCCCGCGAGCCGCCGGGCGTAGGGGTCGCGGAAGATGGCGTCCGGCCGATCCGTCTCCATGGCGCGGTATTCCGCGACCCACCGAGCCGTGTCGGAGATGTGCTCGATCAGGGCCATAGGGGGTCCCATCTGGTGGGAATCAGGTGACCGGGCCGCCCGCTTCGCGGCCGAACAGGAGGCATCCAGGCGTGGTGCCGATGCGGCCCGGCCGTCCAGTGGCCGTCAGTGGCCTAGGCGGCCAGAAACAGCCGCCGGCTCACCGCTGGGTGTCATCGCCCCCAGCTGAGCGCTTCCAATTCTGGCTCGGAGAGAAGCCACCAGTTCGCTGGGTAGTTCAGGACACGACGCATCGCCGACACGGACATGAAAACGAGCGACCGCCCCGAAGCGGCGTCGTGCTCCGTAACTCGCCATTCCAGTCCCGCCGCGTCGTCGAACGTCCTGCCTCGACGACCCGGAACATGGTGCGAATGCGCAAATGCAGTGTCCACGATACCCCGAGTCAACGCGCCCCAACGCCGCCCCCGACCCGGTCACCCCGAGAACCGTCCGGGCGGAATCCCGACTCACTAGCAAGACCCGCGCCCAGGTCCCTGCGGTAGGGGAGGCGGCGGTAGCTGACAACCCTTCAATAATCACCCGCCATCCTTATAGTATGCGACCGGCCAGACCGGACGCGGGCGGGTGGAATCGCCACGATATCGCATCGCCCGCCCGGCACTCGCTGATCCGGACTCCTCGCTGACCATTCGCTCAACCGCAAACGTGGACGGACGCACGAGCACCCAACGAAGCGACCGGCAACGGGCGATGCCCGCGCCCGAGACCCGCGGTGCCAGCAAAGCGCAGCCCGAGGCAGTCGAGATCCGGCGGATCGCGACGTGGGGCGAATACGAGGCATGCGTCGCCCTACAGCGGGAGGTGTGGGGCCCCGCGTTCGCGGAATGCGTCCCGGCTGCCATCCTGATGGTGACGCAGCGCATTGGCGGCGTCGTCGCGGGAGCGTTCGGCCACGACGGGCAGTTGGTTGGCTTCGTCTTCGGCATGACAGGGGTCGAGCACGGACGACTCGTGCACTGGTCCGATATGCTCGCCGTGCAATCAGGACTGCGCGGCCGCGGCATCGGACGCCAGTTGAAGCTGTTCCAGCGGGACGCAGTTCGCGCGATCGGTGTCGGCACGATGTATTGGACGTTCGATCCACTCGTCGCCCGCAACGCGCGCCTCAACCTCGTGACGCTCGGCGCGGGCGTCGCGGAATACGTCACCGACATGTACGGCGCCGTGACGTCGAGCGCCTTGCACCAGGGCCTGGGCACCGATCGCTTCATCGTCGCCTGGCAATTGGATGATGCCACCGCGTCCACGCCCGGGACTGAGACACCGCTCGCACAGTGTGCCGGCATTCCAGAGTTGAACACGCTGCCCAATGACCGCATGCCCGCCGGCGCGCCGGCCGTGCGTATTTCCATCCCGCTCCACATCGATCGCATCCAGAAAACATCGCTCGCCGAAGCCGGCCGCTGGCGAGCGGAGACCCGGCGCGCGTTTCTCTGGTCCTTCGAGCACGGCTTCCGCGTGTCCGGCTACTATCGCGAGGAGCCATCCGAGACCGCGGGCTACATTTTGACGCCTGGCGCACCGCCCCCATCCACCCGAACCCGCTGATCCCGCACTCTATGCTTCTCGTCGATCGCATCACTCTGCGCGAAGTCCGGCTGCCACTCAAGGAGCCGTTCCGCATCTCGTCCGGTGTCGTCACCGAACGCCGGATCTTTCTGCTGGAGTTGCACGATGCCGCTGGCATCAGCACCTGGGCGGAGTGCGTCGCCGGGGAGCAGCCCAACTACACCGCGGAGACGATCGACACCGCCTGGTACGCGATCGAGCAATGGATCGCGCCGCGCGTGCTGGGCGTTCGGTTCAACGGCCCGGAGGACATCCACACGGAGCTGAACCGCGATCTGCGCGGACACCCGATGGCCAAGGCGGCCGTCGAGATGGGATGCTGGGGCCTCGCCGCGACTGCCGAAGGCGTCCCGTTGTCGAAACGGATCGGGGGGACGCGCGATCGCGTGGCGACCGGGATCTCGCTGGGCATCCAGGCAGATCCCGCTGCTCTCGTGCAACGAGCCACCGCCGCACTTGCTCAGGGATATCGCAAGATCAAGGTGAAGATCGCTCCCGGCTCCGACATCGCGTTCGTGCGCGCAGTTCGCGACGCATTGGGTGCGGACATCCACCTCATGACCGACGCGAACTCCGCATACACCCTCGGCGATGCGGACCACCTCGCGCAGCTCGATGAGTTCAACCTGATCATGATCGAGCAGCCGCTCGGCGCTGATGACATTCGCCAGCACGCCGAGCTGCAACGGCGGCTCCGCACGCCGATCTGCCTCGACGAGTCGATCACCAGCGTGGACCGCGCACGCGATATGATCGCACTGGGCAGCGGCCGCATTGTCAACATCAAGCCCGGCCGCGTGGGCGGATACTCGGCATCGCGCGCGATTCACGACGTCTGCCAGCAAAACGGGATCCCGGTGTGGTGCGGCGGCATGCTGGAGAGCGGCGTCGGCCGCGCCTACAATGTCGCGCTCGCGTCGCTTCCCAATTTCACCCTGCCGGGCGATCTCTCGCCGAGCGCACGGTACTGGGAGCGCGACCTCGTAACGCCCGAATGGACGATGGACGCGGAGGGGATGGTGCCCGTTCCCCGGTCACGCCCCGGGATCGGGGTCACGGTCGACATGGACCGCGTGGACGCCCTGACGGCGCGCACGGCGACGCTCTCTCCAGCCATACGGGCCGTCGCGTGACGCCGCCAGGCGTGACCCCGGCGGCCGTGACGGCCGAAGCGAGATCGGCGGCGGGCGTTTCCGTGCCGGCGGCGCTGCAGCCGTTGTTTTCCGGATCGCTGGCAGGCGAGTTGGTGCGCCTTCGGCGTGCCCTGCACCAGCACCCCGAGCTGTCGCTCGCCGAGACCGAAACGGCACGTCGTCTCGTGGCTGCGTTGGTCAGCGTCGCAGGCCTGCCACCCACCGACGTGCGTCTCATCGGCACGGCCGTGATCGGGCGCGTTCGGGGCCGCCGCCCGGATGCCCCCGTCGTCGCGCTGCGAGGGGATATCGATGCTCTGCCCATCCAGGAGTCCACGGGCTTGCCCTACGCATCCGAGGTCGCTGGTGTGATGCACGCCTGCGGCCACGACGTGCACGCGACGTGGGCGGTCGGCGCGGCTGCGCTGCTGGTTGCCGCGCCAGCAGCGGGCGATGTGCTGATCGTGCTCCAGCCCGCGGAGGAGATCGACCGCGGCGCCGCGGCCGTCCTGGACGCCGGCGTGCTCGATGGCGTCTCGGCCATCTTCGGCGGCCACGTCGACCGGCGGTTCGCGGTCGGGCAGGTCGTGGCGGATGATGGCCCGCTGGCGGCGTCGGCGGACACGTTCACGATCGAGTTGATCGGTCGCGGTGCGCACGCGGCCCGTCCCCAGGAATCGGCGGACCCGGTCGTCGGCGCAGGCGCGCTGATCGGCGCCGTGCAGTCGATCGTCGCCCGGCGATTGCATCCGGCGATCCCCGCGGTCCTCACGATCGCCACCGTCCATGCCGGCACCGCGAACAACATCATCCCGGATCGCGCCGTCCTCACAGGAACGATTCGCACCGTCGATCCCGCTACCCGCCAGTTGGTTCGCGAAGAGTTGGAGCGGATCACCTCCGCGATCGCCAGCGCCTACCGCCTCGAGGCAAGGGTCTCGGTGGAGCTTGGACCGCCGCCGCTCGTGAACCCGCACGAGCCCGCCGAGTGGGCCCGGCGGGCCGTACGCGCCGTGCTCGGCGATCGCGCGCTGGCGCCGCTCGGGATCGTGAACCTCGCCGCGGAGGATTTCTCACGGTACTTGGAGCGTATGCCGGGCTGCTTCCTGCGGATCGGCGCCCGCGAAGCCGGCGGCCAGCCGATCGCCGCCCACTCCCCGCACTTCACGGCGGCCGAAGAGAGCATCTTCGTGGGCGCCGCCGTGCTGGCCGAGGCGGCGCGCGTGAGCTCGCAAGCCTATTTTGACCGGCACAGCCAGCCAAAATAGAGAGTAGCAAAACAGAAAGTAGAAAGTAGACGAAGAGCTTTGGCGATCCGCATGGAGTGGGCGCCGGGACGCCGCGGGCTTCGGTCTACTTTCTACTTTCTACCTTCTGCTTTTTTCTCCTTTCTCCTTCTCCTTAGTTCCCCGCCTTTGGCGCTGCCGCTGGCGCCGGGTGGCTCGACCCCGGTGGCCCATGGTCCCAGTCCTGCGCGCTCGAGATGTTCGGCATGGACCAGTCGTCGCCATTCCATCCGCTGAAGCCGTCCATCTTGAACAGCCACGCACCGGTGTTAGAATCAGTGAGCAGGATCAGGCCATCGGCGTTGCGTACCATGACGCCGAATGCGCCATTGTAAATGCTCGTGCCTTGCCAGTCCGGAAGACCACCGAAGCCGGTTTCGTGCGTGCACTCGCAGGTGTAGTACCATCCCATGGTCTTGGGATGTTTCGGGTCTTGCATGTTGAAGACCTGGAGTCCGTCCTCATACGCTGACACGAAGACATACGGCCAGCGCACTTCGTGGTTGTGCGCGAGGTCGTTCCAGTCGGCGTTCCACACCGCGATGGGCTGGGTGATCGCCTGCACCTTGCCCTCGAGTCCCGGACGGAGGTCGAAGATCCGGAGCGGCGCCCACTGATACTCCGTCTCCGCCACCGCAAACTGTCCGTCAGGCGACGGCGTGAACGTGTGGCCCCAGCTGATACCGGCCGAACCGACGACGGATGTGATCAGTTTCGGCGCGTCAGTGTGGGTGACGTCGAAGACATAGTACCCGCCGGAACCGGCGCCGTAGAACTTATCCTGCCGCGTCCCGGGGTCGTAGCCGACGTAGAAGTCGTGGTATCCGGAGATCGACAGCGGTTTCGCGCTGTTCATCCCCGGGAGCGCCTCATCCCACTTGGGGCCCGGCGGGATGGGTACCGTTCCCACGAGCCCCTGGTCCTTGTCGCCGCTCAGAAGCTTGTCCATGTCGTAGATGTTCGCCACGTTGGACGTCGTGGTGGTGAACAGCAGGACCCGGCCATCCGAGTGCTTGTACGCAAACAGGTTGTGGAACCCGCCCGGCAGGTTCGGGGCCCGGATGCGCGCGACGACCTTGATCTTCGACGTGTCGGGCAATCCCGTGACGTCGAAGATGACTGCGCCCAGATCGGCGTCGGGTGAGCCCTGCAGGAACTGGAAGCACACCGCGACGTAGTACTTGTTGTGCAGCTTGAAGGACTTCGCGCGGAGACCGCCGTCGCCGGAGTGCAGCGCTGCGTTCTCGATCTTCCACTTGTAGAGGACCTTGACGTTGTTCAGGTCATGCATGTCGAGGATCGTGAATCCGGGCCGGTCCCGGAGCTGGCCGACGTAGGCGTACGGGCGCGACATCTCCTGTTCGAGGTCCGCGTCACCGACGCGGAAATATCCGCCGAGGGGAATGTGCGCGATCAGGTGCATGTTGGGGCTGCCGCCGACTTTTTCGAGCGGCGCCGCGCCCGGCGCGGTGGCGGCGCGGGGGTCCTGCCCGCGAACCGTGATCGCACCCGCCAGGAACAGCCCGGCGCACACGACCGACAGCGGAAGACCTCGTCGTATCTGCAACATAGACTCCCTCTGAATTGTGGAGAGAAACAGCAATGCACCGCCGCCGGACTACGGCGCCGGGTCCACCGTGAACATCATGTGCATCCCCGCCTCGAGATGCTCGGCGATGTGGCAATGCGCCATCCACGTCCCCGGATTGGATGCATCGAGCAGAATGTCCTCGGCCGATCCCACCGGGATGAGCTCCGTGTCCTGCCAGGCCAGGTTCGGGTTCGGCACGCCGTCACGCGCGAGTACCAGAAACCGCTGTCCGTGGAAATGGATCGGATGCCCCATGGGATGCATGGACTTCGCATCGTTGCGGATCCGGATCTTCGCAACGTCGCCCTGCTTGAAGTGCCAGTTGATGTCCATGTCTTCCTTGCCGGTCGCCATGTCACGCATGATCCAGCGGACTTCCTTGGCCGTGGAGACCCAGTTCATGTCCGGCATTCCATCGTTCCACTCGACGGGCGAGAAGTACATCGTGTCCACGATCATGAACGACACGATCGAATTGGGTAGCCCCTGGATGTTCACCGTGAGCGCCAGCTCGTGGTCCACCGGCTTGTCGAAGTACTTCCGGTACCGGTCGATGTCCGATGTGACGGCGGTATTGGCACGCAGCGTCGTGAACTCGTGTGCGTGATCAGCGGTCGTGGGGCCGGCGGAGACAGTGATGGTCCCCAGGGTATCCACTTCCGGGAAGTACTCGCCGGCGTAATTATTGACCGCCTGCACACGATTCGTCAGCGCGAAGGTCCCCGGCGTGTCGAACCGGACTTCAGCGATGTAGCGCTGGGCCGGCGAGATCACGATGTTGCTGACCATCTGCTCGTGCTCGTAGCGACTCAGATCGGTCGCCACCAGTTTGATCGGCGCGCCGCCGAAATTGAGGTTGTAGCTGCGGGCGTTCGATGCATCCGTCAGGAAGAACCGGACCACATCGCCCCGGTGGACGGCGAGATGGTAGTTCGGCTCCCCATTGACGAGGAACAGATTGCCGAATCGCCCCATGATCGTGAAATCCGCCGCGTCCTTGCCGTACGGGATGATCCCCTGCTTGTCCACCAGGAGATCGTCCAGAATCAGCACCGCCTCGGCGTTGGCCGGGTTGTAATAGTGCGGGTCGGGCGACGCGACGACCGCGTTGCCGAACAGGCCGAGGTTCTGCTCGATATCCTCCCGGACGTGCGGGTGGTACCAGTAGAGACCCGCGTCGGGAAAGTGGACCTGGTAGACGAAGGTGCCACCCGGGGGGACCGCATCCTGCGTGAGGCCCACCGAGCCGTCGAACTTGTTCGCCAGCCGGACGCCGTGCCAATGGATCGATGACGGCAGGTCGATGTGGTTCGTGAACCGCACGTAGATCGTCGCGTTCTGCTGCACGCGGATCATGGGTCCGGGATACTGCCCGTTGAACGCGTACATCGCGTACGTCGCACCCTTGATCGTGCGGCGGATCAGCCGCGCATCGAGGTTCAGCGTGTCGCCGTCCTTCATCTCCACGGGTATGCTCGCCACACCAGCCGGAAGGCTGGCCACATCGGTCCCCGCGCCCGCGATGTAGGCCGGCCCCTGCGGATGGAGCGACTCCATGCCCGGCATCATCGGAATGTCGGCCGGCATCGGCGGCATCCGGTGGCCACCGCTCGGACCGGCGTTCCCCATCGGCATGCCAGGCATCCCCGCCATGCCCGCCATGCCAGCCATGCCAGCCATGCCAGCCATGCCGCTGTGCGACGTGTCCGGCGGCGCGGCCTGCGATGCGGCAGTGACGGCCCCAGTCGAGCCGGCGAGCACCGCGATGACCAGCGCGAGCGGCGTACGGCGCCGCCCGATGACCGTCACGCGAGCCCCGGCGCCGGCATCACCACTGTGGGTTGCCGCCGTTGTTGAGGATATGGCTCCCGTACCGCTGCATCCACGTGCTGGGCGAGACGCCCTTGAGCAGGATCGTGCCCGACCAGTGCGGCTCCGCGGCCGGTTTGGCGCCGGGCTGGGCGCCGGTTTTCTCCGCCGTCACGAGTACGATGAACTTGTTCCAGTCGACTTCGCCGGAACTCGATCCGTCCGCCCCCACCGGTCCCAGCCGCCGGGCCAGGCTGAGATCCGGAACGGTGGCCCACGCAACGTACGCGGTCGCGCCGTCATAGACGTGCGGGTCGGCCGGCAATCCGCTCACGCGAAGGTGGACGTCGTACCGCAGGTGGCCGTCCGGCGTCAGCGACATACCAAACGGAGACTGCGACCGCGTGAGCACCGCGACGCCCGACGCGCCACGCGCGTCGCTCGTCGGCTCGAGCGAGATGCTGTCGATCGCGGGACGCAGCGTGCGGGACGTGTTCGCGCCCCGGCCCGGAGCCACCACTGCAGCCACGAGCGCCGCGCCGCCCAGCATCAGGCCAGCTCTCACGGACGGCCGCCCGCGGCGCTGGCCGGCGCGCGCGGTTCCGGCTCGTGCACTCCGTCCTTCAGGTACTGGTCGAAGTACTCCTGCATGTCCCCGAGCATCGTGCGAGTGTTCGCGGCACTCCGGATATAGTAGTTCTCGTTGGGATACGCCTTGAACTTCCCGGCCTTGTACCGGAACTCGAGCCGGTCGGCAAACTGGCGGCCGGCGTTCGAGCGCGGTAGGTCCTTTCCTTCGCCGTTGATCAGGAAGAGCGGCGTCTGAATGCTGTCGACGTAGTAGATCGGCGACAGCGATCGATACAACTTCTCGTGCGTCGCGAGCGGCCCCAGCTCGTAGTCCAGCAGCTTGATGTGCCGCAGCTCCTGCTCGTTGTAAAAGGCGATCCAGTCCCCGTAGCCCGACCCGGCGATCCCCGCCTGAAACACGCCGGGTGCGAACGCCGCCGCATCGAGTGTCATGCATCCGCCGTAGCTCGTGCCGGTAATGCCCATCCGGGAAGCAAGGATGTACGGCTGCCGTTTGAGGAAATCCACTCCCGCGACCACGTCCTTCAGGTCGCAGCGCCCCCAGCATCCGTTGTTGGCATCCTCGAATTGCCGGCCGTACCCGGAGCTGCCTCTGATGTTGGGCAGGAGCACCGCGTAGCCGCGCATGGCGAAGTACTGCGCTTCGGCCTGATACGTGTCGTTGAACGATGCGGTCGGACCGCCGTGGATCAGCAGTATTCCCGGCGCCTTCTCGCCCGCCTTCAGCACCGGCTCGTACAGGTAGGCGGCAATCGTAAGGCCGTCCGGCGACTTGTAGCTCACTTTCTTCGGGCGGATCAACGCCGGGGCGATATAGGACGGCCCAGCGGAGGTCGTCAGTTGGACCGGCGCGCCGGCCGCCGCGGTCACCACGTACAGATCGGCAGCCGCCGTCGGCGTCTCCAGTGTGTAGCTGATTCGCGTACCGTCCGGCGACCATGCGGCGTTGTTGATGACTCCCATGTCCTCGGGCTTCGCCACGACTCGCGGGGCGCCGCCCGCCGCGCTCACGACGCGGAGGTCCTGCGTTCCGTTCCATAGCGCCTCGTACAGGATCGACTTGCCGTCCGGCGCCCATCGCGCGCCGCTCTGATTGGCGGCCTCCGGAGCGATCGCCCGCGGTGCGCCGCCGCTTATGGGCACGGACCAGTAGTTGACCCACCCGCTGCGCTGCGACCGGAACAGGAGTGTCGACCCGTCCGGCGAGATGGCCGGATACCCGAACCCGCCCCCCTCGGCGTAGTCGAAGAACCCGGTGTCCTTCACGACAGTGCGCGGGATGGATGCGCCGGCGGGATCGATGCTGTAGACCGTGTGGTCGGCCCAGCGATCGTCGAGCTGGACGAAGACGACGTGCTTGTTGTCCGGCGTCCACGACGGAAACACGTCGTTGAGCGCGCCGGTCGTCACGCGTGTGACCGCACCGCTCCCGGCTTGCACGACGTAGATGGCGTAGTTCCCGAACTTGTCACCGGCCAACGCGATCTGCTGGCCGTCTGGGGACCAGGAGTAGGAGTTGATGCGAGCGCCCAGATTGGTGAGCTGCCGCTCCCGCCCGTCCTGCAGCGACCGGAGATACACCTCGGCCGGCCCGGTACGGGTCGAGAGGTAGGAGACCCATTTGCCGTCCGGCGAATAGGCGGCCTGATGGGTCTGGAGAAACGCGATCTCCCCCATGTCGATGTGCAGCGAGCGAGGAAATCCGCCCGACGGCGCCACAGTCCACAGGTCGGACTCACCGAGTGCGCCGCCGAACATGATGTTTGCACCATCGGGTGACCACTGCGGGGCCGCGCCGCCCACCAGAGACCGGACCGACACGAGGTCTCCGGCGCTGAGCATCTGCTGCCCCAGTCCGCCGTTCCCTCCAGTCTGGGCCGGCACGGGCTGAGAGAGCATCAGTCCGAGCGCGGCTGCGCCAATTCCGATCAGGACTCGCTGCATGCGGCCTCCTTGCCGGCCATACCGTGAAATCAGGGGGCGTTGCGCCAGGACGCGGTCGGCTCCCCCGCTGGGGCATTCTTCGCGATCTGCACGGACATCTCCCGCAGCAGATCGGCGTTGGTCATCGGCTGCCAGCCATGTCCCTTCATGGGACGACCGTAACGGAAATCGCCGGTGTAGTGCGGATTCGTCGTCCCGGCGAGAAAATCCTCCATCATGTAGACGGCGGGCGCCAGGTAGAAATCGTCCATGTCGCCGGTGAGGATGTGCAGCTTCCCGACGAGCTGGGGGCCGATTCTCGGCCAGTTCTGCTCTGCGTAGTACCGCAGGTCGTACCCATGGTCGTGCATGTACGTCGCGACCGTCGGGTCGATCTTGCCGGTCTTGAGATCGAAGAGCTGCCGGGGATAGCCGTCGTCGCCGACGGGGCCGTAGGTCGCGTTCCAGATGTCGAGCTGCGCGGCCGACCGTCCGTGCGTTCCCGACGCGTGCTCCATCTGCGCGATCGACCGCATCGTCGCCACCGGCTGGCCTTCCGGTGACTGCTGCATCATGCGCTCGGGCGCGCCAGGTGCCGCATTGGGCACGACGAACGCGTTGGAGTCAGCGTACGCGTCGATCAGTTGGTACCGGCGGAAATCGATCGGATCGGGAAAGAACGTCCATGTCCCGCCGAAGAACTCCGGATGATACAGTTGGAGCGCCAGTGACTCCCAGCCGCCCGTGGACCCGCCGGTGAGCACTCGCGCATACGGCTTCTTGATGATGCGGAAATGCGATTCGACATACGGCACCAGTTCACGCATGATCGCGTCGCCGTACGGGCCGTTGTTCGCGGAATTGACCGCGTAGGAGTCGTCGAAGTAGGGCGTCGGATGCTGGAACGTCACCAGGATCATCCGCGGGAGATTGGGAGAGATCCAGGACTTGTAGAACTCGTACCCGGACTCCTTCTTGCCGCCGCCCGTGAACGCCCGTGGGCCCTCGACGTTCGATCGGGGGTTCACGGGCGCCAGGCGAACCGGCGTCATCGAGCCCGCCGGCGGAGCGGAATCGGTCGTGAATCCGAACGGCGCGTCGAGCGAGAAGTGCGACTGCACGTAGACCACAGGGTAGTACGTGTTCGGATGCTCGTCGTAGCCCTTCGGCAGCAGCACGATCGCGCCCAGATGCTGCGGAACACCCCACCACTTGGTGAGCGTGTCGCTCTGGATCGAGATCCGCTTGACCCACTTGGTGTCGGGAATCGAATCGATCGCCGGCAGCACGTGATCGAACGCCAGTTGCACATCGAATCCCGCTGCCGGGTCGAGGTGCACCTTCACCGGTGTGCTCACCAGATTGCCGGGCGAATAGGCCCACCGCTGCCCATCGCCGTGATCCTGGTGCGCCCACATCACATGGCCGTCGGCCCGGTGGTACTGCGTGTAGACGTTGAAGACGGCCTGCGCATAGTAGTCGCCGGCCGGCAGGTCGCGGATGTTCGAGAGCGGGTACCCGTCCGCAGTCGTGTCGATCGTGGCGTGGTCGCCGGGTTTGAGCTGGTCCACGTCGGCCGCGAAGAAGGGAATGCGGCCCACTCGGACGCGCGCGGACTGATACGCTGCGATCCGCGGCTCGACATCACCGCGCGTGAACAGCGTGATGAAGACGCGGCCCGTGATCGGCTGCGCGCTGAGCGACGCGGGGAAGCTGACCTCGAACCGCGGCGACGATGGATGACTGCACCCCGCGGCACTCGCGAGGCAGAGCCCCGCGAGCGCGATCCGGACACGGCGATTCATGACGGCAACTCTCCGAAGGCGATGGGACGACAGCGAGGACGACACCGAGGGCGGCGATTGATCGGCGTGGATGCCGGTCGGGAAGTGAGGCGGGCGCTGTTATTGCGCTGACGCAGCCATGGGGGTCGAGGCGGCCGACGGCGCGGTGCGCAGGCCGTCCTTGAGGTACTGATCGAAGAACGAGAGCATGTCCGCCATCTTCTGGCGGATGTTGTCGCGCCCTTCGATGTAATAGGTCTCTCCCGGGTATGACTTCAGGCGGAAGAGCTTGTAGTGCTGGTCGAGCGCCCGCGCGAAGTCGATCGACGCTGGCACCGGCTCCTCGGCCGGACGCCACGACGCCGTCGCGCCTTCGCCCTGCAGCAGCAGCGTCGGCGTCGTCACCCGCGCGATGTTGTGGATCGGCGAGTTGCGGCGATACACCGCGGCGCTGTCCGGATACGGCCCGAACTCGTACGCCAGCAGCTGGTCGTGCTGCATCTCGTCGTTGAACGAGAGGAACGCCTCCCAGTCGCCGTACCCCGACTCCGGAATCGCCGCCTGGAACACCCCCGGAGCGTTCACGATCGCCGACATCGACAGACAGCCGCCGTAGCTGCGCCCTGTGATGCCGATCTTCTCGGGGTTCACGTACGGCTGCCGCTTCAGATAGTCGACGCCTGCCAGCACATCCTTGAGGTCGCAGTGCCCCCAGCATCCGTTGTTGGCATCCTCGAACGCGAGACCGTATCCCGCGCTCCCCCGGATGTTGGGCATCAGGACCGCATAGCCGCGCTCCACCAGGTACTGCACCTGCGGCTGATAGCTGTCGACCCACTGGCCCGTCGGTCCGCCGTGCACCCACATGATCCCGGGGGCCTTCTCGCCGGGCTTCAGACCGCGTGGCTCATACAGGTAGGCCGAGATGGTCAGGCCATCAGCGCTCGGATACGTGATCTTGCGCGGCGTCACCAGGCCGCCGGCAGGAAAGCCGGCCGGTATGGACGTCGTCAGTTGCGTGGTCTTCCCGGATTTCACATCGACCGTGTAGAGATCCGCGCCGGAGGTGCTCGTGCCCAGGGTGTAGCTGATGCGCAGTCCGTCCGGCGACCACGCGGCCTTGGACACCACCCCATCCGGCGGTACCACCAGTGCGCGCGGTGTGCCGCCGGCCGCGCTCACGACATACAGGCCCTTCGTACCGTTATGGTTGGCGACGTACGCGATCCACTTGCCGTCGGGCGACCAGCCGCCATCACTCTGTTCGGCCGATTCCGCGGACACGGCGCGCGCCGCTCCTCCCTCGATCGGCACGACCCAGTAGTTGATCCAGCCGCTCCGCTGCGAGCGGAAGAGCACTTGCTTGCCGTCGGGCGACGCCATCGCATACCCGAACGAGCCCCCGCCGCGATAGTCGAAGAAGTTGTGATCCGACACCACGACGCGCGGCTGCGTGGCGCCGTCCGCGGGGACGGCCAGCAGATCATGATCGACCCACCGGCTGTCGAGCCGGTCGTACAGCACCGTCTTGCTGTCAGGCGTCCACGAGGGGAAGACCGCGTATCGTGGTCCACCCGTCAACCGGAGGACTTGGCCTCCGGGTACGGTCACGACGAAGATATCCTGGCTGCCATACCGATCGTCGGACAGCGCGATGTGCGTGCCGTCCGGCGACCACGACATGGAATAGATCCCGCCGCCGAGGTGGGTGAGCTGCGCCTCCGTCTTTTCGCGCGCCGACCACAGCCAGATCTCCGGCGCGTCGCCACCCTTGGTGGAGACATAGGCGACGTACTCGCCCTTCGGCGACCACAACGGATGCTGGCCGGCGGTGTAGTCGAGGCCAGCGAGCGGTGCTTCACTCACCAGCATTTCCGGCGCACCCGTCCCGTTCGGGCTGACCGACCAGATGCCGGCCGGTCCGCCGTACGAGCCGAGAAATGAAATGTGCGACCCGTCAGGCTGCCAGACCGGGTCGTCCGACCCCTTCACTGGAGAGCCGATCGACAACAATTGCTCGGCCGACAGCGGCGCAGGATCGGCCGCCGCTGGTGCCGAGGAGCTCCCATCGCGATGCCCCACCACAACCGTTACGAATGACCGGCTGCCCGCAGCCTGCGCGCCCGCAGGCGGTGCCACCAGTGCACCAAGAACAGCGGCACCGCCGGCGATGGCGAACCATGTTGCCACCGTTGTGGTGGCCCGGGTGGTGAACCATGTGTCGCGCCGGCAGACGCCCTGCGCGTGTTGCGAGTGAGGCATCGGATGAGAGTGACGCATATCAGGACCCGCTGACGGTCGTGCAGCCCGACGGCTGCGGTGTACGTGCCTGGCATTCGGCCAGGGGGTAGGGGACGACAGGGAAGATCCGCTCGCTGGTCAGTTCCTTGGGCAGCAGATTCAGCTTGTTGTAGTGGCGCATGCTGATCCAGTTGTTTCCGCTCTCCCACAACAGCGAGTACCGCTTCTCGTACAGCAGCTCGTCGAGCAGCGTCGGTTGATTCGTCGTGGGCACGTACGGGTTGGTGATCGGCGGGAGATTACCGGAGTTGGTCCGGATGAAGTTGATGTCCGCCGTCGCGCTGGCGATGTCACCGGTCTCGAGCTCGGCCTCGGCCCGCAGGAGGATCAGCTCCTCGTTGCGCAGCATCGTCTCCGGCGAGACGGTGGAGTTGTAGAGGGTGAATTGCACGTCGCTGGTGATACCGTCCAGTGTGAACGACGGGACGGTGACCAGCTTCGCCTGGACGCGGGCGTCCAGCGAGTGATCCGCCTGTAGCTGCGCGTCGGTGACAAGCGCCGGATCCGCGTAGAGGAACGGTGCGAAGTTCGGATTGGCCTCGTCGCCCGAGTTGTTGGAGTAGTTGAACTGCGGGCCCACCGTCAGCGCCGAGGCCTCGCTGAGGAACGACGCGGACAGGTCGGTCAGCGCGGTCGCGTAGTCGTTGGTGAGGATGTCGGCGCGTGCCCGCAGCCCGCGGTTCACGGTCAGGAACGTCGCCGGGGTGTCGAATCCCGCGAAACCGACAGGCAGCGTGAACGAGAACGAGCCGCCACCCGCCTGCAGATGCGTCTTCGCGGAATCGAGCAGGGTGATGATGTGCTGGTAGACCGCGGCCTTCGCAGCGATCGGCGCCGGGTTCCCGACCGGGCTCACATCGACCGCGATCGGAATGCCGAACGTGTCACGGCTCGCAATCAGCATTTCCAGGTCGAACGCTTCCATCGTCTGCACGAACCCGGTGAGGCCTTCCTTCTGCGCGGTCGTGAGATCCGGGACTTTGGCCAGCGCATCGAGCACGGTATTGGCCGCGCGCAGGTCCGCGTACTCGCCCGACCACATCTGCGCCACGAAAAACGTCTGCGGGGTCAGCGGGCCGGTGACGTACAACGGCAGGTCACCCTGCGCGACGCCCATCTCGAACCCTTCACGGCCCAGGATCCCCATGTTCTCGAGAAAGAGAGCCAGATTGTCTCGGCTGCCGCGAACGAGGCCGACCGCGATGGCGCCTGCGGCAGCTCCGGTCGGAGCCGACTGGAAGTCGGTGATGGCGGCGTTGTTCAGGTCTGGCACCATGGAGTTGGCACATCCGGTCAAGGCACCGATCGCGACGATCGATACCACTGAGCGGGTCCGGCTCAGGCGCCGCACGGTATGTATGAGTGACATGGCCTAGAACCCCAGGTTGACGCCGACCCAGAACGTGCGGCTCGGCGGAAATGGCGCGACGTCGACGTTTCGGGCGATAGCCTGGTTGCCGAAGTTGCTGACCTCGGGATCCAGGCCCTCATACTTCGTCCAGGTAATGAGATTGCGGCCCTCGATGCTGAGCGTGGCGGACCGGACCCCGCGCCCGAGGAGCGAGACGAAGCTGCCCGGCAGGTCGTACGACAACGTGAGTTCGCGAAGCTTGATGAACGACGCGTCCTGCACGTATTGCACGGTGTTCTGCAGCCAGTTGTTGATGCGGTAGGGTCCCAGCATCTCGGACGTGTCCTTGCCCGCCGACGTGCGGACCGAGACCATCTTCGCGTAGTCGACGCTCGTACCACCGAGGTCGTAGAGCAATTGGGTCAGGTTGATGTCGTCGCCGCCCTTCTGCCAGTTGAACAGGAAGTACAAGTGGGCGGAGTGATAGCTCAGCGTGTTGCTCAACCCGACCCGATAGTCCGGGTTCGCATCGCCGATCGTTTCAATGGACTCGCTCCCGTTCGGCTGCAGCACGTTGCCGATGATCTGCGTCGGCGATTTGCCGTTCTGGATCTCGAACGCGCCGAACTCCGCCGGGAACCCGCCCGGGCTGAACGGAGGAACCGGCAGCGAGGTGATGATGCTGGCGTCCTTGGAGAAGTTCGCCTCGATGGACCACTGGAAGTTCCGCTCCTGCACGGGGGCGACCGACGTCTCAATCTCGATACCCCGGGTGCGGAGGCTCCCGGCGTTGAAGAACTCGGTGTCGATACCGGCCGACGGAGCCAAGGCCCGCTGGAGCAGCAGGTCAGACACGTCCTTCTGATAACCGGTCACACCGAGCGTGGCCTTGCTCTTGAACATCGTGAGGTCGAAACCGACTTCCGTCTCCAGCTGCCGCTCGGGCTGCAGGCTCGGATTGCCCACCGCGCCCGCGATCTGCTGGGTCGGCAGTCCGGTAATGTTTTCTTCCAGCAGCTCGCCGAACTTTTGCCCGTACAGCGGCTCGTTGCCGGACTCGCCGATTGCGGCCCGGAGCTTCACGTTGTCGATAAAGCCGATGCCCGACGCCAGCCGGTACGACGCGGACGCCTTCGGGTAGAAGTACAACTTCGTCGGATCGTTGTTGTTGCTGCTCTCGTCGGCCCGGCCGCCCACGGTCAGCAACAGCTTCTCGTGCAGCGCCAGGAACTCTTCCTGCGCGTACAGCCCCTTGTCGACGGTGTTCTCGCGGTCCTGCTCGACGTTGCTGATCGTGCCGCGGTCGATGTTGGACAGGCCGGGACTCAGGTTCTTCGCCAGATCGCGGATCGTGTTGATATACCGCGTTTCCTGCTGGACACCCGCTGAGGTGGTCGCCGTGAATGCACCGCTGGAGGGTGTGAACACTTCGACCAGGCTCGCGTTGACGTTGGCGTTCTCGCTGATCGTGCTGCTCACCACACTGGTGCCGGGGTTGCCGTACACGATCTCGTACTGCAGGTCGGGCGGCGAGAAGAGGTTATTGGCCTGCGTGAAGTAGTCGATGCCACCGTTCAGGATGAAATTGAGGCTGTTCCGCTGGGTCGTAATGAGGTGCGCGGTACCTGTGCCCGAACCAATGAAGCGGTTGACGGCCTCGCCGTTGGTCAGTAATGCGGCGGTCTGCAGCGGATTGCTCGGCGCGAACGGGTTGTTCGGATACAACCCGGCGCCGTTTGGCTGCAGATTGACGAAGCTCGGTGTCGCGGGGAGCGCCGTGTAGAAGCTCGTCGTGGTGTTGTCGTTGTTGGTCAACCCACGCGCGTCGTCGGTGTGCGAGAACGTGCTGTTCACGCCGAACTCGAGCTTGGGCCCCAGCGTCTGGTGCAGATTGAGGTTGAGCGCCTGCTTGTCGAAGAACGTGTTGTCGATGATGCCGCCGTCGTGCTCGATGACACCCGAGGCGTAGTACTGTGTCGCGTCGGTACCGCCGCCGAGGCTCGCCGTGCTCTGGTACGAGAGCGGCTTGCGCCCGGCCAGCTCATCCTCGTGGTTGTACGTGACGCCGGGAGTGAAGTACTGGAGCGCCGTCGGGCCGTACTGCCCAACGACGGCCGCCGAATCCGGGAACAGCCGCGATCCCAGCTCGTGCGAGATCTCGCTCGTGCCGAACCGCTGGCTGACTTTGAGTTCCGGCTTGCCGGCGTGCCCGCGTTTGGTCGTGATGATCACGACGCCGTTGGATGCCTTGGATCCGTAGATCGCGGAAGCCGACGCGCCCTTCAGGACTTCGATGGTCTCGATGTCGTTAGGATCGAGGTCCGCGAGGCGGTTCGATGCGTTGTCTTCGTTCGAGGACAAACCGCTCGACCCGGACGCCTTGGTGATCGAGTTGGTGCCCGATGCCGTGGCGGCGTTGCTGATGATGACACCGTCGACGACGTAGAGCGGATCCGAAGCACCGATGACCGTCGTCGTGCCGCGGAGTCGCACCTGCATACCGCCGCCTGGCGCGCCGGAATTGGCCTGAATGTTCGCACCGGCGACTTTGCCCTGAAGCTCCTGCTCCGTCGTTTGGGCCTGGACGTGCGAAATCTCTTCGGCGTTCACCGTGGACACCGCGTTCGCGGCGTTCTCGCGTGTCACGCCTGTCGCCTGTCCCGTCACGATCGTCTCATTCAGCTTGAGGACGTCGTGCTTGAGCGCCACGTCGACCGTCTTCTCATCGGCGGTAACCGCCCGGTCGAGCTGGAGGTAGCCGATCCGCCGGAAGCTCAGCGTGTACGTGCCCGGGCCGGTCGGCAGGCTGAAGGTCCCATCATCACCGGTATGCGTGCCGAGCTGCGTACCCTTGATGATGACGGCCACCTGAGGCAGTCCCTGGCCGTTGTCGAAGTCGGTGACCTTTCCGGTGATCACCCGGGTCGCGCCTTGCGCGCGAGCCAAGGAGAGCGCCGGGAGCTGCAGCAGGAAAAGTAGTCCGACGGCAATACGGAGAGATCGATGCATACGCACTTCTCCGGTCTGGAAGAACCCTGGCGGCATCAAACGCCGAAGCGCGGACCCACGAGTTCCCCCCATCAGCCGTAGCCACTCAATTGGCTATTTGGAGATTCTCGCGCCCGCGCGCCCGATGGCGCGGCGTCTACAAGACAACCGAGACGTCCTAAACCCCTCACATCTTGGGCAGGCACCTATCGGCCGTGCGTCACCTCCAGCCGAAGACGCCGGCC
>Ga0182024_10009003_pt1 | contig 20808 bp, 18 predicted proteins | sample P32metaG_FD_120480 | JGI IMG/M metagenome (GOLD analysis project Ga0182024, IMG submission 120480) | Permafrost microbial communities from Stordalen Mire, Sweden - P3-2 metaG (Illumina Assembly) | ecosystem: Environmental > Terrestrial > Soil > Wetlands > Permafrost | place: Sweden: Stordalen...
CGTGTTACGCGAGTGCCCGTGGTCGTCCCGATCACCAGTGGCGGAAGCTTCGCGCGAACGGCAGGTTTCGCAGTCCCGCTGACAGGCAACAAAACCACGGGAGTGGTCCGGTGCGACCAACCCCGCGCTCTCGACCTGGCCGCGCGCGGCGGGAGTAAGTTGGAAAGCGTCCCGGACGCGGTCATGGACGAGGTCCTGGCGAGGCTCGCGCCGATATTCGAGTGAGCCGGGCCGATCTTCTTTGCGAGCTTAGCGACTTTGCGTGAAAATTTTTGCGTTCTCTGCGTCTCCGCGTGAAAATTTAAGGAACAGACCATACCGAAGATCCTCCGGCAGGGGCGCTCTCGTCCGTCACGGTCTTCGTCCCTTCGACCCTCGGGGACGCTCTCGTCCGTCCCGCGTCCGCCTCACAGCTCACAATCCGGATTGGACAATGGCGATAGTCTTGGCAGACTCGACCTTTTGCGGATTCAAGAAGTATTGCCTTCCATCGTGATGCTCTTTGAACAAGAGAACGAACTCACTCGTTTTCGTATCCTGATGGGCCTCGCTAGATTTATCAACGATCCGCTCCGCAAGGGGTACATTCATTCTCCGCGCCCTGACGCATTTGAGTACTGTTTCTTTAGGGCAGTGGTTAAACTGTCCAATTTTCTTGTGATTTAACATGTTTCGAACGATGAGGGCAAGCAGTTCCTTCTCTTCGTCAATCGCATTATCTGTCGACGCTTTGCTGATTTCTTCCTCCGTGAGACCCATGAGTGCCAGCATGTCTTGTTCTATATCACCTAGGGTTTCGTGATCGCAGGAATACGCGAATTCTGTCGGAACTCGGCTGGGCACTACGTCCGACGAGAGGTATGGGGCATATTTGGAGCAAATAAATACAGCATCAATATGGTCGCCCTTTGCTAGTTCGGCTTTCACGTGGTGAAAACGCTTCGCACCAAGATGAACGATCTCCCAACCCGAGACGCTCCCAACCGCAGCAAGTCTTTTGGGCATTAGCGTGCCATCTATGAATTCAGGCCCGACCCAATATAAGCGCCGTTTCCGCAGCGTAAGGAATGGAGGACGCGTAAGGATCGTCCGCTTGGAAGGGTGGACTTTCGATAGCTTTTCGGCAAGCTGAACCAACCATGCGGTACATTCGTCGTAAGACATGACGGCTCCTCCAATGATCTCGACGGCGGGCCGAGGCCCTGGTTTGACTCGGTGCAGCTGTTTCAGGTCCAAGCGATAAAAGACGATCTCCCCATCGCTGTCTGGCTGAACGTCCGTAGTGGCAAGAACATGAATCAGTTTGTCTTCTTGGGGCCGATCCAGGTTCGCGGGGTACTGGTAAAATCTGGCCCAGTTCTCAAGTGCCATCAATAATTGTTCCGGAGAAGAAAGCTTCCTGAAAGCGTTTCCGTTGTCGGGCAGAGTGATGCGAATACTGATGCCTCTCTTAAACTCAAATTCCTTTTTCAGGCAGTCGTCGACGGAGATTCGAGCGTTGCGATCAACGCTCGTTTCCGCCAGCGAAATGGCCCGGATATTGAAGTCCATGGAGGCGTCGCTTTACATTCTGGTAGTGCGTTGTGTCTTTCTAAGGTCGCTTCGACCCAACGACTTGCAACAACCCACGAAGACTGATGAGCTCATTGATGAGAGCATCAATCAAAGACTCTAGTTTGGAATTGAGCTCCGCCGAATGTGGTTGCACCTGAGGTACGACCTCCGCCGAGGCATCTAAAGGAGTGGTGCTGCCATTCGTCGATTCTGGCAGTCTAGAAAAAGAGAGAGTCCGTTGAAATGGCGTCACAATCGATTGTGGACGGACGTTGTTGGTCGCCGCCCAAGCCTGAATGGCAGCGACAACATTCTGGGTGTGAAATTGGCTCCAAGCGCGTTGAAGCCCGTTGACCCGGATCGCATTGCTAAACTGGTATAGGTCAACCCCGCTTTCTATTACATGCGACAGGCGGGCCTTAATGCCAAGTTCTTGGAGGCTCGTGAACGCTTGCATCCACTCTTTGATCCGCTCGCCCCCCGGGGGGATCGAGATCGTGCCAGGGCTGGCAGCCCCGTCAGTCATCTCTTTGAACGCACGATCCTGCACTCTATCGTAGAGCCACCTATCAGAGAAGCTGTTGAATGCGTTCCAAAGGTCTTGGCGTACCTTTACCGGTCCCATCGGATTAGGTTCCGAAGCGGACGTTGGGGGTGAGAGCGGGAGAGGGGCAGCGGTCGCTGGTGCTACTAACTGCGTTACGGGAGCCGAGGGCAGCGATATCGATATATCGCCTCCTGGGGTGGGGGAGAGCCGGACGTTTCCAGCCGCCGCAGCCGCCCGGAGGAAGTCCCCGAACTTCCTGAAGCCAAACAGCTTCTCGTCGAAGCCGCGAGCGTACAGCCTGGGCTTCAGAGTTGCACCCAGACAGGGGCGACCAATGGCCTCAAAGTCCCGTACGGTAGAAATCAGAAGGTGAAAAGAGTTTGTGAGAGAGTTGTTCGTCAGTTGCATGGCATCCCTTAAAGTCTAAAACGCTGGAGCTCCCATTAAAACTGGAAGCTCCAGGTCTCAAACTTGTAGTTTGATGCCGGCAGAGAACAACTTAACAGGCAAAAGAGGATTTGTCCTCATCCCGCAGACCGTAGACTCGCTCTTGCACAACCCTACAGCCCTATCGGTACCTGCTAGCTGAACCGTGTCAAGGTGCCCAGATAAATATCATCTGTCGCGCGACAATTTGAGTTTCCTAGCTGCTAGGTCCCTCGACCGGCCAACGGCAGTTAAAGAATAACACCAATCGCGATCTTTCGTCAAGAGCAACCACATAACTCTTTGATTCTAATGTTTCCATAGGCGGGGCGTGTACCCCGAAATGGGAAAGTTAAATGGGGACGGGGCACCTAAGCGGCACGGACGAGAGCGTCCCTGCTCCCTTTGACTCCTAGTAATAAACCGTAAACCCGCCATCCGCGCGAGCCGCCACAGCTCCAAAACTCCAGGTCGGCACTCCCGCCGCGGAACCCTTTTCACCGACCGCCTTTCCTTGAGCGTCGAAAATCTGCCACGCGAGCGACCCGCCGCGCTGCCACCCGGTACCCTCCGTCCATGCAAGCAGAACCTCACCGCGATTGTTCACTGCAATCCGAGGATGCTTGCGCCCCTTCCCCTCACCCGGCGCAGAGTTGATCTGCTTCACCTCCAAGCCGGATATCTTCCCATACGACACTTGCCCGCCGGTCTCCCACGTAGCGAACGTCTGCCCCGAACTCTCCGCAAACGACATGCTGCTCATCGGGCAGGCATTAATTTCCCACCGCTGCACCAGCGAACCGGCGAACGTGCTCCCGCGATCCTTAGAGGCAAGCAGATAAATGTCCCGATGCACGTTCTCCGTCGCCGAGCGATACAACGCGAACAACGATCCATCCTTCGCGGCGAACATCGCCATGCCGCAGCATCCACAAGCCCCCGTCGGCTCTTTCCATGCGGGCGCTTCCTGCCCGAAAGTCTTTCCTGAATCGTGCGAAGCCGTAATCCACACCTGGCGCCCAGCCTCGCCCTGGGCAGCGCCAGCCTGTTTTCCGTGCCAGCCGACAAATACATTGCCATCGGCATCCGCCGCAATTGTTCCACCGCCATCGAGGCCGAATGTCCACTGCATCAGGTTACGTTGAGGCTCGAACGCCGTGCCCGAATCGTTCAGCCGCGAATAGAGCATCGGACTGCCGGCCTTCCCTGCTTCCGGATTCACCGGACCTAAAGGAAGCGCGATCCCGGAGCCGTTCCAGGCGACGTGCACCCGCCCATTCGGGCCCACCGCGATCTGCCCTCCGCGAATCGTCCCGATCGCAAACGCGCTCCCGGCCTGCGAGTTCACCCGCAACGGCTTCGAGCCGGAGCGCACGAAAAATAAATCCCCGTTCTTCGGATCCCCGGAAAAATAAAGGAGGTCGACAATGCCGTTCGCCTCAACAACCACCTGAGGCTGAATCCCGTTTTCCGGCACACGCACGACCTGTACCTGCGCGGCACAAGCAATCGCCGGAAGCAGGAACAGCAGTCTCACCAAGCCTCCAATATCGCTCCCGGCGCGCGGCGCCCGGCGCCTGGCGCCTTGAACAACGCCGCCGCAGGCTTCGTCATCGCGCCCTCTTTCAGCGCGAACAATTGATTCCGGTTCGCGATAAACAACACCCCATTCGCCGGCACCGGAGTCGAGTACACCGAACTCCCCATGTTGTATTCACCGAGGACTGTCTTCGTTTTGCTGGTCTTCAGCACCGCAACATCGCCGTCCTCATCGCCAAGGTAAACATAGTCGCCGATGATCATGGGCGATCCCCACACCGCGGCCAGCATGTCATGCGTCCAGTATTCCTTGCCTGTAGCGATATCTAAACAATGCAAAAACCCACTGAAATCCGAGTAATAAAGCAGCCCGTCCTTAATCGCCCCGGTCGAAACACTGCGCCGGATGTTATCGAACTGCCAGATCTTTCCCGTCTGTGTAATATCGCCGCGCTTGGTCGCATCGATCGCATATAAATGCCCGACTCCTTCTCCGTGCTCCGGGTCCTGTCCATTGGCGATATAAACTTTGTCCTGATAAATCACCGGCGTGCTGATCACTTCATTGCGAGTCTTCGGCCACACCGAATCCTTCGGATTCATATCGAATTCCCAAAGCTTCTTGCCGCTTGTAGCCTCATAACCGCGAACATATCCATCGCCCTGTCCAATCACCACCTGAACAACATCGCCGACCTTTCCCACTGCGGGCGAGGACCACTGTCCGTGTAGAATTTTGTCGTGCACGGAGTTGTCTTCCCACTTCAATTTGCCGGTCTTCTTGTCCACCGCAATGATCGACGGCGCGTTGGGTGACGGAATGTGGACATGGCTCTCATCCTGCCCGTTGGCCGTCCCCACGAACAGCAAGTCGCCATAACTTACCGGCGACGAATTCGACATATTATGCGGCTGCGAACCGACCTCTTCCATCATGTCGAACTTCCAGTTGATCTTCTCATGCGTGCCCTCGCCATGTGTATCGAGGCACATAATTTCGCAGCGATTGGTCACATAGTAAAGCTTGTCGCCTTCTACCAGAGGCGACGAACAAACGCCCTGAAACGGCCAGTCGTTTGCGCGCCCTGAAGCCAGTTTCGCATTGGCCTGCTGCCATAAAAACTCTCCGTCCGATTCGCGAAACGCCATCAAAACGCCCTTATCGCCCGGCTGCTTCGGATCGCGAACAAGTTCATTGTTCGTGCCGACATACACTTGCCCGCCGGCGACTACCGGATTGCCATAACTCTGCGACCCGAGCTGCGACACCCACTTCACGTTCTTCCCCGTCTTCACATCCCAACTGGTGAGAACGTGCTGAGAAGAAACCATGTTCCGGTCCGGCGTACCGCCCCACATGGGCCAATCGCCGATGCCCGGATCGGAGGCGACTAAACAGGCTACTGCTGCAATGAAAATTAAAATAGATCGCATCATGATTCCTCTTAGTTCGCCGTCAACTTCAAATTATCGAGGTACAACCCGAACGGCGCGACTGCGAAAATTCCCGGCGCACCTTCCTTATTTCCAATCGGATCAATCTTTTCGATCATCCAATCGGCCGGCTCGGGCTGCCCTCGCTGCCAAGCCTTTCCGCGTACCCTGACCTTCCCGTCGGGCATATTTTCGACCCGTAATTTCAAGGTATACCAGACATCCGCCTTCCACTCAAAAGGCACCGTAACGCTACGCTGAATTTCGGGTTCCCAAGGTTCGATTTTCAATTTTTGCTCGTTGCCGTAAAGAGCCAAGGTATAGCGCTGCGCAGTGATGCCGATATCGCCCATTTGGCGGCGTTTCATGTTGACGCGTACGTCGCCTTCGAAGGTATAGTTGGACCAATCGGTTGGTCCGATAAACATGCGAATACGGCTGAATAAGGTCTCGTCGGGGGCCTTCTCGAGCACTTTTTGGTCATTTAAGGTCACTACTTTGAATTTTCCCGCCGTCGCGTTGACCCATCCGGCGGGAACCGAGCCATCCGGCAACTCATCGAAGGTCTCGGTCCAAGGCAGAGGATGAATCACCCGGGCGCGGGCGTCTCCTTTGAGCGCACCGGACGCAGCTACAATCAAACCTTCCTGCGTCGGATCGTTTGACACCGTATAGGACCCGCTCGTCACGGTCCCCTTCAGTCCGGTAAGGGACCAGGCTGCCGAAGCGTCTTCGCGCAGAAATCGTCCTTTATCGTCAAATAAGCGTGCATGCAGTTTTACCGTTTGGGCGGGTTTCAGAACCAGTTCGGTCGGCTCGACTTGCAGGTACGCGGGAGCGCCTTCGCCTTTTTCTGCCGGTTCATCGATTGCGTATCCCTTTAATGCAACGGCTTTTTTCGGCCCGATCGCGTAGACGGCATCGCTCGATGCGAAGAAAATTCTGCCGCGCGATACGGCGGCGCCCCCTAAAACCTGCTCGGGAGTGCCTTCAGAACTACAGCAGCTATATTTGCTGATCGGCATTTCGACTTCGCTTAACACCTCGGCGCGATCGGAATGCGGTTTCAGGATGAAAAACTTTCCGCTCTCCGTGCCGACATAAAGTTTGCCGTCGGCCAGCACCGGAGGAGCTTTCTGCACCGTGCCGAGCTGCTGTTTCCACAACTGCTTGCCGGTCACGACGTCGAACGCCACCATCCTCGACCCGTTTTCAATTTGGTAGACGCGGTCGCCATCGACGATCGGCGAGGAGAAACCGCCCAGGAAACCTTCGAACTTCCATTTGAATGTCTTGATCTCGCCCTTTTGCGATCCATCGATTGCGGCGACCATGCCCATCTCATTCGTGTCGAGGTTTTCATCGCCGTGCGAAATGATGACGGTGTTTCCGATCACCGCGACGCCGGTATTGATGCCTCGTTTGGCGATGACGACGCCCCAGACTTTTTCTCCTGTTTGCGGCTTCATCGCATAGACTCCGCCGTCGCCGATGCCGCAAATCAGTAACCGCTGTCCACCGATTGTCGCGATCATGGGAGCGCCGTACGCGGTGTCATAGGGACGGCCGCCGGGAGTCGAGGTCCAGACGATCTCGCCGGTTTTCTTATTCATCGCGATGAAGCGATGCGAGCGGTTCGCCATGGTGCCCCAGGTCGAAATGGGCGAACTGACGATTACCAGGTCGCCATCGATCAAAGGAGACATGGTGCGACCGCCATGGGTGGTGAACGCGCCGAACTCCTCACCAACCGAGCGGTCCCACAACTTCTTGCCGTCCTTCGATAAAGCCAGCACGGTCGCGCCGACGCCGAATGCGTACACATTTCCAGTTTCCGGATCGACCGCGGGAGACGCCCAGCCTACGCGATGCGCGGGGGCGTCGCTTTGAAACACGTTGAATTTGTATTCCCAAATCACCTTGCCGGTGTCGGGATCGAGGCACATGACGCGCTCCTGCTCCTCGGCGCCGCGCCCGGCGGGATTCTGCACGTACATGTGATTGCCCATGATCACCGGAGCGGAACGGCCGCCGTACGGGACGCGCCACAGCAAGTTCTCGCCCGCGAGCGACCATTTTTCGGGGAGATTTTTCTCCTGGGATACGCCATCGCGATTGGGGCCGCGCTGGTCGGGCCAATCGCCTAGGGCGACGCGGCGCTGGGCTATTGCGGATACACTTATTGCAAGAATAATTAGGAACTTTTTCAACATGGCGACGTTCTCTCTGTTTGGGGTAAACCGCTCCCGGTGGTCGCGGCTCTGTTGGATTGCGGCGGGGTGCGGCGCTGAGGGTGGAGCGGGATTTTTAACAAGTTCTTGGGACTCACAATATAGATTATGACGCTACTCCGCATTTTAACGTTAGCGCTTGTCGTCATTTCGCCTGGCCGAGCTGACGACCTTACGGACGATTTACTGGCTGCCACGCGTAAAGGGGATCTGGCGCAGGTGAAGGCGCTGCTCGACAAGGGCGCCAGTGTCAATTCCAAATCCTCCTACGGGCAGACTCCTCTGTTTTTCGCCTGCGACCGGGGGTACTCGGAGATTGTAAAGCTGCTGGTCGATCGCGGGGCGGATGTGAACGTCGAGGATACGTTCTACCATGCGACGCCGCTGTCGTGGGCGGCGCAAAAAAATCATACGGACATCGTGTTGCTGCTGATCGATCACGGCGCGAAGTCTCCAGCGATGGTTTTGATGATGGGCGCGCAAACGGGGAATCTGGAATTTGTGAAAATTGGCCTGGGAAAAGAGCCGATCGATAAGGCGACGCTCTCGCAGGCTCTCGCCGCCGCGATGAAGAAGAACAACCAACAAATCGTGTCCTTGCTGAAGGAGCACGGCGCGGAGCCACCGGAGCCGGTCAAAACCATCGAACTGGATCCGGCGATCCTGCAGGGTTATGCCGGTACGTATACGGGAGGCCGCGGGGGCACTGAGTTTGAGATGGCGTTTACCGTGAAGGGCCCGGCGCTGAGCGGGGTGTTTAGCGGCCAGCCCGCGCTGACGTACGCGCCTTCCGATAAGACCCATTTTCATAGCGTGGAATTTGAGGGTATCAATCTTGAGTTCTCGAGCGACGGGTTCAAGTTGAAGCAGGGTGGGCAAGAGATTGAGTTTAAGAGAAAGGCGGCTGCAAAATGAATCGCTCCGGCAGTGTATTTTTAAAACGTCCGCTCCCTGACGGTCGCGGTTCGGTTGGGGCACGGATGTCGACACTCTCGAAAACGTTAGTCGCCGCCACGCGTCCGGGCTCCACCCGGATGGACCGATTAACAATCGGTCCGCAGGTTGCCAACCTGCCCCACAATGCTGCGCGGGGCGGGCGCATTTTCGGCGTGATGTTGACGCTGTGCTTCGCGGCGTCGGCTGCCAATTGGCCGACGTTTCGGGGGCCGAATGGATCGGGCGTCGCGGAGGGGCCCGCGCCTACGAAATGGGACGCGACTAAGAATGAAAATATCCTCTGGAAGACGCCGATTCCAGGGCTCGCGCACTCGAGCCCGGTGGTTTGGGGCGGGAAGGTGTTTATCACCACGGCGATTTCGAGCGACCCCAAGGCGGTTTTCCGGCACGGGCTTTATGGCGATGTCGAGCCGTCCGAAGACGTCTCCAAACACACCTGGAAGGTCTATTGCCTGGACCGCGACAACGGGAAAATTTTGTGGGAACAGGTGTCGTATGAAGGTACGCCGAAAACGAAGCGGCATCCGAAATCGAGCCAGGCCTCGTCATCACCCGCCACAGACGGCAAGCACGTGGTGGCGTTCTTCGGCTCCGAGGGTCTTTATACCTACGATATGAACGGGAAACTGCTCTGGAAGCAGGACCTGGGTATCCTAAATGCAGGCTGGTTTTACGATCCCGATTACGAATGGACCACCGCCAGTTCGCCGGTCATTTATAAAAATCTGGTGATCGTGCAGTGCGACATCGCGAAGAATTCGTTTATCGCGGCTTTCGATCTGGACACGGGCAAACAGGCCTGGAAAACGCCTCGCGCGGAAATTTCCTCGTGGGGCACTCCGACGATTTATGAAGGCAAGGAGCGCGCTGAGTTAGTTACGAATTCGACTAAGTCCATTCACGGCTACGATCCCGCGACCGGCAAGGAAATCTGGACGTTCAAGATCAAGAATTCGGAAGTGACGGCGACGACGCCGATTGTGGCGAAGGATCTGATTATCATTGCCAATGGATATCCGCCGGTGCAGCCGATTTTTGCGATCAAGCCCGGCGCGAACGGGGAATTTACGCTCAAAGAGGGACAGGAATCGAGCGAACAGATTGCGTGGAGCAAGACGCGAGGCGGTCCGTACATGCCGACTCCTCTCGCGGCGGGCGATCTGCTTTATCTGGTATCGAACAATGGCGTGGTGTCGGCGTACCAGATCGCGACGGGCGAGAGGGTGTATCAACAGAGGCTGTCGCCGAATCAGGGAACTTCGTTGAGCGGGTCGCCTGTTTACGCGGATGGCAAGCTGTATTTTCCAAGCGAGGATGGCGATGTTTTCGTCGTTAAAGCGGGGGAGAAGTACGAACTGCTGTCGACGAATCCGGTGGGCGAGGTGCTGATGGCGACGCCGGCGATTTCGGATGGGACGATTTTTATTCGCGGGGAGCATAGTGTGTTTGCGATTCGTGAGAAGGCAAAGTAGGAGGATCGAAATCGTCAGGAGCGGCGGCGAATGCGGTCGGATTCTACAAGCCATAACTCGCCGGCTGGGGATTCGTTTTTGAGCACAATGATGAGTCGCTGTAGCAATTCCCCGACTGTGTACTTGTCTTGCGTTTGCGGCCGAATTAAGATCCCAGCATGGTCGCCCGGCGGATAAGCACGAATATCGGAAAAGTCGCGATCAAGCGTGATCAGCACTCGGCCCTCGCGGCGAGCAACTTCGGCAATCACCGCGTCGTTCGCTCCAGCTAACCCCTCATCGTGAACCGTATGGGCATCGAAACCGTTCTTGTGCAACTGGGCAGTGGCTTCGGCTGGCAAATTTTCGTCTAGCTTGAAGATCACACGGGAATCTCGAGCGGTAACCTCACTGTGCCTTCTCGCGCCAACTCCGCAGCGTATCCGAGCGCAGCGTCGAGATCTGCCGCCCGCAAAGATGGATAGCTCGCCAAAATATCTTCTCGTTGGATTCCAGCGGCGAGGTTGTCCAAAACAACGGACACCATGATCCGCGTTCCTCGAATGCACGCCTTCCCGTGGCAAACGTTGGGATCAATAGTGATTCGTTCTTTCCAGGAGCTCATAACGTAATTATGTATTTTTTGCGTCCTCTGCGTCTTTGGGTGACACTTGTATTTTGACCACCCACCTCCAGCGTGAAATTGAGTATCACGAGAAACTTTACTCCGGCTTTGCGCAATCGCATTTTGCCAAGCCCGCGGTTCGGGCTTTGCGCGAGCACATGGTCCGGCGGATTCTTAAAGTCACTAGCGCCGATAAAAACTCGCGCGTGCTCGGTCTTGGCTGCGGCATTGGCGATACTGAGGTGCTGCTGGCTCGTCACGTCGGTGAGTTGACGGGGCTTGATTTGTCGCCGTCGGCGATCAGGCAGGCTAAGCTCGATTCGGCACAGGTAGAGAATATTCGATTCGTCGAAGGCACGCTCGAGAGCGCGCAAATCGGACCTGCCTCGTTCGACATCGTGATTGCGATTTTCTTTCTCCATCATTTACCCGACACGGTTCCCGAGCTGGCAAAACAGATCGCGGCGATTCTGAAACCTGGGGGAGTTTTTTATTCGATCGATCCGAGCCGATATCGATTGTCGGGAGCAATTGGAGAATTGCTCATCCCTAAATTGATGGCCCGGTATCAATCGCCGAATGAGCGCCAGCTCGCGCCGGGAAGGACGGCGGAGCATTTCACCAGGGCCGGGCTCGATACGCGATTCGAATATTACGACTTCATTTCGACACCGCTGGCCGGGTTATTTCCAAGCTGGCGATTCGGCGATCAGGCTACGCGCTGGATGGACGAACTGCTGGTGAGGACGCCGATCCTCAAGCGCGCTAGCAGTAATTTCGAAGTGATCGCGCGCAAACGGTAAACTGGTACGTCGGGTGAAGCCGACGCTGCAAGCTAAAGCTCGCGCCACTCAGAACTTATGGACATACGTAAAAGCACCATTTATTATGGCTGGGCGAATCTCGCGATGGCGGCGCTGGCAATGATCGCGACGCTGCCGGGGCGCACGCAGGGGCTCGGCCTCATTACCGAGCCTCTGATCGCCGATCTGCACGTCGACCGCGTTACGTACGCCAATATTAATCTCTGGGCGACGCTGATCGGCGCGGCGTTCTGCCTGCCTTGCGGCCGGCTGCTCGACCGCTATGGATCGCGCATTGTGCTGACGCTCACGGTGCTGTTCCTGGGCGTGACCGTGGTCGGGATGCGATCAATGCAAGGGCTGGCCGCGCTCTCGATCGCCATCACGCTCACGCGGGGATTCGGGCAAAGCGCGCTCTCCGTGGTCAGCCTCGCGCTGGTTGGGAAATGGTTCGCACGGCGGCTCAATCTGGCGATGGGAGTGTACGCGCTGCTGGTTGGCATTGGATTCATCGCGGCATTTCCGAGCGTGGGCGCGGCGGTTTTGAAATATGGATGGCGAGGGCCCTGGGGAAGTATCGGGTGGGTGTTGCTGCTGGTGGTCGCGCCGCTTTGCTGGCTGATTGTCCGGAACCAACCCGAGGATCGAGGGCTCGAACTCGATGGCGTCTCCGAGCCTGTCGCGAAGTTGACCGATCTGACGACGGGAGAAGCATTGCGCAGTCCGGCGTTCTGGGTTTTCGCATTGTCGAGCTCGCTATTCGGACTCGTTTATTCGGGCATTTCGCTGTTCAACGAATCGATCCTGGTCGAGCGGGGGTTCGACGCGTCGGTCTATCACGATGTTCTCGTCATCAGCACGATGCTCGGGTTGCTGGCGAATTTCGGAGGCGGGTGGCTCGCTACGAAGATGCCGATTCAGAGGCTGTCTGGGCTCGGGATGGCGGCGCTCGCCGTGGCACTGGTCATTTTGCCGCTGGTGCGAACGTACACACACGTCCTTATTTATGGAGCGATCATGGGAATCGCGGGCGGCGTGGTGACGGTGGTGTTTTTCTCGGTGTGGGGACAGGTTTTCGGGCGAGCACACCTGGGACGGATCCAGGGATGTGCGCAAATGATGACGGTTTTCGCGTCGGCCGTGGGGCCTTTGTTGCTCGCCGAAACGTTGCGCTCCACCGGCTCTTACAACTTTATTTTCAATCTGCTGGCGGTTTTCACGGTGCTGCTCGGATTGGGCTCCTGGTTCGTCGCGCTACCCATTCGACATTTATCCCATGAACCCGATAGAATAATTTTATCGACAGGAACCGTTTAACCGGAGTATTCTTGTTGAAACAGCACGATCCCCATATTTAAAGGAGGTGTACCCTATGCTCACCGTCGAGCAAAGTAAAGAATTAGTCGCACGCGGGTTCTCGCGTCGGAATTTCGGCCGTCTGGCGACGATGCTCGCCGCCGGCTCAACACTGCCGTTCGCTAACGAACAAGCGCTCGCCCAGCTCTCGATGATCAAAGGCGGTGTACCTGCCGACGCGGTCAAGATCGACGCGAACGAAAACCCGATGGGTCCCTGCGCGGAAGCGCTGGAAGCGATTCACAAGGCCGCTGCGAACGGCGGAAGATACGACTACATGTTGACGCTCAACATGGTGGAAACGCTGGCCGAGCAGGAAGGCGTGAAGCCCAGCTACGTGAAGGCCTATCCTGGGTCGAGCGCTCCTCTGCATCATGCGGTGCTGGCGTTCACCTCTCCGACCAAGCCTTACGTGATGGCCGATCCCGGATATGAGCAAGGCGCGGGCGCGGCGAAGTTTATCGGCGCGAAGACCATCCGTGTTCCCCTCATGAAGGATTACTCGCACGATGTGCGGGCCATGGTTGCGGCCAGTCCCGACGCCGGGCTCATTTACATCTGCAATCCGAACAATCCGACGGGATCGATCACCAAGAAGTCCGATATCGAGTGGGCCGTGGCGAACAAGCCGAAGGGCTGCGTCGTCATGATCGACGAAGCGTACTACCACCTGGCGGGGATTTCGCCTTGCTCCGATCTGGTTGCCGCTGACAAAGACGTGATTATCCTCCGCACTTTCTCGAAGATTTATGGGATGGCGGGAATTCGCGCCGGCGTGGCGATCGGCCGTCCGGATCTGCTGGAGAAAATGGGTGCTTACATGGCGGGTGCTCTGCCGACCACCGCTATGGGAGCTGCGACGGCCAGCCTCAAGGTGAAGACCTTGATTCCCGAACGCCGGGAAAAGATCAAGATCATTCGCGAAGACACGCTGGCGTTCCTCGAAAAGCACGGTTACAAGACTGTGCCGTCGGTGTCGAACAAGTTCATGGTCGACACAAAGCGGCCCGCCGACGACGTTATCATGGCGATGCGCAAAGAGAAGGTTTACATCGGCCGTAAGTGGCCGGTTTGGCCCACCTACGTCCGCGTCACAGTTGGAACGCAGGACGACATGACCAAGTTCAAAGCCGCGTTCCTCAAAGTAATGGCATAAAGGGCTCTCGCAAGGAGCCACTATGTTTCGAAAAGCCGGCGGATATAGCTGGCGATTGTTTGCAGGCGACTGCTTCGGCGGTGTGATTGCGGCTTTGATCGCGCTGCCGTACGGTCTTGCGATGGCCACTGCCATGGGACTTCCTCCCATGCTCGGCGTCCTGACGTCTGTAATCACCGCGCCAATTACGGCACTCCTTGGCCGTAATCCTCTCCTTATCGGAGGGACCAGCAGCGTCACGATATTTTTCATCGCAGCCGCGGTCAAGCAGCAGGGGATCAGCGGCGCGGCGAAAGTGTCCATCGTCGCGTCCGTTTTTATGATGGCGTTTTGCGTCCTTCGGCTGGGGCGCTATATCTCCAAGGTGCCTCATACGGTCGTCACGGGATTTTCGTGCGGCATCGGCGGCATCATGGTGATCTCGCAGTTGCCCGTCATCCTGGGGATTTCCAAGCCGGGCGGAGAAAGTCCTCTTACCCAACTGTTCGATATTCTGCAACGCGTCCCCGCCGCGCATTGGCCGCCCATTATTCTCGGAGGCGCGGTGATCGCTACTTCCATGGTTTGCAGCCGCTACACGAAGATGGTGCCGGCGCCCCTGGTCGGCGTCCTGGTGGCTTACGGCGCGGTCAAACTTTTTTCGTTTCACGAAGCCGAGGTGGGGTCGCTTCCTCTCACCATGCCTCCGCTCGCGGACTTCACATGGGACGCCCGCGACGCCTACACCGTCCTCTCCGCAGCGTTTGGACTGGCTGTCGTATCCTCCATCAATCTGCTGCTGACATCCCGCGTGGTTGAGCATTTCCGCGGGCGGCATCAGTTCCTCAAGCGGAGCGACGCCGACCGTGAACTCGGTGCTTTTGGCATCGCCAACATCTGCGCCGGTTTGTTTGGCGCGCCATTGAGCGTCGGCATTCCCGCCCGCAGCGTTGCCGCCATTCGCTGCGGAGCCACCACGCGCCTGTCGAACCTTCTGCACGCGGCGTTTCTTTGCATGTTCCTCTGGTTTGGCGCTGGATTCGTCGCCAAAGTGCCTTTGGCTGCGTTGGCCGGCGTCACCGCATGGATGGGATTCAACCTGCTCGACTGGAGTACCTGGCATCGCCTGCCTCGTATGCGCCTTATAGATTCGGCCTCGTTTTTAGTGACGATGCTGGGAGTACTCGCCGTCAGCAACGCCATTTATGCCGTAATCGCGGGCTGCGCGCTCTATGGCGCGCACTACCTCTACCTGAGATTCTTTCCCAGCCCCCACCTGCCTGCTGAAGTTCCCGCGCAAATCGCCGATTAACTGAAATAAAAGTCCGGAATCTTGATCCATTAGGATAGAAGAGGAACTATGCGCCCCGTTTGCGCGACCCTGTTGGCGATTTTCTGCGTCCCTGCCCCTGTCATGGCGGCCTCGGCTGTAACCCTCGTTCTCCAGTTCGACCACGCCTACTCCACCAGATCGCTCGATGTGATGGAGCGTGAAGTGGCCTCGATCGTGCGCGAATCCGGCATTAAAGTCGACTGGCGCCTGCTAGCCGATCTGCACTCCTCCGACTCCTTCGAGAAGCTTGTGGTCGTCCACTTCCACGGTGCGTGCAACATGGAGCCCGCTCCGCCTTTAGGAGATGAACGCGGCTATTACGGCTTCACCTATATTTCCGACGGCATCGTGCTTCCATTCAGCGAAGTGGAGTGCGACAAGATCAGCAATTCGATCCGCCCGGCGATGTCGAAGCGGCAATGGCGAGAGCGAGACTCGATTCTCGGCCGGGCCCTGGGCCGCGTTCTCGCGCACGAGCTGTTCCACATGCTCGCGAAATCGCCGCATCACGCGGGCGAAGGGGTGACAAAATCGGCGCTATCGGCCGCGCAGCTGATCTCGGATAAGCTAAGCATGGCGCCTGCGGATTTGGAGAAGCTCGGCAGACAGTAGCCAGAACAAGGGTTACCGTTGAGGGGATATGCTCACCAAACCCGGATACCTGCTCCACGCCGAAGGTGCCGTCGTCCTCACCGTCAGCCTCGCCGCCTATCACGAACTCAACGGAAACTGGCTCGTCTTCTTCCTCCTCCTTCTGTGGCCCGACCTCTTCATGCTCGGTTACCTCGTGAACGTCCGCCTCGGCGCATCGCTCTACAACTTGGTTCACACGTACTCCGGCGCACTACTTCTTGGCGCAGGCGCAGTGTTCGAGCACGGGCACAACACGCTACTCTTCGCGCTGATCTGGACGGCCCACATCGGTGTCGACCGGATGCTCGGCTACGGCCTCAAATATCCGACGTTCTTCAAAGACACCCACCTGCAGAGGGTAGCCACTCGCCTGTAGTCCTGAGCTGCTTGATTCTGGCTGCTTGATTCTGGCTACTGGCTCCTGGCTACTCTGCTTGGCTCCTGCTATCGTATTAGGTTTGGCATCTATGGCAACTCCCACCCCCATCACAGTCGCCCACGGCGACGGCATCGGCCCTGAGATTATGGCCGCGACCCTCCACATTCTGAAGGAAGCCGGAGCGGCGCTCGACATTGAAACCATCGAAATTGGCGAGAATGTTTACTTGCGCGGCAACTCCGCCGGCATCGAACCCAGCGCATGGGCCTCCCTGCGCCGCACCAAGGTTTTCCTGAAGGCGCCCATCACGACGCCCCAGGGCGGCGGATTCAAGAGCCTTAACGTGACCGCCCGGAAGACCCTCGGCCTCTACGCGAATATTCGCCCCAGCCGGTCTTATCATCCGTTTGTGCGCACCAAGCACCCGGTGATGGACCTGGTCATCGTGCGCGAAAACGAAGAGGATCTGTACGCCGGCATCGAGTATCAGGCCTCGAACGACGAGATGCTGTCGTTGAAGCTTATCTCGCGGCCCGGCTCGGAGAAAATCGTCCGCTACGCGTTCGAATACGCGCGCCAGTTCAACCGGAAGAAGGTCACCTGCTTCACCAAGGACAACATTATGAAGATGTCCGACGGCCTCTTCCACAAAATCTTCGACGAGATCGGCGTCGAATATCCGGAGATCGAAAAGGAGCACTGGATCGTCGATATCGGCGCCGCGAAAATGGCCGACACTCCGGAAGCCTTCGACGTCATCGTCATGCCGAACCTCTATGGCGACGTGCTGTCGGACGTGGCGGCGCAGATCGCCGGTTCGGTCGGCCTCGCCGGATCGTCCAACATCGGCAGCCAGTGCGCGATGTTCGAAGCGATTCACGGCTCCGCGCCGCGCCGCGCCGGCCAGAACATGGCGAATCCCTCGGGCCTGCTGCTCGGCGGTGTACTGATGCTGGTCCACATCGGCCAGCACGAGATCGCGGAGCGTGTCCACAACGCCTGGCTCCGCACCATGGAAGACGGCGTCCACACCTACGACATTTTTAAGGAAGACACCAGCAAGCAGAAGGTCGGCACGAAGGAGTTCGCCGAAGCGGTCGTCGCGCGACTCGGCCAGCTTCCGCAAACATTGAAAGCCGTCAAATATGCCGCCATTCCTCCTCAGCAGGCGGGGAGAACCAAACCGGAACCAGCGGTCGCAAAGGAAGAACTAGTCGGGATCGACGTCTACATCGAGTGGCCCAATCGCACTCCGAACGATCTCGCCGAGATCGTCGGCAAAGCTTCCGGCGAAGGGCTGACGCTCGAATTGATCGCCAATCGCGGCGTCAAAGTGTGGCCCGACGGATCGCCCGAAACCTTCTGCACCGATAATTTCCGCTGCCGCTTCAAATCGGCGGGAGTGGCGACCAAGCCGCAGATAGGATTATTGATGACGCGCATCATGGCCCTCGGCCTCGACGTCGGCATGACCGTGACGCTCCGCAATTTCGACGGCAAGCCCGGCTATACGCTGGCGCAGGGTCAGTAATGACAAGGCACAGCCAAACTGGCAGGCGAAACCGCCTGCCCCACCCACTTTGCAAGTCAATGATCTGCCACTGTGGCGCAGGCGGTTCCGCCTGCGTTTGCGCGGATACATAATTAACTATGGACGAAAAACCGCTGGTCGGCGTCATCATGGGCAGCAAGTCCGATTGGGAAACGATGACCCATGCGAGCAAAACGCTCACTGAATTCGGCGTTGTTCATGAGACGCGCATCGTGTCCGCGCATCGCACGCCGCAATTGCTCGCCGAATATGCGACGGGAGCAGCCGAGCGAGGCCTCGAAGCGATCATCGCCGGCGCGGGCGGCGCGGCTCATCTGCCCGGCATGACCGCCGCGTATACGATTCTGCCCGTGCTCGGCGTGCCCATCGAAAGCAAGACATTGAAGGGCATCGATTCGCTTCTCTCGATCGTGCAGATGCCCGCGGGAATCCCCGTCGCCACCCTGGCGATCGGGAAAGCGGGCGCGACCAATGCCGCTCTTCTAGCGATCTCGATCCTCGCCAACTCACGCCCCGAACTGCGCGAAAAGCTCCGCGCATTCCGCGAAAAACAGACCGCAAAAGTCTTGAAGGACACGCTGGCGTGAAAGCAGTCCTACCGGGCGCCACCGTAGGCGTGCTCGGCAGTGGACAGCTCGGCCGCATGTTCGCGATCGCGGCCCGCCGCATGGGTTATCGCGTCCACACCTTTTCGCCCGACGCCGACACGCCCACGGGGCAAGTGGCCGACCTCGAAGTCATCGCCCCGTATGACGATCTGGATGAAGTGCGCCGTTTCGCCGCCGGCGTCAGCGTCGTCACATTCGAGTTCGAAAATGTTCCCGCGCCCACTGCGCAAGCCGCCGCCGAATACGCGCCGGTGCGCCCCAGAGGTGAGGTACTTCACACTACGCAGCATCGCATTCGCGAAAAAACATTCCTCACTAACGCCGGCCTTCCGCTCACGCCTTTTCGCACAGTAACGACCTCCGACGATCTCACGCGCGCAGTCGCCGACCTCGGCTGCCCTTCGATTCTCAAGACCGCCGATTTCGGCTACGACGGCAAGGGACAAGTGCGCGTCACATCTCCAGAGCAAGCCCGCGCCGCGTGGTCCTCCATCGGAAACGTGCCGGCCGTCCTCGAAGCTCTCATCGCGTTTGACTGCGAAGTCTCCGTCATCGCCGCCCGCGGTTTCGATGGCGCCTACGCCGATTGGGGCGTCATCGAAAATCGGCACCAAAACAGCATCCTCGATATCTCGATCGCCCCTGCTACGGTGACCGATACCGTCGCGCGCGAAGCCCGCGAGATCACGCGAGCGGTGCTCGAAGCTCTCGACGTCGTCGGCGTTCTCTGCGTCGAATTTTTCGTCGAGCCCGGAGGCCGCCTGCTGATCAACGAACTCGCTCCGCGCCCGCACAACTCCGGTCATCTCACTTTCGATGCGAGCGTCACCAGCCAGTTCGAACAGCAATTGCGAGCTGTTTGCGGATTGCCTCTCGGGTCCACCGAACTGCTGCGCCCCGCCGCGATGGCGAATCTCCTCGGCGATATTTGGCAATCGCACGAACCAAACTGGTTAACCGCCCTCGCGCATCCCGACGTGAAGCTGCATCTCTACGGAAAACTAGCCCCTCGCGCCGGAAGAAAAATGGGACACCTCACCGCGCTCGCGCCAGATTCGGCGACCGCGCTCTCGCTCGTTCAATCCGCAAGAAATGCCCTGATAAGTTGACAAAGTTAACAGTAACCTAATCGCCGAAACACCCGTTCTAACAGATAGCGTCCCAATTGCAGCCGCGCTGTTTCGGCTGATCCCAAAAGTTTGAAAGGTGATAACTATGTCTATACGAAACCTCCGTCTTCTGTTTGCACTTGCCGCGGCCATGACGCGGTCCGCGCTCGCGCAAACCACTACCACTACACGGACTTCCGATTTCTCGTTCCCGCTAGTAGGTTTAGCAAGCACGGAAACCATCGGAGTGAACCTCATCAATCTGGCCTCCAACACCACCAGTGGAACCGCCGCGTCCTGCACCGGAACGGTGGCTTTTCTGAACTCGACCGGCACCACCATCGGCACCGCGACGACGTTCACCCTGGCCGCCGATGCCGCCACATCGGTAACCCTCACGTTTTCGAGCGCAGGACTAACGTCGCCTCGCGGATTGATCCGCACGGTCCTCACCACTACCAACACGTCGAACGTGCCGTGCTCGCTGTCCTTTTCTCTCAACACCTATGACACGTCGACCGGCGTCACCCACGTTTTCCTGACCGGTTCCGGCATTCAGTCAGGGCCAAGCTTCGGGCGCTGAGTTCTTCTCTAGAGGCCCGAAGGCGCCGTCGCGTTTCTCCGAGCGCGGCCGCGCAGCTATTCAAGAAGTTCCTAACCTTCCGTAAGGTGGGGCGGACCCCCGGGTCCGCTGCCGACGCCCTCGTCGGCCTTGTGGTTGCGGATGAACAGCCGGACCAGGGGTCCGGCGCGGACGGGGCGTCCGCCCTACTATCCGTTACACTGGATTCATGTGCGGAATTGCGGGATTTGTCAGCGTCGAGCCTTTACCTGACAACGATGCGATCCTGCGCCGCATGACCACCGCGATCGCCCATCGTGGCCCCGACGACACAGGTGTCTTCCGCGACCGCCATGCCGCATTGGGACACCGCCGCCTTAGCATTATCGATATTGCCGGCGGCCATCAGCCCATGGCCAACGAAACGAGCTCGCTGTGGATAGTTTACAACGGCGAAATTTTCAATCACGCGTCTCTTCGTCCGGAACTGGAGCAGGCGGGTCACCGCTACGCGTCGCGATCCGACACCGAAATGATTCTCCACGCTTACGAACAATACGGAGCCGATTGCGCC
>Ga0182024_10009004_pt1 | contig 20807 bp, 15 predicted proteins | sample P32metaG_FD_120480 | JGI IMG/M metagenome (GOLD analysis project Ga0182024, IMG submission 120480) | Permafrost microbial communities from Stordalen Mire, Sweden - P3-2 metaG (Illumina Assembly) | ecosystem: Environmental > Terrestrial > Soil > Wetlands > Permafrost | place: Sweden: Stordalen...
GATCGACATCCACGAAGGAGAAGAAGTTGACGAGTCCGCCTTCAAGGCGCTCGTTCGCCAAGCGGTCGCCCTCAACAGTTCTGGCAAGTCGAAACCTTCGAAGAAAGCGAAGTCCTAAGGGATTCCGCCCCCGAACAGGTCCGACATCGGGGTGGTGGAGGTGTCGTTCCGCCCGAGCGTACCCAGGATGAAGATGGCCTTCAAAATGGCATAGACGCCATTGACACACCGTTTGACCTTCGCCTTTCAGCAAACCATAATCAATACATGGACCTGTACGAGGAGATCGTCCGCCTGCGAAAAGACGGGCGGCGCGGGGCTGTGGCGACTATCGTGAATGTGCGTGGGTCGATTCCTTCGTTCAAAACGGCTAAGATGCTGGTGCGGGACGATGGGTCGATTTTGGGAACGATTGGTGGCGGATGCGTTGAGGCCGAGGTGTGGCAGGCGGCACGCGAGGTGATGGAATCGGAAAAGCCTCGAACGCTGACTTTCGATTTGAATCAGGATCCAAAATACGATACAGGTTTGGTTTGCGGGGGAACGCTGGAGATTTTTGTGGAGCCGATTTTGCCTCCGGCAGAACTTTATATTTTCGGAGCAGGTCATGTTGCGGGCAGCCTTTACCGGGTGGCGCGAATTGCTGGATTCGATGTCACGATCATCGACGATCGCGAGGCCTATGCCAATCGTGAACGTTTCCCGGACGCGCAAGAGGTGATTGCCGAGGATTTTGATAAAGCTGCGGCTAAACTCGCTCCTGGCGAATCTTCTTACATTGTGATTGTGACGCGTGGGCATCGCGACGATATGCGCATGTTGCGCTGGGCGGTGCAGACTCCGGCGCGCTATATCGGAATGATCGGCTCGAAGCGGAAGACGATTACTATTTTTAAAGAGTTGCAGGCGGAAGGGCTGGCGGCGCATTTGTTTGATCGCGTTCACGCTCCGGTCGGGTTGGATATTGGTGCGATTACTCCCGAAGAGATCGCGGTATCGATTACTGCGGAGTTGATTGCGACTCGGCGAAAAGTTGAGCGTGAATTGCCGCACATGAGCTGGTTCCACCGGCGCGAGCGCGAGCCGGAGCCCGAGCGGAAACCTTAAAACAATCGTGTGGCGCGGGCGCCCTCGCCCGCGTGCTGTTGATTTAGCTCCCACATTCGCGGACAAAAGCGTCCGCGCCACACATCCCTTCCAGTTTTCCCGCCGTCCTACCTTCGCGGCAGTTAAGATTTCAGCATGGCTAAAGAAGTCGAAATCAAATTTCGAATTGAGAACATGTCCGTGATGACTCGTTTGCTAAAGCAGGCGGGGTTCAAATGCATCACGCGATCGACTCATGAAATGAATACGCTTTACGATCTGCCGAGCGAGAAGTTGCGCGAGCGTGGCGAGTTACTGCGTTTGCGCAAGTATGGCGATAGTTGGGTGCTGACGCATAAGGCGAAAGGTAACGCCGGACGTCATAAGAGCCGCGTCGAGTTGCAGACAAACGTCGATGACGGGAAAGAGATGGATGCGATCCTACGCGCGCTTGGATTCGCTCCTATTTTTCGTTATGAGAAATATCGGGCGGAGTGGAGCGATGGCGCGGGACATGTAGTGCTGGACGAAACCCCGATTGGGAATTTTGGCGAGATTGAAGGGGCAGCGCGCTGGATTGACCGGACGGCGACGGCTTTGGGGATATCTCGAAGCGATTACATTACTCAGACTTATGCGCCTATGTTTTTTGAGTGGAAGCAGCGTACGGGCAGCGAGGCTACGGAGATGACGTTTCGGGCGGTTGGGAAATCGAAGCGAGAGTTGCGGTAGTCAGCGGCACTGCCGAGCTGCGCTCGGCTTGGACGGGTGAGGGCGCCCGTCCCCACACTAAACTCTTCACACTAAACTCTTCACACTAAAGCTTCGCACTAAGTCCTGTGGCGCTAGGCGCCGCAGCACTTTTTATATTTTTTGCCGCTGCCGCATGGGCATGGATCGTTGCGGCCTACTTTATCGCCTGAGCGGACTACCTGCTGCACTTGCAGGTCTCCGGCGCCAGCCATGCGCGATTGTTCCAATTCTTTTTTCTTTTTGCGCTGGAAGGCTGCTTCGATTTCGTCGACCGAAGTTGCGACGTGGCGGGGCGGGCGGCCATTGCCTCCGCGGCCTCCGGTGATCACAGAAGGCACGCTTGTATCTGGGCCTTGAGCGGAACCGTCGCTTGAAATTTGACCGCTTCCATCGCCACCGGGCCGCGGTCCTGCGTCCGGCGGACGCTCCATAATCTGCATCAGGTAGAGATAACGAACCGTCTCTTCCTGGAAGCGCTGCATCATCTCTTCGAACATGTCGAAGGATTCGCGCTTGTACTCGACCAGGGGGTCGTGCTGTCCGTAGCCGCGCAGCCCGATGCCCTCTTTCAGGTGATCCATCGAGAGCAAATGATCTTTCCACTGTGCGTCGATGACACTTAACATGATCATGCGTTCGTGATAGCGCATGGCCTCGGCGCCGATCAGCGCCTCTTTCGAGTCGTAGCGTTGTTTGAGTTTTTCGAAAATCGCATCGCCGAGTTCCTGGCGATTCATCTCTTCCGGCTTCAGGCCTTCCGCGTAGATGTCGACTCCGAAGCGAGTGAAGATCGCATCTTTCAGAGCCTTGAGATCCCAGTTGTCGACGTGCTCTTTTGGGGGACAAAGACGTTCAAGAATGCCGCCAAGAATATTGGAGACATAATCTTCGATGATGAGGTCTTTCTGATCGAGGCCTTCGAGCAGGCGGCGGCGAAGTCCGTAAACCGCGGTGCGCTGCTTGTTCATGACATCGTCATACTCGAGTAGATGTTTGCGCGATTCGAAGTTTTGTCCTTCGACTGCTTTCTGCGCGGACTCTATTCTCCGCGTAATCATGCGCGATTCGATCGGAACGCCCTCTTCCATGCCGAGGCGTTGCAGAAGATTCGAAACCCATTCTTTAGCGAAGATGCGCATCAAGTCATCTTCAAGCGAGAGATAGAAACGTGAAGAGCCCGGATCGCCCTGGCGTCCAGCGCGACCGCGAAGCTGGTTGTCGATGCGGCGCGCTTCGTGGCGCTCGGTACCGAAGATGTGCAGCCCGCCAGCCTCGATTACTTCTTTGTGTTCGCGATCGGTGATGGTTTTGTAGCGCGCGAAAGTCTCGTTCCACTGTTCCGTCGGAACCACATATTCATTGCCGGCGTAGTACCAGACGGTGCGATTCGGATCGTCAACGTCCGCTTCGATTTTGCCGGCCGCTGCGCGCAAGGGTTGAGCGATTCCCTTCTTCACGCATTCCTGCTTCGCCATGAATTCCGGATTACCACCGAGCAGAATATCGGTGCCGCGTCCCGCCATATTTGTGGCGATGGTGACCATGCCTTTACTTCCGGCTTGCGCGACGATCTCGGCCTCGCGCTCGTGATATTTGGCGTTCAAGACAACGTGCTTGATTCCTTTTTTCTTGAGGAGATCGGAGAGCCGTTCGGATTTTTCAATCGAAGTGGTGCCGACTAGTACTGGCTGGTTGCTGTCGTGCAGGCGTTGAATTTCGTCGGCGGCAGCGAAATATTTCTCCTTTTCGGTGCGATAAACGATGTCTGGATTTTCTTTCCGCAGCAGCGGACGATTCGTCGGAATCACAATCACTTCGAGGCGGTAAATCTTGTCAAATTCCGGAGCTTCCGTTTCCGCCGTTCCCGTCATTCCCGCCAGCTTCTTGTACATGCGGAAATAATTCTGAAAAGTGATGGTGGCGAGCGTTTGATTTTCGCGCTCGATCTTCACATTTTCTTTGGCTTCAATGGACTGGTGCAGGCCATCGGACCAGCGCCGCCCCGGCATCAGGCGTCCAGTGAATTCATCGACGATGATTACTTCGCCGTCTTTGACGACGTACTCCACATCTTTTTTATAGAGCGCGTGGGCTTTGACAGCGGTTTCCACGTGATGTTTGAGCGCCCAGTTTTCCGGGTCGGCGATGTTGCCGATGCCGAGCAGCTTCTCGACTTTTTCCCAGCCTTCGTCGCTGACCGTGACGTTGCGGTGCTTTTCATCGACCACGTAGTCGCCGGTCATGATCTTGGGCTCGCCGGGCGCGGTATCGATTTCCTCACCCTTTTCGAGCTTCGGGATGATGCGATTCACTTTGTAATATTTGTCGGTCGATTCTTCGCTGGCGCCCGAGATGATGAGCGGCGTTCGGGCCTCGTCGATCAAGATGGAATCGACTTCGTCGACGATGGCGAAGTTATGCATGCGCTGCACGCAATCGCGCAGGTCGAATTTCATGTTGTCGCGCAGATAGTCAAAACCAAATTCGTTATTGGTGCCGCCCGTGACATCGGCGGCGTAGGCGGCACGGCGCTGCTCGTCATCAAGGTCATGAACGATCACGCCGACCGTCAGGCCGAGAAAGCCGTAGAGTTTGCCCATCCATTCGGAATCGCGTTTGGCCAGGTAATCGTTGACGGTGACGACGTGAACTCCGCGCCCGCTGAGCGCATTGAGATACACAGGCAAAGTGGCGACCAGCGTCTTCCCCTCGCCGGTTTTCATTTCGGCGATCTTGCCTTCATGCAGGACCATGCCGCCGATCAGCTGAACGTCGTAGTGCCGCATGTTGAGTACGCGGCGGCCAGCCTCGCGGACCACGGCAAAGGCCTCCTCGAGCAGTTCATCGAGAACTTCTTTAAGAGCTTCGTCGCGTTGTTTTTCGATTTCCTTCCGGCGGTCGCTATTCTGCAAATCGGTATTCTGCAGATCAGCATTCCGCGGATCAGTACCCGGCAAATCGAGATCGGCATCGGGCTGGGGCTCGTCAGCAATCGAGCTGAGCCGCTCCTTGATACGGGCGCGAAACTCATTCGTCTTGGCCCGGAGTTGGTCGTCGGAGAGCTTCTGCATCGCCGGCTCAAGCGCATTGATCGCCGCAACGCGAGGCATCAGCCGCTTAATCTCGCGCTCGTTCTTAGTCCCGAAAACCTTGCCTAATAAAGTGTTGATCAAAAAGGAAATCCTTCGGAGGACACGCGTCCCGAGTATCGGTAAAAGTATCAGTAAAAGCCTAGCACATTAGATGCGGTAGGGATGGCGAAGGACGGAAGCGCAAGTTACTCAACAGTGGGCATCCGGAGAAACGGATTCTGAATGACCAGATCGCCGAAGCGGCGGCCCTGTTGCATGTCCTCGCTGTAGAGTACCTTGCAACCGCCTTGCAACGCTGCAGCAATAATTAGAGAGTCGTACCACGCCAGCTGATTTTCATTATGCAACCTCAAAGCGTCGATAGTAAGCGCTGGCGAAGAAGATATGGCCATCATAGGGAATAGTGCGGTAAGCACGAACGACTCCAAATCGGACTTGCCAATGGCGAGGCGAAATCCTCGCAAGGCAACATTGATAAACTCGTGCACGACCTGATAGCTGATGATCGCCTGCTTATCGGCGGCGCCGTCTGTAATCAGCCTCCGAGCAATTTTTGATTTTTCTGGAAACGATAGATCGAATGCGTAGACGATGATGTTTGTGTCAAGGAAAAGCCTAGCGTTCATTCATTTCATCCCGCGTAAACTTTCGCCCCGCGTCGGCGTAGTTGAGTTTCTCAAATAACGCTTCTATTTCCGCGCGGCTTACTCTGCGGGATGCATACCAGTCCAGCCAATCGCGGAAGGCGTCGTTTAGAGTTCTCTGTTCGCTCCGCGCCACCTCGCGGGCCAGCTCAATTTTATTTTCATCCGCACTAAACGTGATGTTTTTCATAGGCCTAGTGACGCTCATTCATCCCTTCGCGCGTGAACTCTCGTCCGGCATCGACGGAGCGGAGTTCATGCATCAAATCGCGGTATTTCTGCACCCGAGCTTTCCGCGCCACAACCCCCTTCAGCCAGTCGCGGAAAAGTGATTGAGAGTCGTGTTCTGGCTGCGAGCTTCCTCCCGCGCGAGCTCGATGTCAGACTTATCGGCATCAAAAGTAATTTTTGTCCGCACGAAAGCAGTGTACACGATGTTCGTGTACGCAAGCAAGCGTTGCCAATGTCTTACCGAAACGAGGGTTCAGGCGATATTTTCGCAGTTGGCGGGGACGGCTGTCTGTGATGGTGCGCACTGGGCGTCTGTGATGAATACGTTTCGCATCGGCCCACGCTCTGTTGCCATCGTCAGTGGCGATCACCCTTCGGAAAGCGCGAAGGGTGAGGCAGCCAAAGTGGTGGGGGCGCAAAGGTGGGCCAGTCCCCTCTTAGGGATTTTTATTTTTAGATGAGGGGTTGGCCCACCGAAGAAGACCTCACCAGATTCCAGACAAGACGGCTTCGTGCTTGCCGCGTAACTGCAAAAAATGGGGAACGTCCCGTCTGTCCCCGGATTGTCCCCTAGTAATATCTCCGCATTCCCATATGCCCGCCACGCATTTCCGAGGCAGAGAAAATAGGAAACGCGGACCCGAAACGCCGCTCTGCCACGATGGTGTGAAGTTTGATAGTCCAGGTTGATAGTCGTCCGAAGTTTGGAGATGAGGTGATGCGAACTTTGGCGGGCTCAAAAACTTGCGGAGTCGAGGGTTGGGCGGGCCACTTCTCAAACGCGAGAAGTGGCGCACCCCTACTTGTTTTACTTCAGGTGTAACAAAACTGGAGTTTATACTTCGCGCGAGATACGCGACCCGACGGCCAATGGCGACGCTTTTTTCTCGTTTTCCTGTAAGATTTTCTCCGACTCATGCCAGCCTTCTATCAGCGGTTTCAGGAATCTGCCCGGAAGTTTCCCGACAATGTAGCGCTTGAGATTCAGCGGCACGAGACGGTGGAGCGGGTTACGTTTGCGGAACTGGCTCGGATGTCGGAGAGCGTGGCGAACTGGCTCTCGACCCGGGTTGCCAAGGATGCGCGAGTGGCGGTTCTGGCGGCGAATCATCCGCGGTGGGTTGCGGCTTATTTGGGGATTATTGCCGCGGGACGGACGGCGGTCCCGCTGGACACAGCTTTTCACGCAGATCAGGTGAAGAAGTTGCTGGTGGATAGCGGCGCGTCGTTATTGTTTTGCGACGTGAAGCATCTTCCGGTGGCGAAGGAGGCGGTGGCCGGACTGAAGGTTGGGCTGGTGATGACTTCGGCGGCGGGGGAGCAGCGGGTGGCGGCTACACCGGCGTCGTCTTCGGCCGCGGCACCCGAAAATCCCACTCATCGCAAAGAGCGCGATGAGTGGGGCACCCGAGATTTGACCCGAGATTTGACCCGAGATTTAACTCGGGATTTGACTCGAGATTTAACCCATCTGCCTGCGGAAAAGATCGCTGGCGATCTCGACGCTATTTTTGCCGACGGCCCGAATAACTTTCAGCCTGTAACTCCAGCCGAGGACGATCTCGCGGCGCTGCTCTACACCTCGGGAACGACTGCCGATCCCAAGGGCGTCATGCTTACACACGCCAATCTGGTGGGCGAGGCGAATTCGGTGCTGGCGGTGATCAAGGTTGATTCCTCGGATGCGCTGCTCGGAATCCTGCCGATGTTTCACGTGCTGGCGCAGATGGCGAATCTATTTTTGCCGTTGTTCAATGGCGCGCGCGTCGTTTATCTGGAGACGCTGAACACAACCGAACTGCTCCGCGCATTACAGGAGCGCGACATCACCGTGTTTTGCGTGGTGCCGCAGTTTTTTTATTTGATTCACGAGCGCATTTTCAAAGAACTGAATAAACGAGGCGCGCTGACGTTGCGTCTGGTGCGCGCGCTGATGGCGTTGAACCGCACGCTGCGAAGAGTGGGAATCAATGCCGGCAAAGTCTTATTTGGCAAGATTCATGCCACTTTCGGCGCTCGAATGCGCTACCTGGTAACTGGGGGCTCGCGCTTTGATCCGGCGATCGCCCGCGATTTTTACTCTTTTGGTATCGACGTTTTGAATGCCTATGGGCTGACGGAAACGACGGGGGGCGCATTTATAAATTCTCCGGGCGAAGTTGTATTTGGGTCTGTGGGGAAGCCTTTTCCGGGTGTGGAAGCGAAGATCGTGGATTCGAAAGCAGTGGAGGAAGGTGGCGCGGCGGCGGGTGAGATCGCGATTCGCGGCGCGATTGTCATGAAAGGTTACTGGAATCATCCAGGGCCAACTGCGGAAGTGCTTCGCGACGGGTGGTTCTACACCGGTGATCTTGGCTACTTCGATTCCCGCGGGAATCTTTTTATTACCGGACGGCGCAAGGAAGTGATCGTTCTGGCGAATGGCAAGAATGTTTATCCCGAGGAGATCGAGGCGCATTACCTGCAGGCGAAATATGTCAAAGAGTTTTGTGTGATGGCGCTGGAGGCGCGTCCGGGCGATCCGACGTCGGAGCGATTGCACGCTGTGGTTGTGCCTAATTTTGAATTGCTCCGCGAGCGCAAGATTGTTAATGCGAAAGAGGCGATCCGATTTGAGATCGAAGCGCTCTCGCACAAAATTGCTTCCACCAAGCGACTGGGCAGTTACGACATTTGGCAGGAGGATCTGCCGCGCACTACCACTCGGAAACTGAAGCGCTTTCAGATTGAGAAAAAAGTTCGCGAGCTGAAAAAACGCGGGAGCGGAGACGCGGAAGTCGGCACAGAAAAGCCGTTGAGTGATGACGAGAAGGCTTGGCTGGCGCGAGACGAGGTGAAGCTAGCGTTGGCCATCGTGCGCGAGTCTTCGCGTAATCCGCTCGATCAGGTTCGTCCCAGCCATAATCTCGAGCTTGATTTGGGACTCGACTCGATGCAGCGGATCGAGTTGCTGACAGGCCTGGAGCAGCAACTTGGCGGCGAAGTGCCGGAAGCGCAACTGGCGGAAATCTATTCGGTGCGCGACTTGGTCGATGCGGTGCTGGAGAGCGCTGGGCGCGGTGAAGGCCATGTTGGAGCTGTAGTTCCCGCATGGGAAACAATCCTGAGCGAACCGGTCGATGAACCTGATCCTGAGGTGCTGGCGCTGGCACGGCACAATATTTTTGCCGAGATATTCTTTTTTGTGCTGGGAAAGATTATTTATCTTTTTGCGCTGGACCGCTTCCACCTCAAATTGCGCGGGTTGGAAAATCTTCCTGAAAAAGGGCCGTACCTGCTCTGCTCCAATCACCAGAGTTACATCGACCCGCTGGTGCTGGCGGCGGCTTTGCCATGGCGACTGTTCCGCTTGGCCTTTGCGCTTGGCACCAGCGAGATTTTCGGCAAAGGATTTATGCGGCGGCTGGCGCGATGGCTTCGCGTAGTGGTCCTTGATCCTGACGCCAATCTGATTCCTGCTATGCGTGCCGGGCTTTACGGGCTGAATCAGGGACGCATTTTGATTTTGTATCCCGAGGGCGAGCGCAGCAACGATGGGAAGCCAACAGTATTTCGAAAGGGGGCGGCGATTCTCGCGATTCACGCGCAGGCTCCGATTGTGCCGGTAGCGATTGAGGGCTTCTATGAAGCTTGGCCGCGTCATAAAAAGCTGCCGAAGTTTTCGGATTTGCAACTTACATTGGGAAAGCCGATTCCGCCGCCGCCTCTGACTGAGGCGAGCGAGGCGGCGTATGAAGGGCTGACGGCAGAGGTGAAATCGAAAGTGGTGGCGATGTGGGAGGAATTGCGAAAAGAGAATTCGCGTACGAACGAATCCATCGAGAAGAGTTCGGCTTTAGTTGAGCCTTAGCTTAGAACCGAGTGCTATGCACCAGCGCCGGCAGCTTTGGCTCGAGTATCCAGTATTTTTGTCAAGGCATCGACTACGCCCGAGTGGAATTTCTGCCCAGAGCCGGCGACGATCTCCTGCTCCGCTTGTTGCGGCGAAAGTGCCTTGCCATTAGCGCCGCTAATTAATTTCTGGTAGGCATCCGCAACTGCCAGAATGTGAGCTTCAATCGGAACGTTGACGGAACGGGCTCCCTGGTCCTGCACGATCTGCTGCGCGACGATGATGGGGATCACCTTTCGCAGAGAATTTCCGACGGCCTGGGTGCGAGCATCGGCCTTGTGGCCCTTCCGGAAACTTGCGACGATTTCGTCGCGACTGATATCGGCAGCCTTGTAGAGAATGTCGTTGGTGATGCCGAGTTTGCTTAGATCTCGCAGCAATACGGCCGAACGCAGCAACTCGACGCGATCGGAACCGAGGCCCATCGCCTCCGCCATTCTGATCGAAGCTTCCACCACGCGCTGATTTTCGCCAACGCCAAACTTCTCATTGGCGATGAAGTGCTGGAGAACCAGCAGGAGTCCGCTGAAACTCTCTCGAATGTCCGTGGTCATTGCCTGCTTGCGTTCGTAAAGCGTACCCATCACGTAGCCGACAATTGCCAGCATCCCTGCCCAGATACCGAAGTTGAAGAGGCGCTCTCCGGGCAAGGTCACGACGCGGTGGCCGGGCATCATGTTGTTCAGGAAGTCGAGCAGGACGACGAGAAAAATGCAGGCAAAAGCGGTAAGGGTGGAGTGGCGACGGCCAAAGAAGTAGGCAGAGTATAAGGTCGGCAAGAAGTAGAAGCATAGCGCCATGGGGAGGGATTGCGCGAAAAATTGCACCGTCGCCGCAATCACGAACAGCGAAAGAAGAAGGACGCTTTCTTTGGCAATCTTACTCATTTCATTATTTTCCTGAATTTGTGCGGCCATTTGCCGATCGTGCGGCTTGAGGACGCACAGATAGACCCTGTTCCATTGTTGAGGAATGGCGCTCGATCGCAAAGTTACCGGGGTAATGAGTTTTGTTGGAAGCGGGAAGACAGGCGGAGGCGAAAAACTTGACGTCAAGATTGACGAAGGAAAAAGCGGATCAAGTAAAAAGTAGCGGCGGACATGAACGCTGCCGCTGGAATGGTGACGAGCCAAGCCCACACAATACGCGTGGCCACTCCCCAGCGCACCGCGGATAGGCGGTTAACGGCGCCCACACCCACGATCGCGCCGGTAATGGTGTGCGTGGTGCTGACCGGGATTCCGGCCAGGGCGGTTGCGAACAGGGTTATGGCTCCAGATGCTTCTGCGCAAAAACCGCCCACAGGCTTCAGCTTCGTAATCTTTTGCCCCATGGTGTGCACGATGCGCCAGCCGCCGAAATAAGTTCCGGCGGCGATCGCGGCATTGGCGGCGAGAATAATGGGCCAGTGCAACTGCCCCCAGTTGCCGAGCATGTCTTCCTTGCTCATGAAACCGGCGGTGTAGAGGGCTCCGGCGACGATGCCCATGGTTTTTTGCGCGTCATTGCCGCCATGCCCGAGGCTATAAGCGGCAGCCGACAGCAACTGAAGCTTGCGAAACCATTTGTCGACTTGTTGGGGCGCTTTATTTCTAAGTAACCAAAAAATTCCTACCATGAAGCCGAAGCCCATAACCAAACCCATGATGGGCGCGACCACAATAAAGATCAGGGTCTTGTACCATCCGGCGGCAATGATTACGGAGGGAGCCGCCCGCCATCCCGCGTGGAGTGCTTCATGCATCATGGCTGCTCCCGCGTATCCGCCGATCAATGCGTGGGACGAGGACGTGGGCAGTCCCCACCACCAGGTGAGCAGGTCCCAGACGATGGCACCAAAGAGCGCAGCCAGCACGACGTATTGATCGACGGCATCGAGGCGAATCATGCCGCGTCCGATGGTCTTGGCTACGGCGGTGCCAAGTAAGAATGCAGCCAGAAAATTGAAACCTGCCGCCCATAGTACGGCGAGTTTGGGAGAGAGGACGCGAGTAGAAACGACAGTGGCAATACTATTAGCGGCGTCGTGGAAACCGTTGATGAAGTCAAAAATCAGTGCGACCAGCACTGTAATGACTACCAGCACAACTTCCGCATTCACCTGGAGTCGCTCCTGTGCGAGGGTGGCATCGGCGGGCTAGGCGCTCTTCAAGACGATGGCTTCGAGGACGTTGGCCGCGTCTTCGGCCTTGTCAGTGGCCATTTCAAGGACTTCGTAGAGCTCTTTCATTTTGATTAACTGGATGGGATCTTTCTCGTGTTCGAAGAGCTGGGCGATCGCTTTGCGGCTGATGGTATCGGCTTCGTCTTCGAGGCGATTGACTTCTTCGCAGTGGTCCATGACGTTACCATTTTTCTCGAGGAGAGAAACGGCTTTCGCTAGTTCTCCAGATTGCAGGACGAGAATCCCCGCCAGTTCCGCGGCTGCCGGGGGAGGCTGCGCGATCTTATACATTACGAGTCGCGTGGCAGCGGCGTTCATAAAGTCGAGAACATCATCGAGCGAGGAGCCGAGATGATGGATATCTTCGCGGTCAAAAGGGGTAATAAAGGTCTGGTTCAACTTGGTCATGATGGCGTGGATCGCCTTGTCGCCGCGATGTTCGATGGCCTGCATCTGCTCGACCTGCGTTTCCAAGTCGTGCGGATCTTCCATAATGCCGCGCAGCACGCGGGCACCCTGATTCATACAGCTTGAAAGCTCGGCAAGGAGCTCAAAGAACTTGGTCTCGCGCGGGATTAGACGAAACATGACACCGTTAGATGCTCGAAGGTTTAAGTCGAAAAAACTATCTCACGGCTGGGGAGCAGGGCGCAAGCGACGGCTGTCTTTTTGGTCTGTGAATGTATTCCAGGCCGGGCGGGGACGCCCGGCTCTCCACTAGTTCTATTCATTTCGCGCGGGGATGGGTTTGGTCGTAGACATTCATCACGTGCTTGACGGAGAGTTGAGTGTAGCGTTGCGTGGTGGCGAGGCGCTCGTGTCCGAGGAGTTCCTGGATGGCGCGCAGGTCGGCGCCCTCTTCCAGCATGTGGGTGCCGAAGGCATGACGCAGAGTGTGGGGATGTACGTCTGGTGATAGACCCTTGGCGACGGCGATTCTTTTGATGATGCGGCCCACGCTGCGGGTGGTCAGGCGTCCGCCGCGCTGGTTGATTAACAGCGCGGATGTACCTTTGATCTGGGTTGCGAGCTTTGGCGTTGTCGACGAGCTTCTCAAGGTGGCGATCAGTTGTTGACGCCACGGCAAGTAGACGCCCAGTGCGGCGATGGCTGAACCTCCGAAGGGAACGTAGCGTTCTTTCTTGCCTTTGCCGCGAATGAGGATGGCTTCGTTGCTTATGCTGATGTCTTCGAGATTGATGCCGACTAGTTCCGAGTTGCGAATGCCGCAGCCGTAGAGCAGCTCGAACATCAGGCGATCGCGTTTCGGGAAGGATGCGATCTCCGGCATTGTGCCGTCGAGCATGGAATTCATTTCTTCAATTGTGGGGACGCGGGGAAGTTTTTTGGGGAGGCGTGGAGTTGAGACGAGCTTAGCCGGATTCTGTTCGACTACTCCTTCTTGCGCCAGCCAACGATAGAGCGAGCGTACGGCGGCGAGTGCGCGAGCTACGGAGGTCTTGCTCAGGCCTTTGTCATATAGGTGAGAAAGGAAGCCACGGATGGCGATGTGGTCGATTTTCTTCCAATCGCTCGAACCGACGTAGGCTGAAAAGACGTCGAGATCTCCGGTGTAGGCCTTGATGGTGTGGGCCGAGGAGTTGCTCTCCCGCAGATGACGGAGGAAGTCGTCGGTGGCGCGTTCTACGATGGTGCGGGGCTGCTTCATAAATTGGTGATTTTGTAATTTGGTAATTGGTAATTTGAAAGCTAGATAGAATTTCGCATCTGTCGATTTTTCAACTTACAAAATTAGCCGATTACTTATTACAAATTGCCTTTCGCTTTTGCCCTGGGATGATGCTTCGCAAAAACACTTTTTAGGCGGTCGAGGGCAACGTGGGTATAAATCTGCGTCGTTGAAATGTCGGAGTGACCAAGGATAGTTTGCACGGTTCGGAGGTCGGCTCCGTTCTCGACCATGTGGGTGGCGCAGGAATGGCGCAGCATGTGCGGGCTCGCATGGCGTCCTGAGGCTATGCTGGCTTTACCTACCAACTGCCAGACACGCTGACGGGTCAGGCGGCGACCACCAGTTCCAACAAACAGAAGCGGCGATATTTTTTTATTCACAATAACATCTCTGCCATCCTTCAAGTAGTGCTGTAAGGCTTGCTGGGCAGGCGCTCCAAGGGGCACCATGCGTTCTTTGTCACCTTTGCCGCGGACCAGGATATATCCCATTTCGAGTTTGAGGTCTGCAAGACGCGCGTCGGCAACTTCCGAAACTCGTACTCCCCCGGCATAGAGAAGTTCGATCATGGCACGATCGCGGAGGGCGAGCGCCCGACTTCTTTTCGATTCATTGTGCGGCGGCCTCTCTGCCAGCATGGTCTTGACTTCATCGCGCGTCAGCGACTTTGGCAGTACCTTCCATTGTTTCGGCAGGTCGATATTCAGGGTTGGGTCTTTGTCGATTTTTCCGTCGAGCAGCAAGTGTCGATACAGTTGGCGAATGGCGGAGAGCTTTCTTCCGACGGAACGGCCATCGAGCGAGTTCGAAAATAATTCCTGGATGTATTCGCGCACGTCTTCCCGGCGAACTTTGCTGAGAACAATGTGGCGTGTCTCCAGGAACTTCGCGAATTGAACAAGATCGCTGGCGTAGGCGGCAATGGTCAGCTTCGCGGAACCCCGCTCCACTTGAAGGTAGTCGAGAAAGTCATCAAGCGTGCGAGCGTTGGCATTCGAGGCCATCTAGTAAGTATGAGATGCCGCCACGAACCGGCAAAGTGACGAGCGGGGTGCGGGGCGGCAAGTGCAAAGTTAACCGCTTGCATCACGGACACTTCTGCTGCTCACCGATTGCAAGACGTCCACCGCGTAGAGCGCGCCGTCGGGCGTCTCTTCGTGCTTGAAGTAGGCGAAGACATCGCGGTCGGCGGTCAGATGTTCCTGAATGCGAGCGACCATAGCAGTGCGTTCTTCGACGGTATAGGTCGGCTTGCGATAGCGGTAGTAGGCGTAGTCGGCGGTGAGCACGTCGGGTGTGTTGCGCTCTTCCGTCTCCGCCACGCAGAGGGCGATGTTGCGCTCGCCCAGGGCTTGCCATGTGGCATCTGTGAACCAGGACGCATTGCGAAACTCGAAGGCGGCGCGCACGGTTCGCGGGATGCATTTCAGGAATTCAGCGAGAACAGCCTGGTCGGCTTTGAAGTTCGGCGGAAGTTGAAAGAGCAGCGGACCGAGGCGGCCAGCGCGCTCCAAGCCCTCCAGCGTGGAGAGAAACCGCTGCAAGAAATCTTCCGCGCTCTTCAGTCGCTTGATGTGAGTGATGACCTGATGCGCCTTGATGGTGAAGCGGAAATGCTCGGGAGTATCAGCGATCCAGTTCTGGATTGTTGTCTCTTTTACGAGTTGGCGAAACGTGTAATTGACCTCGACGGCGTTCAGCTTTGACGCGTAGAAGTTGAGAAACTTTTTCTGCGCCAGCTTTTCGGGGTAGAAAGCGGGCTTCCATGTGGGGTAAGCCCATCCGGAGGTGCCAACGTAAAGATGCGGCATAGCAGTCAGCGTACGTGAAATCGTACCTCTTCAAGTTTGTCATCCCGAGCACAGCGAGGGATGACAAGAACTGAGGCGGAGAAATTATAGCGCTCGGCGCTTTTGCGCGACCGACTTGCTCGTTGTCTTCCTGGTTTTGGCGAACTCAGATTTTCCGAACTCAGTTTTTCCGGACTTAGTTTTTTCGGCCTTTCCCATCAGCTTAGCGCCTTGTTTCGCGTTTGGCCGCACCCCGGATGCGGAAACAACCTTGCTGTTTTTTTCTTGTTCTCTTGCCGATCCTGCGCTTGAAGGTCCGCCACCCAGACCTGACAACTCCGGTAATTTTTGTTTTAGCTTCTGCACTGACTCGAATAAATCGCCCATTTTTTCGACGCGGGCGAGGACATCTTTCGCCTCGAAGACTAATCGTCCCGCATCTTTTTTCTTTAGCGCCGCTTCAACTTCTTCCCAGGTGACGGGCGTCGAGACGGTCGGATGCTCGCGGGCTCGCAGCGCGTATACCGATATTGTCGTTTTGTGCTGATCGTTCTGGCTCCAATCGACAAACACTTTATTCGTGCGTATCGCTTTCTTCATATCGGAGACGACCAGGTCGGGATGCTCCTGCTCGAGCAGACGGGCCAGCGCGTGGGCGAAAGGCTTGGTCTGCTCGTAGCTGGTTTTTGTGTTCAGCGGAATATAGATTTGGAGTCCCTTAGAGCCGGAAGTTTTCGGAAAACTTTTTAGTCCGAAGTGATCGAATACTTCGCGAAGCCAGAGGCCGACCTGCGCACACTGCACGATATTCGCCGGAGGACCGGGATCGAGATCGAAGACAATCATGGTCGGCGTCGAAATATCGGTGGCGAGCGAGAGGGAGGGATGCAATTCGATAGAGGCGAGGTTCGCGATCCATACCAGCGTGGGCAGATCATTCGCAAGAAGGTAATTGACGTTACGATTGTTGCCCTCGCTCCAGATGGGGGCGGTTTTCACCCAGTCGGGACGATGCTTGGGGGCGTTTTTTTCGAAGAAAAATTCCTGGTCGACTCCGCCGGGATAGCGCTTCATGGTCAGCGGCCGGCCAGCGAGGTGCGGCAACAGCGCGGGCGCGATGCGAACGTAATAGTCGATGACCTCGCCCTTGGTAAAACCGGTGGCGGGATAAAGAACTTTGTCCAAATTGGTGAGGTTGAGCTTGCGACCCAGCACGTCGACGATGGTGGGCGCTGACATGTATCAAAAATCCGCGATGCCCTGATATTCCGAATATGCAAAAGCAGTTCAGATGCCCTTTTTGTGGGGCGAGTTTCTTCTGAACTGCTTTTTTTAACGAAACGTAATCGATAGCTGCCGCTTAGCTATACAGATCATTCGTGCTCCGCCTGCTCCGGAACAAGACCGGGCGGTGGGGCAGGAATCGTGATATCGAGTTTCTTCACCGGGCCTAGCGAAGAAAGAGGTTTGTCAAACTCACTCACGTGTCCAACGACGAGGACCGCCATCTGATCGCGATGGAGATACTTGGCCGCCACTCGCGCGACATCCTGCTTTGTAACTTTCTCGATTCCCTTCTGAAAGTTTTCCAGAAAATCGAGCGGATAGCCATAAAACTCGTAGGCCATTTTTTCCTGCAAAACTTTTTCGGGCGAATCGAAACGGAAGACAAAGGAATTCAGAATAGAATCCTTGGCGCGTTTTATTTCCTCGTCATCGATGGGACGCTTGTTGAGATCAGCGATCTCTTCATCTAGCGCCTGTATGGATTCGTACGTAGTTTTGCTTTTGGTGCTAACCATCAAACGCAACATGCCGGGATGGTCCCATCCGGCTCCGATGCCGCCACCGACGGCGTAGGCCAGACCTTTGGTGGTGCGGATGTCGCCGAAGAGGCGCGACGAGAATCCGCCACCGAAGGCTTCATTGAAGACTGAGGTCGCAAAATAATCTGGACTTTTGCGCGTAATGCCGGGTGCAACCATTTGAATGTTGCTTTGATTTACATCGGTCTTATCGACCTCGTAATAAGCCGGCTTCGCGGGCTCTATTTTGATCTCGGGGTCGGCCGCTTTTTGTCCCTTCGGCCAGGAGCCAAACGCCTCGCGGAGTCGCGCTTCCATTTTTGCCGAGTCGAAGTCGCCGACGATGCCGAAAATAATGTTGTTCGGGTGAACGTATTTGCTGTGCCAGTCGATCAGATCCTGACGCGTGATCGCGGCGACGGTCGCATACTCTGGCGTTCGCGCATAAGGGCTGCTTGCGCCGTAAGCAAGTTTGGCCGCTTCCCTTCCCGCGACCTGCGCAGGATCGTCATTGCGCCGCGAGATGCCGTCGTATAAACCCTTCTGCGCAATCTCAATTTTGTCGGGGCGAAATTCCGGGTTCCTAAGGACGTCGACAAATACGCGGAAGACGTCGTCGAAATCTTCTTTGAGACAGGAAAAACTTGCGGTGGTGGAGTCTACTCCGCCACCGGTTTCTACTTTGGCGGCGCGTTGCTCAAGATAGTCGTCGAGTTGATCGCCGTTCTGGGTTTTGGTGCCTCCGGTACGCCACACTTCGCCGTAGACGTCAGTGAGGCCGACTGCTTTTGCGGGGACCGAAGTCTCGCCGCCGCGAATGCGAGCGGTGCCGTCAATGATCGGCAACTCATGATCTTCCTGCAGAAAGATGACCATGCCATTCGGCAACTGGATGCGCTTCGGCTGCTGCGGACGAAACTCGGGCAGCTTTGGAATCGGTATCTGCTGCCACGTCTGAGTTTGCGATTGAGCCTGCGCGGAAAGCTGCAGAGCGCTGCTGCACAAGCCTACGAGAAGGATGACAGCGAAACCAGAAGAGAGAGAGCGATTTAGTTTCACTGTCCACCTCCCTGCGGCTGCATGCCTTCGGCGGCGGGTGGGTGCTGGCCGGGCGGAGGCGGCGCAAATTCGATGATTCCTACGGTGCGATTTTCTGGTACGAAGGTTTCATTCGCCACGCGCCGAATATCCGCTTTAGTAACTTTATCGATGCGGTCGACGGAGCGGAAGAGTTCGCGCCAGTCGTCGTAGCGCGCCTGATTGAGGCCGAGGGCGAAGGCCAGTCCTTCGTTCGAACCGAGGGAGCGAATCAGAGTTGCTTTGGCGCGGGTCTTGATCATTTTTAATTCTTCATCCGAGATGTCTTCTTTCTTCAGCCGTTCAATCTCTGCGTGAATGGCGGCGGCCATTTCCTGCGGCTTGTGGCCGGGGATGGGAAATGCGTAGAAGGCGAACAGGTGCGGATATTTATTTCCGGGCAGGCCGGTAAATCCGGCCGAGTCGGAGGCAATTTGTTTGTCGCGAACGAGCGCCCGATAGAGTCGGGACGTGCGTCCATTGGACATCAGGTCTGCGATGGCATCGTAGACTTGGTCATCTTTGCTGCGGTAGTCGGGGCGGTGATAACCCTCAAGATAGAGCGGCTGCGATTGCTCGTGCAGAACGACAGTTCGTTCGGAATTCTGTGGCGGCTCGGTAGTGGTTGCGGTGTCGGGCTTGGGACGCGAGGGAATGCGAGAGAAGTATTTCTCAACGACCGGCATCGCCTCGGAAGCTTTGACGTCTCCGACTATGACGACAACCATGTTTGAAGGGACGTAATAGGTATTGAAGAAATTCTGCGCGTCAGTCGCTGAAAAAGAATTCAGATCGGAAATCCATCCTATCGTCGGACGATGATAGGGATGCGCGGCAAATGCCTCTTCCGTAAATTGCTCAAGCAGACGCCCGACGGGATTACTGTCGGTTCTCATGCGGCGCTCTTCGATGACCACGTTGCGTTCTTTGTAAAACTGGCGCATCACGGGCTGTATGAAGCGCTCCGATTCAAGATAGGCCCACAATTCCAGACGATTGACGGGAAACGAGTAGTGGTAAGCGGTTTCGTCGTAGTCGGTAAAAGCATTCATACCCTCGCCGCCCTCGCCTTCAACGATCTTGCCGAACTCATTGTTATAGGGGGCGGAAAACTTATCAGCTTCGGCGATAGCATCTTTCCAATTTTGTTCGAGTTGTTTGAGTTTTTGTTCGTCGCGGTCGACGGGCTTATCGCGCTCGGCGAGGTAGGCTGCGTACGCGGCCTCGACTTTTGCCAACGCGGCTTTTTCTCCGGCGTAATCGCGAGTGCCAATGGTTTCTGTTCCTTTGAACGCCATGTGTTCGAACATGTGGGCGAGACCGGTTTTGCCCATGGGATCCTGCACGGAGCCTGCGTCGACGTGGGTGAAGAACGAAAAGACCGGGGCCTCGGGGCGCTCGCAGATGATGATGGTGAGTCCGTTGGGCAGCTTCTTTACGGTGGTGTGCTTCTCGAATGATGCGAGATCCTGACCGAGTGCCAGCGCGCACAACACGAAACAGATGATGATTGTTTGTATAGAAGATATGCGGAATTTCATCCTGCCTCCACGACGGAACATGACACGACGCTAAAAATTCGACGTTACGTGGTGGTGGGGAAGGTTGTCAAACGAGCGGCGTTGGGAAAATAGCGGCGCTGAAAGTAAAGCGCAACATTGACCAGCATAATCATGACCGGCACTTCGACAAGTGGGCCGATGACGGCGGCGAATGCAGCGCCGGAGTTGATGCCGAAAACAGAAATCGCAACAGCAATGGCAAGTTCAAAGTTGTTGGAGGCAGCGGTGAATGACAGCGTAGCAGTTTTCGAATAATCGGCCCCAAGCTTTTTCCCCATGTAAAACGACACCAGGAACATGACCACGAAGTAGATGAGCAGTGGTACGGCTATACGCAGCACATCGAGCGGGAGGCGGACGATGTAGGCGCCCTTGAGCGAGAACATCACCACAATCGTGAACAGCAAGGCGATCAGCGTTAGCGGGCTGACGCGGGGAACAAACTTGCTGTCATACCATTCCCGCCCCTTGCTTCGAAGCAGCAGAACGCGAGTGACGAAACCAGCCAAAAAAGGGACGCCCAGATAAATGAAAACACTCTTTGCGATGTCCTGGACGGAGACGTGAACGATGGCACCCTGCAGGCCGAACTTTGCAGGGAGAACGGTGATAAAGAGCCATGCATACGGCGAGTAGAAGAAAACCTGGAAGAGCGAATTGAAGGCGACCAATCCAGCGGCATATTGTGTATCGCCGCTGGCCAGTTCGTTCCAGACGATGACCATGGCGATGCAGCGAGCCAAGCCAATCAGGATCAGCCCAACCATGTATTCAGGGTAGCCGCGCAAAAAGACTACGGCTAAGACGAACATTAGAATCGGGCCGACCACCCAGTTCTGAATGAGCGACAGACCAAGTACGCGAGTGTTGCGGAAAACCTCGTGCAGGTTCTCATAGCGCACCTTGGTAAAGGGCGGGTACATCATGACGATGAGACCAACTGCAATTGGGATGGAGGTGGTGCCGATGCTGAAGCGGCTGAGAAACGACACGGTTCCGGGCACTCGCCATCCCAAGA
>Ga0182024_10009005_pt1 | contig 20802 bp, 11 predicted proteins | sample P32metaG_FD_120480 | JGI IMG/M metagenome (GOLD analysis project Ga0182024, IMG submission 120480) | Permafrost microbial communities from Stordalen Mire, Sweden - P3-2 metaG (Illumina Assembly) | ecosystem: Environmental > Terrestrial > Soil > Wetlands > Permafrost | place: Sweden: Stordalen...
CGCCGGCTAGCCGGCGAGCCACAAATTGCAGTCTCTCATCCATCACCGAACACTCCTTCCAAGGCATCTCGCCCTCCCCAAAAGGGGAAAAAGTGTAACCTATGTGTCCGGTACGATCTGTTATCTATGTCTCAGGTCGCTCACAAATAGTTTGTTGTAGTTACGCAGTCGGCTCAAACCTTCCCGCAAAGCCGCGAGTTTGCGACAAATATCCTCTATGCGGACAGCAATAAGTTTTTCTATGTAGAAGATCGAGACGTTTTTGTGCTTGAGAACGACATCGGCAGAATCGTGAACCATTTTCTAAAGGCGGTGGAGGACTCCAAGCAGAGCCCGACGACGAAGAAGCCTTCGTGCCAACGTCTGCTATATTTGTTGTTGGTTTGCGAAGCTATAGCACTGGGGCGGTAGCCACACCAACATTCTTGTCGGCGCCGCCGTAGTAAAACAGCCAGCGCTTACCGTCACGAACAGCTCCCTCCACAAAAACAACATTCGGGACCTGACCTACTTTTTCCCATTCCTTTTCCGGGGCAAACATCGGCTCCTGTGAGCGCGCAAGAATCTTAGTGGGGTCTTTCTTATCGAACAGAACCCAGCCCGTCGAATAAACCAGATTGTCGGCGGCGCCGTTGTAAATCAAAAATATTCCTTCCGGCGTAATCACTGGTGGTGGGCCCGGCTCGACTACTTGTGAATCAAATGTTCCGGGCCGGCTGGCCACCACAGGATGGTCGAGAACTTCGCTCCAATACAGAAGATCATCAGATGAAGCGATCCCCATCTGACTGTCTTTGCCTTTGGCATCAGCCAGATAGTACATCCAGTATTTGCCGTTAATTTTTTCGGGAACAATCGCGCCAGACTTTGTCCATTTCACATTCCACTTTCCTTTATACCCGGGAATAATCACGCCGTGGCGCTCCCAGTGAATCAAATCGGTGGAAGTAGCCAGACAAAGCTGTGCGTCCTTCTTATCGGGGGCCACTCCATCGACATTGTTATATCCCGTGTAAGTCAGGTAGTAAGTATTCCCAAATTTCTGCAGGCGAGGATCTTCCACGCCGCCGCCCTTTTCATAGGGCGCTTCTGAAACCAGCACCGGTTCCGGCCGGCGATTGAAATGAATGCCGTCATCGCTGGTGGCATATCCGAGCGAAGAAGTGCCTTTGTGATCCTGCGCGCGGTATAGCATCACGTACTTCCCTTCCTTCTTTACCACGGCAGGATTGAACGTGCCGGCCGATTCAAAACCGTCGCCGTGCGGTGACAAGACCGGCTCTTCCGAAAGCCGCGTCCACTTTCCGAACGGTGGAGTAAATGCTGCGGCCGCCACGAGGGCGGCGACAAACAGGATCGTCAACGCACCCACTACGAAAGGCCTGGACGCGCTATTGCCGATACTTTTTATTTTGAGCATTGACAGGAAATCCTTTCGCTGCGAACCAACCAACTCCATGACCGTAAAACCTGGAAAGAATTCATCGCTCGTTTCGACCGCCAAACAAGTCCCGCATCAAAATTCAGCGTGCACTTCAAGGAACGTATGGCCGCGAATCTGTATTGCCTCCTCAATGGCTTTACCGTCTACCGTTACACGCACGTTGCGCTGGCCAGCCGCAGGAATGGAGATCGACGCAGACCGGATACTGGCCGTGGGGTTGTACAAAATGAAGTTCAGCTTCTGCGCCGGGAAATCCTTTGCATTCGCGGCATCCAGAAGGTCCAAATTCACCAGCATCAGCTCGCGATCGGCTACTTTACCCAGCGCTTCGAACATCAGGTACATCCAGATCGATTCACCCGCGCCGTAAATTTCCTTGCCGACATTTCCCGTCTGGCCGCCAAGCTCGAGCGTTCCCAAATTTTCGAAGGGAATAAACGATGTTGACGCCTTCTCATTCGCGCCCGAACAATTCTGGAAGAAATAAAAATTGTTGCGTCGCTGCTGGTCCATAAAACGCAGCAGGCCTTCAAATACAATTCCGCGTTTCATAATTCCGGTCCAGGGGAGAATGGCTTCGACGTTTTCCTTGAATGCGGGATAAAGAATCGACGCCGCGGCCTGCACCATTCCGCGAATCTGATGAGATTTTTGACTGGGGTCGGAGTACCAGTAAAACATGCGCAACTGTTCGTACAGCAGATATTTGGCCTCCGCTTGCATACCCAGCTCCGCAGCCGCCAGCGCTCCGAAAGCAAGCTCTTGCGGTTCATGAAAAAGACGATCAGCCGGAACGGTATACAAGACGCGGATGGCACGCCGCGCTTCTTCCAGATAACTCTCCTGGCCGGTCAGGTTGTGAGCCAGGATGGCTCCCCACGCATACAGCCCACCAATGGCGTAATTCGTGCCCGCACCCTCCGCGCGCAGCGTTGCGACCTGGTAATAAATCGGAAAAAGATAGTCGTATTGCTGCGCCATCTTTTGCGCGGTCTGGAAAGCGTCGAGAAAGTGATCGGTGATTTCCTTCGATCCCGAAAGCGCGCCGATCATCGGGTACTTCACCAGGCTATTTTCAAATGGATACCAGGAGTCCGCTCTTTCATCCGGCGGCCGTTTGAAGTCATTGCTGATGCTATGCGTCGCGGGATTGTAGAAACCCGGCAGATCGTTCAAGAGGTCATTGCACTCGGATTGAAAGCTCGCGGATGGATGCAATCGTAGATAGAGCAGTGATGGCCACAGAACGTCGGCCAGAGTCATTAATTCAAAGTTATCCCCGGATTGTTTCCAGATCTGCGAACTCTCTTTGACATAAGCGCGCAGCCCTCGATGTCCGTCAGCCTCGGCGACGGTAGCTTCTTTATCCTGCAAATCACGCACAGTTCCCTGCGCAAACTCGGTCCAGGTGGTGGCGCAAGCCGGCCAGGATAATTTTTCTTCAAACAGCGGAAGTAAGGCTTCCATCCAACGAGTGACGGCTTCCTGTTCGGTAATTAGCCTCGTCAGCGGCCGCTGCAGCAGCCAATACGTGAACGACACATCTCCTGCAGGAAGCACATCTCCGGTTGCTTGATCCGCGAGTAGACCGATGCCAAGACGCTGCGTGCCATCTCTCTCGATCCGGGAAATACTGGAGCAGCGGTAGACCAGGAAGCGTGGCAGATTTTCCGTGGACATCCAGCTCATATCGTCCATGTCAAAAAACATCATGGTCTCGACGCCTTCGGTCTGATCCAGGAGATACACGGCGGGGAGATCGTTCCCAGCGGTGCCAAGTGAGTTGCGTGTCGGTTGAGATAGCAGGACGCGCCTCCAGCTACCGGATTGTCCTTCCATCAGGGTGGATGTCGAACTCAGCCATGTAATGACTTCCGGCTCGTACGCGCCCTTTTGTTGAAGCCTCAGCGGCGCAGGCAGGTGCAGGGTGGTGCGTATTCGAATCCATGGATTCGGATGATCGGCGCCGAGCGCGTTAATTTCCGCGTTCCAGTTATATTGCAGCGCCTTTCCGTCAATACCTTGCGCCGCGCCTCGCCCTTCGCATTGAACCCCGGAACCATCCTGTTTAATGCGCTCGGTTATCAACGAAAAAGAAGGGCCAGCAACCATGGGCACGCCTGCGACAGTGGACGGTTTCCATGAGTCACCGACGCGCAGAAAATTCTGGAAGCTCAGTGGCCCGCCAGCCGGCGTTATGCGCAACTGCTGAGATCCAGCATCAATATTTACTGTGGTCGAGGAATCTGTAACTGGAAAGTCAGTTGATCCACTGTAAGAAAATCCGATTCCCGAACGAAGTGTTGCGTAGGCCGGCGCCGCACCGGCAGCGGTGACTAAGAGACTCTTCACAAAAATTCTACGATTGAGAGCACTCATGTGGCGGCGGACCTGGTGACCAACTGGGTTCAGGGCCCGGTCGAGGCCGGGCCCGCACATGGGTGGCTCAATAAACGATCTTCAGAGCGAATTGAACAGTTCTCGGTCCTGACGCGTTCGTGATAGCGCCAAATCCGCAAGCAAAGTGCTGATCTGGACCATTACACCCAGGCGCTCCCAGCGGAATAAACGGAGAGTTGATCTGTGGACTACCAGAAACCGCTTGATAGATGTGGCGGTTGAAGATATTGAAGAACTCCGCACGGAAGTCGGCAGTGGCTTTCTCACCGAAAAGTCTGGTCTTCTTACCCAGCGTGAAGTCCTCATTGCGGCCTCCGAATGTCCGCGCAGCGGAAAGAGAACGAGCCTCGTCGCCAAAGGTGAAAGGAGCAGGTTGTGCAAACGCAGCGGGATTCCAGAACGGAGTAGTCTCGGGATTGAAATTAGACTTGTTTGTTTCCGGAACGCCAGGGATAACGTTCACTCGCGCGGCGCCAGTGAAGTGGCACCCGGCAAAGAGAACGTCGCCCGCGGTTCCATTGCACGGTCCATACACTTCCGTGGGCTGTCCCGAGCTGTAACTAAGAATCGACGCGACGTACCAGCCGCCCAGCACTCGATCGCTGAAGCCGCCCTGATTCGCAAAGCGCTTGCCGCGGCCTACCGGCAGTTCATAGAAAAAGCTGCCAACGAGGGTTTGCGGAGTATCCAGCTCGCTGACCGCTTTTTCCGCCGAGCGGTCGTAGGAATTCTGACCGATAAATTCATTGGTGCCGATGAATCCGGAAACGCCCGGGCCTGAAGAATCGGCGTCGGTCAGGTTCTTCGAAACAGTATAAGAAACGAGGAAGCTCAAACCTGAAGCGATGCGTTTATTCGCTTGCAACTGCATGGCATGGTAAGTGGAGTTGCCAGTGCGGTCCGGAGAGAAGGAATTATCCTCCTGGTTAAAGTCGCCGTACTGTGGAAATGGCCGAAGAGCCTGATTGATGGTTCCCGTAAACGTGGGATACGGCAATGTAACTCCGGCAGCGACGGCTGCAGGACATGTACCTGCCGCGAGGCAAGTCACATTCATGGTCAAGTCATTGCCCAGCGAAAGGTAAACAGGGTTCACCTGGTTGGGAATAATGTTTAACGCCGGAAGATGTGTGCCCTTCGATCCGACATACGCGATGCTCACCATCAAGTTGGAAGTAATTTGCCGCTGGATGTCCAAATTCCAAGTCTGAATGTCGGCGGGACGTCCCGTGTTCGCGGGAACCAGAATGACTCCGTTACTTCCGTTTTGACCGTCAGGCGTAAACGGCCCTGACAGCGGGAAAATGCGGGTTACGCCATTGTCGATCTGGATCGGGCCGCCGTTGGTGGGAGAAACCGTCTGGCGGTTGAAAAATCCAAGGCCATCTTGGTCAGCATACGATCCTTCTTTAAGCGGTTCATAAAAAATTCCGTAACCGCCGCGAATCACGGTCTTATCGTTAATGCTGTAAGCAAATCCGACGCGCGGACCGAAGGACTTGGTGTAAATGTCCTGCGGGCGCGTCTGTCCATTTCGACCCGGTCCTGTTCCGTAGTAGGTATATGCGCCTAAAATTCCGCCGGCTCCGGGATTCGGCAAGGTGGGATCCACAGCAGAAAACCGGTCAAATGCCTCGGACGCGGGAATGTCGATGTCGTACCGCAAACCGTAATTCAAAGTCAGGCGCGGACGCACTTTGAAGCTGTCTTGAGCGTACAAGGAATAATCCTTATAACGCACGCCACTGAACGCTCCGTAATTTAGCGTTGTAGTGTTGACCAATCCAAAGAGCGCGCTGGCGACCGGGTCGCCACCAACGCCGTTCAAGCTGGTCTCCTGGGCGTTGAAATCAAATTCACCCGAGGCTTGTGTAAGACGGCGCACGTTGAATTGCAGCATGCGAGCCTCACCGCCAAATTTCATGTTGTGCTTACCCTTGACCCAGCTTACGGACTCATTCACTTGAAATACGTTGTCCGCGAATTGGGAAGCGCCGCAGTTGTTGAGCAAATTTTCGTACGGTGTTCCGGTGAACTTCACGCACGGAAAGGTCGTTTCCTGCACGCCGGTAAGTCCGATTTTTGATGGGTAATTTCCACCGATACTATCGGATTCTTCTCCGCGGAAGCGGCGGCTGAATCCGAAGAGGATCTGGTTCACCAGGGACGGAGTGAAAATGTAATTGTCGCTAATTCGGGCATAGCGCGTGTTTTGCGGAGTCGTGGATCCAAATATTGGTCCTAGATTCGAAGCCCCGCCGGTGTTGGTGTTGTCGTAGTCGATGCCTCCAGAAATTCTATGTTTCTCCGAGATAATGTGGTCGATCTTTATGTCAAACAGGTTTGCTGTAGTGCTGGAAACGGTGGTATCCACGACGTTGTTCGTCAGGTCGCCGTTGGTGGCAGGCAGCAGTGCGAGAATATTCGTGACCACTTTGCTCGGGTGGAAGTTCGGATCGTTCGTTAGTATGTTGCCCGGAATCGGCAGATGGGTGGTCGGATCGTAAAGCTGCGTCGCCGGAAGCAAGGCGGAGAAATCGCCCTTGCGGAATGCTTCGTCGGGAACGCTAATTGTCGAAGTTCCTCCCGTTCGAAACCGGAATCCCTCATAGTCCACGAAGAAGAAAGTTTTATCGCGGCCATTGTAAAGGTGCGGGATGCGAATCGGTCCGCCGAACGTGGCACCAAAGTCATTCTGAGTATTCACGGACCTGGGCAACTCCGCGGTGTTATTTGCCCAGCTATTGGCATCCAGACCCGCGTTGCGGAAAAAATCATAGACAGAAAAATGAAGATCGTTGGTTCCCGACTTCATGGTCAGGCTGACGATTCCGTCGCCGGATTCTCCATATTCAGGAGAAAAGTTGCTTTGCAATACCTTGAATTCCTCAACGCCTTCCGTCGAAACGCCCTTGTTCCACTGCGTATTGGGTGACACCAGCGATATCGAAACGCCATCCACCAGGACGTCGGTGCCGCCTTCCTGTCCGCCGTTCACCTTAAAATCGTCCGTGGAGTTGCTGCCCGGGTCGTTGCCGACCGTTCCCACGAAACCAGGAACCAGCGTGATGAACTGCACCGGATTGCGCACCGTCCCATTTACTTCCAGCGGAAGATTCTGCACCAGGGTTTGCTCTACGGTCGCGCCGATATCCGAAGTCGCAGTTTCCAGTTGGCTGGCGTCCGCGGAAACCGTTACGTTCTCAGACACTCCCCCCAGCTGCATGGCTATGTCCAGCGTAACCGTGCTACCGGTTTGCACCGTGACGCCCTCGCGTAAATACTTCTTCAGGCTAGGGCCCTCGACAGTCACGGAGTAGCGGCCAGGGGGAAGGTTTGCCAAAGAGTAGAGGCCCGCGTCGCTCGTCACCGTCGTGACGGACAAGCCGGTATCCAGGTTTCTGCCGGTGACCGAAGCCGCGCTGACCGCCGCACCGCTAGGGTCGGTTAACGTCCCTTGAATGCTGCCGTTTGTGGTTTGCGCGCGAAGACCGATCGCTGAGGCCAAAAAGCACAATGCGAGTATGCACACACGTATCTTCAAAGAATTCCCCCCGGGCTCGTTCTGATCGACTCTGGTTTGAACGCGGAACAGTGGTCGCGGAGAATGATCCAGAACGAAACACCCCAAAAAACTGGCTGCCTAGTGGTTTTATACTAGGCTAGCAGTTGAGTGCATATTCGACCTATCGCAGAGCCAACAAAAGGGTCTCACACGTGAATTCATTGTGATTCACAAGCGCTAACACCTTTCTTAGCAGTTGTAACATCAGCGTTTAGCTAAACCGGTGGTGCGCCGCCGGACGGGCCCTGCCTGATCCTTCCCAAATTGGCGCCTCACTGTGGTGAAAGCGTCAACTTGCGAGGTAGTCTGGATCCATGTTTGGGGTACGCAGCCCTGCCGTCTCCAGCGCTTGGCAGACAAAGGAATTCCAGGCGAACACGCGATGGTACCCATAGAAGGGGTTAGCCGGGTCTGTGGCAATGTACTCCTGGCTGGTAGGAAATTCCGGCGCGATGTTGATTTCCGCCCACAGACGGTTGGCGATAGCCGCCTTTGCGCCAACCCACCCGTGAAGCAGGCCGGCGACGTAGCCGCAAATCTCTATACGCATCCAGCTCCCACCGTTGTAATACGTGCCGTCCGTCCCGTGCTTTGCGTAACTCGCCGCAAACGAATCACTGATCATGGGGTGCCATTTGTCGGTGAAATAGCTCCACGGCTTTTCAGTATCCGGGAGACCGATCAAAATCGGCCGCACCGTGCCATTCGCCTGAGGAAAAGGGCAGGCTGATCGCGGCATCAGCGCGGGAATGCGATCCAGATGGTTCAACACCATTTCGTCGGCAAGGATTTTGCGGTTAAACAGCCACAGCGATAGAAACTCGGGAAAGATTTCCGCGAAACCGATGGCATCGGAGATATCTCGCGCAGGCCGCAGGAATTTTTTCGTTGGGTCGTAATAGCTGCGATAGAGTGCTTCGGACTTCTCAACACGAGCATCCTGAATGGTTTCACTGACCCCAGGAATGCTCAACTGTTTAATCACCCGTAAAGTGACCGCGAGGAGTCCCTGGTTCTCACAGATGATGGAAGTGCCTTGTGGGTAGCGGATCACGTCCAGTTGTCCCATGACGAACTGAGCGGTACAAAGGCCATCGCCGCGCGGGTCATACGTTCGCAGGCAATATTCCGCGGCCTTCCGCACCTTTTCCACGGGCAACCGCGTGCCAAAGCGCCGCTGGTTAAGCAGTGCCCACATCAGCCACAACGGCGTGGAATCATTTGATTTGCGTTCCACATTGGCGAGATTCGGTTCCACCAGCGTGTTGATCGCGCCATCTTCTCCCTGATTTTCAGCCCACAGATGGAAGACACGTTCGTTCAGTTCGCGATTGTGCACTCCGTTCAGGGCAAAGAAACTGTCACGCAGGTACATTTCTCCCGCGGCGGAATACCAGATACTCGGTGCCAGAATGGGCCGGAAGCTCTCGGGCCCCGCAATCCATGTGAGCATCATCAAATCGGCATAAACGACCTTCTCCGTGTCGCCCCCTTTGAAGCCGAGGCCATCAGCGAGATAAAGCTGGCTCGCCAATCGATGGCCCCGAATGGTGTCGGGTACATGCTCATCCGCAAAGATAAATACCGTTTTTTCGACCGCTCGATCCATTTCCATGCGGTGGTAAGGTTCACTTCGCGTGGCTACGCGGGCAATCTTCAGATCGCGCACTTCCACCCTGCTGGCGCCTGACGCAGCGCTGGCTTTCTTTCCCTGCTCCGAGGGTGCGACGGAAATAAACACCGCGCAGCCCGCTCCTGCCAACCCGGGGACGAACATTTTGGTTCGATATTCCGTCCATACTTCGGGCGATTCGGGCAGGCCGTCGTTGTACAGCGTGATGTCGCTGACTTTGTTGCCACGGTCGTCGACGTTCCAAATTTCAATAGCCACCGGAACTGGCGAGCGATACTTCACACTTAGGTAGTAAACGTTCGGGCCTTGGGCGGGGAACGGAATGAGCGCGCCATCGTCAGAACTTTGCGTCGACAGCACCGCCACACCATCGCCAGTTTTTAGCTCCGCGCTGCCCTGTTTCTTCCACGCCTGCATTTCTGGCAGCGCCACGCCCTCCTCATGCTGTGCTCCAGGAACCTGCTCCAGAATTTCCCCGAAGGATTGCTGCACGTAGAAATCGCCTTCGCTTCGCGGTTCGTTGCCCGAAGCGGTGTAGAGACGCGCGTCCGGTATTCTGCCCGGAGCAGGTTTAACCGGGCGTCCATCCCGGCGAATGATGCGCGTCCACTGATTGCGATATCCCGAGTCGGTCAACAAACCCACGCACATGCCCTCTTCGGTGCGGAAACCCCCGGCGGGAAAATATTGGTGAGAAGCTTCGCCCTGCCAGTCCAGTTGATCAAAACTCCAGAATTTAGCCGGCCTCTCGACGGCCTCCAACCGATTATTGAGTTGGTAAAACAGCAGGAACATGTCGGCTTGCTGCAGATGAATTTTCTTTCGCACCACGTGCGGGGAAACCACCTGGTATTCGACGCGTGCGAACACCGTCGTGTTCAGATTTTTCAGGTCGCATTTACCCGTGAGCGTCACGCTCTTGGAATCGCCAGTCCACGCAGTCGATTTCCAAGCATCCACGCGATCTTCGACGCTGCGCTCTTCATTCTTGAACCAACCGGAAAACTCCCCTCCCCGCGCAGCATGCGCGAAATCCCGGCCGTTGAACCGCAGCTTGATGCTGAAACCAGAAGCCGAGTCGCCCGTCACGGCGAGTGACAATCCATCACCCGATTCCGAAGTTCGATCCGCGCCAGACAGGTCGGCACTGGTGATCAGGCCGGCAGCTAAGCTGCCGCCAATCGACTTCTGGAGGAAACGACGGCGTGAGTAGATTTTGTCGGTCATGCTGCTCCTGGTGAACCAAATCCCATTGGTGAGCTTACGTCTCGAAGGCCGGCGAGATCACATATCTGTCACGTATTGTGCCAACACACCGCCGACGTGCAGAATATTTTCTCGCTTTGAATAAAGCCGCATCGGAACCTGGAAACGAAAGGGTCTCACACGTTAATTCATGTGATTCACTTGCAGCGGCACGGAATCGTACCTCGCAAAAACCGCCAAACACATTGTAAAAAAAAGGGTTACGTGCTTGACTTGGTCCGGACCTGTGTTAGTATTCATGCATTCAATTCCTTAATTGAATGCATCGAAACGGCATGGCCTCCGCTCAAACTTCGGTTTCTCAACCCGTAAATAACGACGATCTTCTTACCGACGAGCGTTGGCAGCTGGTACAACGGATCATTTCCAGCCCCCCTTTTCAAAAAGGCACCCGCCTCCGCGATTTATTGCAATACATCACCGAGCAGACCATCCGCGGGCATGCCCACGAGCTAACCGAGCAGCATATCGGCAATGCCCTGTTTCACAAGCCTTCCGACTATAGTCCGCTGGAAGACAGTTCGGTTCGGGTCCATGCCAGGCAACTCCGGCTGAAACTGCATGAGTATTTCAACGAAGACGGCCGCAACGAGCCCTTAATCCTCGAAATACCCAAGGGCGCCTATGCGCCTGCGTTTCGAGCGGTGGTAAAGCCACCAACGCCGGCTCCGCTTGAGATTGCTGCGCCTGTGGCGGTTCCGGCAGTGCCATGGCCCGGCCGTGCCGCCGTCCCATGGGCCATCTCCGGGCTTCTGGCATTTTTGTGCGTCGGGTTGTTCGTTAAGACCGCGCCAAATCACCCTGTGGGGGCAGCTGCAGCTGGGCCGTCATTATCGTGGCCGTTCTCTCAAATATTCGATCCCCGGCATCAGACCGTGATCGTGGTAGCCGACAGCAATTATGGGATGTCGCGGATTCTCGCCAGCCAGTCGGGCTCGTTGGATCAGTACCTCCGTCGGGATTTTCAGCACGGCGCGACAGCCGGCAAAGCGGCGGATTCCCGTCTGAATGAGTACATTTCCAATTCCACCCTCACGTCCTTCGCCGACGTCGCGGATGTGGTTTCGCTGTACAAGATAGCCGGCCCGATGCAGTCCCAGGTTTCGGTGCGCTACCCGCGCGATTTGAGAATGCGGGATCTGGATCACAACAACTACATTTTTATCGGAAGCCCTGCCTCGAATCCGTGGGTAGCCCTCTTACAGGACAAATTGAATTTCCGGGAGAGCGAATCTGTGGTGGGCAAGAGCGTCAAAGTATTCGTAAATCGAAACCCGCTTCCCGGGGAACAGCCGCAGTACGAGGGCCTGCGGTGGACGGGAACGATGGGCGAAGATTACGCCACCATTTCGCTGCTCCCTAATGCGACTCATGATGGCAGCGTGCTGGCGTTGCAGGGGCTTCAGCAGGAGGGTACCGAAGCGGCGGGCCGCTTTCTCGCCGACGAAGAAAACCGTCGTCAACTGATGAATGCTTTGGGTGTTTCCGCCTCCGATGCTGCCGGTGGTTCTACGCAAAATATCTGGTTCGAAGCTTTGATTCGGTCACGCACCGTGTCGGGCGCCCCTAATTCCACGACTCTGGTCGCCGTTCGGCGTATTCAGTAGTTGCAGCCTAGCAAAATTGCAGCATTTATCCCGGAACCGCTAGTTGAAATTCTGCCTTCTCACCCAACCGCAAAATTCTGAACAACGCTTTTCCGCACACTGCGTACAATTGGATGGAAGAACGAGCAGCTTAGGAAAACGATCCATCCCACTCACGTGATCCATATTTCTTCCTTGCGAATTCGAACAGCGTCTTTGGTGGTCATGTTGAGTTTGGCTTGCGCCCCGCAAATCCGTGCGCAGCAAGCGCCGCCTCCTGCCGCTGCCAACGCAGAAATTCAAGAGCACTTTGCCGCGGCGCAGCAAGCCCAGCGTGCGAAGGATTACGCCACCGCAGAACGCGAATACCAAAGCGTCATTGCCCTCGCACCGGCCTTCGCGGAAGCGCGCATGAACCTTGGCCTGGTCTATCAACTGCAAAATCGAATTCCCGAAGCCATGACCGAATTTCGTCGCGCCCTGAAACTTAAGCCGGTCCTCGCGGGCGCCAATTTTTTTCTCGGCGTCGATCACTGCAAGATAGGCGAAGGCGCCAAAGCGATTCCCTACTTGAAAGCAGCCCTGAAGACCAATCCGGACCAGCCCGAGATACGGTTATGGCTAGCCACCGCGGAAGAAATCTCCGGCGATTATCGCGGTGAAGTAGCCACCATGCGCCAGGCTGTGGAAGTGCAGCCGAAGAACGTCGATCTGCTTTATCTGCTCGGCCACGCGTACGAGAGATTGGGAAAGCAGGAAGCGGCGCGCCTGGAAAAAGTTAGTGGGGATTCCTCGCGCAAAGAACAGTTCCTGGCCGAAGGCTATGCGGCCAGCAATGAGTGGCCTTCGGCGGTAATTCATTTCCAGAACGCTCTGGCTGCGTCTCCGAATCGTTCTGAATTGCACGCGGAACTCGGCGAAGTTTTACTGCACGCGGGAAAAGAAACTCAAGCTGAAAAACAATTCGACGAAGTGCTGCGGGACGAGCCCGACAATCTGCGCGCGCTGGTGCGCCGCGGAGAAATTCAACTGATCCAGGCCGATGTGGACGGCGCGCTGAAAGACTGGACGCGCGCTCTGCCCATGGATCAAACGCAAGTGGAAAAAATCCTGGGTCTGCGCGAAACCGGGTTTGGCGAATCAGGTCTCGAGCAACTCCCTGCTGCGGTGCACGAAAAACTCAATGAGCTGGCTCCAGAATTGCAGCGCCGCGATTCACCCGCCGGGCGTCTGGCTATCGCCTTTCTCGCTGCCCAAGCTGGAAACTACGCTCTGGCCGTCGAGAACGACTCAACTCCAGCCCCTGAGACAGGCGCGAGTGCTGCCAAAGAGTGTTCCATCGCGGAATTGAAACGGCTGATGCAGGCGCAAGAGTTCACCGGCCTGGCGCCGTGCGCGAAAAGTGCGCTGAGGTCGCAGGCTCCTGCTGACCTTCGCTTTCAGGTTGTAGATGCTTTGCTGCAGGCGGGAGAATCCGAGGGGGCGCTGCAAGCTCTCCAGGGGTTGCCGCCTGCCGAGCAAAATTCTCTTGAGGCTGCTTACTGGCGCGCCCGCTGCTACGAAAAGCTGGCCACTTCCGCCTATTTGCGGCTTTACCAGGTCGATCCGGACTCTTATCGGCTTCACCAATTGCTGGGCGATATTGAAGCCGCGAAAGGCGACGATGGAAAAGCCATCGAGGAATATCAGGCGGCGATCGCGCTGAAGCCCTCGGTGCCGAATCTCCACTACAGTCTCGGTCACCTGTTGTGGAAAGATCTCAAAGTTCCCGAAGCCCGTGTGGAGTTGGAAGCCGAACTTGCGGTGAATCCGCACCACGCCGGAGCGCTCAATGATCTTGGCGATACCTATTTGTTGGAGCATCAGCCCGAGAAAGCTTTAACCTATCTGAATGACGCGTTGGCTGCCGATTCTGCGAATCCGGATATTCATCGCGATTTAGGCACGGCGTATTCCGAGCTCGGTGATTACCGTAAAGCGGAAGAGCAGTTGAAAATTGCCGTGGTCGACGATCACGATGGCTCCGTGCATTACAAACTGGCGCGCGCGTACCAGGCTTTAGGGGATAAAGAAAATGCCGCTCGCGAGTTTGCTCTCTCCACGACGTTGAATCGTGAATCCCACAGCAAGCTCGAAAAGCAAACAGAACGGCTGGCGGAAATAACCAAGGCAACGCAAGACCCGTAACCGGCTCGCAACCAAACGAAATGAGACAGCCGTTCAAACTTGTGTCGTTAGTGTTTGGTCTTCCCCTACTGATCGCCATTTTCCCTACAAACGCTTTCGCGAATCGTGCCATCCAGGGAACAAGTCAATTGGATAGTGAGGACAACGCGTTTCGGCGCGGTCTAACTGCGCTGAAAGACAATCGACTGGACGAAGCCTTGGGCGAACTCACCGAAGCGGAGCGCCAGCACCCTCAAGACGCACTGATCCGTAACTTTCTTGGAATTGTGCTCCTTCGCCTGGGGCGTAATGACCAGGCAGAAGCTGAGTATCACGAGGCGATTCGACTGGATGCCCACATGGAAGCCGCCTACCGGAATTTGGGCTTTCTTAAGTGGACGGAACATCAACTCGAGCCGGCTCGCGACCATTTGAATCACTCCATTCAATTGGACCCCGGCGATTCTTTCGCTCATTACTACCTTGGTCGCGTTGAGCTGGATGCCCAGCGCTATGCCGTGGCTCTGCGCGAGCTTGAAACTTCCAAGCTGCCGTCACCTGATGATCCGGATTTTTTGATGCAGCTAGCGACCGCATACCTCGCGTCCGGACGTCACGACGACGCACGCAAATCACTGGACCATCTCGGGACGCTTTCATTGAGCGACGCGCAATCTCTTCACGTCGCTTCCCAGTTCCTGGCAATACACGCGAACGATTCCGCCGTCGCTACGGTTCAGAATTTGAACCAACGCGCGCATGCCTCGGAGGACTCCTGGCCCGCATTTGATTTAGCCCTTGTTTATTTGCTATCAGGAGAATATGAAAAGGCAATTTCTCAGGCGGAGCGTTACAACAATTCTCTGAATCATGGTGAGGCCAAACACGAATCGCCCGATGCCTGGACCGTTATTGGTATCGCCGCCGCCCATCTGAACCAACAGGAGCGATCCGTCAACGCTCTGCAACACGCCGCAACTCTGGGGTCCGGCGATGAGGAGCATTGGCTCAATCTCACACTCGAGCTAATGGAAATGAACCGCTACGCGAATGCGATTTCTGCGGTACAGGATGGGCTGGCTGCCAATCCGAAATCCTACGCACTACATTTGCGGCTTGGAGCCGCCCATCTTGCCGCCGGCCATTACGCCGATGCGGAGGCTGTTTTTAAAGATTTGGTATCCGCAGGAGATCCTTTGCCAACCGGCTACGTGGGACTCGCTCAAGTGTTGATGAGAACCGGCCGTGCGGAAGAAGCCGCCGCTGAACTTAACGCCGCTGAACAGAAATTAGGCCCGACCTTTCTCATCAGCTATTTCCAGGGATTGGCTTTTGATCGCGCCGGTAAACCTCAGCCGGCGTTAAGCGCTTTCCAGAAAGCTGTACAGCTCAATCCGAATAATCCCGAAGCTCACCTGAGTCTGGGCAGAACAGAACTGGCTTTGGGACGTGCGAAGGACGCAATTACCGAACTTCAGGAAACGCTTCGTCTTGATCCGAACAACCAGCAGGCCAAAAGATTGCTGAGTAAGGCCTATGCGCGCGCGGGCGACGCGAAGCACACCGCCACTTTAGCGGAAGCACCCGCAAGCGGCTCCGAGAAGCCTGAAGTTGATCTGCTCGGAGATTTCTTCGTTCCCCAATGGCAAATGCCGTCTGAACACCACGCGCCACAATCTGGCGACCAACTTGACCCGCAAGAAAGCAAACCATAACCTGTTGCAGGGCAAACCACTTTTTGTTTATCTTTCGCCGATTCCTGCATACGTCGCATATCGCAAAATCTGAAGGCCGGAGACGTGCGAGCGTTTCCTGGCTGCTGGCCTCCATTTTATTTGCGGGCAGTAGCATTTCTCAAACGCCCGCTCCTCCAGAGTCCCCGCAAAAAGCGGCGCCCTCTACGCAAATCGCTAATTTCAACGACATCGCGGAAAAGGCAGGCCTGACCGCCATAAATGTCTTCGGAGGAGTCGACACCAAGAAATACATCATCGAAACAACCGGAACGGGTGTGGCTATTTTTGATTACGACAACGACGGATGGCCGGACATTTTCATTGTCAACGGCACGACACTGGAAGGATTTCCGTCCACAGAAGCTCCCACCAATCACCTGTACCACAACAATCACGATGGAACGTTCACCGACGTCACCGCGAAAGCCGGACTCACGGCCACCGGATGGGGACAGGGCGTTTGCGTAGGTGATTACGATAACGACGGCTGGGAAGATTTGTACGTCACGTACTACGGCAAGAACCGCCTCTATCACAACGATCATGGGGTGTTTACCGAGGTCGCCGAAAAAGCTGGCGTCGCCGGATCAGGAAAGGCCTGGGGCACCGGCTGCGCTTTTGTTGATTACAATCGCGATGGGCGACTCGATCTGATGGTCGCCAACTATGTGGACTTCAATATTTCCACCACTCCTGTCCCCGGTGAAGGCAGCTCCTGCGTCTGGAAAGGCGTCCCGGTCATGTGCGGCCCACGAGGGCTGCCCGGAGCCAAAAACATTTTGTATGAAAATCGCGGCGACGGAACTTTTGCGGACGTAACCGTCAAAGCGCACATCGATCAAACCGGCGGGCACTACGCTTTCAGTGTTTCCACATTTGATTTCGACGATGATGGCTGGCCGGATATTTACGTAGCGTGCGACAGCACGCCCAGCATTCTGTATCACAATAATCGTGATGGAACTTTCACCGATGTCGCCGTGATGGCTGGTGTGGCCTTCAACGAAGACGGTCGCGAGCAAGCCGGAATGGGCACAACTATCGCCGACTACAACGGCGATGGCCGGCTGGATATCTTTAAAACAAATTTCTCAGATGACACGCCCACGTTGTACCGCAATGACGGCGGCGGAGTATTTTCGGATGTCACGTACGCTGCGGGACTTGGCCTGCACACTCAATATTTAGGCTGGGGCACCATGTTTTTTGATTTCGACAACGACGGCTGGCCCGATCTCGTGCTCGCCAACGGCCATGTCTACCCGGAAGTGGACAAGTTTCATTTGAGCAGCGGTTACATGGAGCCTCGACTGCTTTATCACAACAATGGTAACGGGAAGTTTACGGATGTCTCGGCCATGGCTGGCCCGGGATTCAGCGTGGTTTCCTCTGCTCGCGGTCTCGCTGTCGGCGACTTCTGGAACGATGGACGAATGTCCGTGCTCATCAACAATATATACGCCAGGCCCTGCCTGCTCGTAAACGATCAGCACTATGGCAATCACTGGGTGGCGTTCAAGACTGTCGGCACGCGTTCTAACCGCGATGGCCTCGGCGCAAAAATCACAGTGAAAGCCGGCAAACGCGTATTGGTGGACGAAGTCCGCAGCGGCTCCAGTTACATCTCGCAGAGCGATCTGCGCGTGCACTTCGGCCTGGGTGCCGCAACCGCGATGGAATTAGTGGAAGTCCGCTGGCCCAGCGGCCTCGTGGAAAATTTTCATAATCTGCCTGTCGATGCCATTCACACGTTGAAAGAAGGCACAGGCGTTGCTGCCGCGCCTGCTCAGAAAAACCCGAAAAACTAAGACGTTCGCAATCGCTGCACAATATTACGGACCGCTGGGGTTGGCTGTTTCGTCCGCAGGCTCATCCACTCGCAGGATCTGATCGGCTGCAACATTCTTGATAGTTTGTCGAATCCCGCTAGGCCAGCGAATTTCCACCGTTGCACTGCTTTCCCCTCCCAAACCGAAATGCACACGCTTGTCGCTGGAAGAAAGATAGCTGCCCGCGGTGCTCACAGTCGCCATCTGCACACTTTTGCCCGTCGATATTTTTACTTCGGCGCCGATCGCGTCGCGATTGCTTTTATGCCCTGCCAGAAACAACGTCAACCAGTGGTTCTGCGTCTCGGTTTCGTTGTGCAGCACGTACAATCCCCCATCATTGCCGGTCACCACCGCGTCTACCCGTCCATCGTTATCGATGTCGCCGATCGCCATGCCGCGCCCCACCCACGCCTTCTTGAAAATTTCTCCCGCTCCTGCCGAAACATCCACGAACTTCTGCCCCGTATTTCTGACCAACAGCATGGGCTCGCGGTAACGAAGGTTGGGGAAGTTCCTCTCCACGGTGTCCAGATCGTGCCCCTGATTAATCAGCAGATCTTTCCAGCCGTCGTTGTCGTAATCGAGGAAACGTACTCCCCAGCCTGAGTGCGCCATGGTCATGCGGCTTAGCCCGGAAGGATAGCTATCGTAGATGAACGTCCCGTCTCCATTATTGCGGTATAACGCATACATCTGGCTAGCCAGGTCGGTGACCACCAGATCCGGAAGACCGTCGTTGTTGTAATCGGCGAAATCAACACCCATACCCGCATACGTGTGTCCTTCGCCATCGACGGCCACGCCGGAACTAAGTGCAACTTCCTCGAATGTGCCGTCACCTTTGTTGTGATACAGAAATTCCGGCAGGGAGTCGTTAGCTATAAAAATATCCACGTGGCCATCTCGATCGTAATCCGCGAGCGCGATGCCCAAACCTTTGCCGGGCTGCGCGAGACCAGTTTTTTGGGCCATTTCCGTGAAGTGACCGTTGCCATCGTTGTGATACACCAGCGGTGAGATGGCGTGAAACGCATCGGGATGACAGTAAGCACGCGCGCCCTCTTTGTGTTCTCCGCACCAGATGTCGTCGAAATCCCACTGTAGATATCGCAGCACTACTAAATCCAGTCGCCCGTCGCCGTCCAGGTCCACCCATGCCGCGCTGGTGGACCATCCGCTGCCGCCCACGCCCGCTTTTTCCGTCACATCGGTAAACGTGCCGTCCCCATTGTTGTGATATAGCTTGTTTCCGCCGTAAGCCGTCACATACAAATCTTCAAATCCATCGTTGTCGTAATCGCCGACCGCGACTCCCATCCCATAACCGCTTCCCTGTAGGCCGGCTTTTTCCGTTACGTCCTCGAAGGTGCCATCAGCCTTCTGGTGGTACAGGCGGTTCCAATATTTCGGCCCGGACTTTTGCGGAATCGTTCCCTTGGGCGTCGGATCGCTCAGTGGAGCGCCATTCACAACGAAAATATCCAGACGCCCGTCATTGTCGTAGTCGAACAAGGCCACGCCCGATCCCATCGTCTCGATCAGATACTTTTTCGGCGTGTGCGAAGCGAGGTATTCAAACTTGATACCGAGCTTTGAGATCACATCCGTGAAATGGGCGGGTTCGAATGTGACGGCTGCAGGCTGGCCAGGCGATTTGCCTTCCGAACTGGCTGCGGGCTTCCCCTGTGGAAGAGAATTTTGAGCGCAGAGAAGTGAGAAAGCAAAAATTGACGCGGTCCGTGCGCTGGAATGACGATTCATATTGGACAGGTGAACAACCGATTGTAGCGTGTTCAGGTGTAAGCCGCCCCGCTGAAAACGTGAAAAACTGGCTGTCGAAGGAAATGCAGAAGACGCCGGGGAAGAACCGGCAAAATTGGAGGTAAGCTTACGCTTCGATGATATTGTTGCGCACCGCATAGCGCACCAAATGGCCTATGGAATGTAGTTCCAGCTTGATCATAATTCGCGCGCGATAGGTCTCTGCGGTTCTGACGCTGATGTTCATTTGTCCGGCGATTTCCTTGTTGCTCTTACAGTCGACAAGTAATTTCAAGACCTCACATTCGCGCTGCGAGAGCGATCGGAGAGATTGTTCACCGTGAGGCGCGCGCACTTCAGCATCACCCAATCTATTGCTATTGGCGTTTGGTACTCCAACACTTCCGTCGCAACACACCTGTAGAGGAGGCGTGTTGAGCGAGAGGCATCGACGCGTAGTGTCCGCTATATTTCTACGTGTGTCCGATGCAATGATCGATCAGCTCGATGGCCTTCGGGAGCAAACCGCCCCTTTCATCGGACCACCGTCCAGTAGCAGCGTGAAATTGCAACTCTGTCTTTAGCGCCGCGCTGGCGTGCAATAAATTACCAAGCATATGGCTCAGCGACACTTCCAGATTCTGACAGTCGGTCAATTCGGCGACCAACGCAACCACCCGAGTCACGCGGTTTTCACCGTCCGGAACCGGCAGGTAACTCCCGATCCAACGCCCCATGTCTGTTCTGCCCGGCAATTTTGCCGTGAATTCGAAATTTGCTATGGGTTTCCTGGTCTCCAGGACCTGGTGTACCCAATCTTCAAGCGTGGCGGCCTTAGGTCCCAGGACGAACCGCAACTTCTTGCCGATATGATTTCTCGCGGGTAAACGATTCATTCCGGCCAACGTTTCGTTGATCGCTTGAAATCGAGCCCGCGCATCAATTATCGCGATGCCCATTACGGGCGATGCAAACAGAGTTGGTAATAGAGGTACTATTGCTCCGTGACTGTTCAGGAGGATGTTCTCAAGCGATTTAGCGACGGGCTTCTGTTTACCCAAGCGTGCCTCCCGGAAATGCGACGGCCTTCATCAATTACATACTAGGTATATATCTATAATATAACCCAGGCGAACGTAGTTTTTCCTAAGTATTGTGTGGAATTGTGCAATGGCTGCCTCAGGCTCATAAATCGCCAAACACACCTGTAGTTCGTCATCCTGTCGAGAAATTAAAGATGAGGGGGCTTCGTGCTTGGGAAAACTCTGATATGCCAGAATGCGTCTTGCCGGTTCGTCCTCGACTTGGGACAGGCAGCGCCGACGGTCAAGCGCTCTTCACTCGTTGTAAATGGCTGTCCCGAATGTGGGCACCCCTGGTCGGACCGCTGCTCTCATTGTTCGGAGGGCCTAG
>Ga0182024_10009006_pt1 | contig 20801 bp, 15 predicted proteins | sample P32metaG_FD_120480 | JGI IMG/M metagenome (GOLD analysis project Ga0182024, IMG submission 120480) | Permafrost microbial communities from Stordalen Mire, Sweden - P3-2 metaG (Illumina Assembly) | ecosystem: Environmental > Terrestrial > Soil > Wetlands > Permafrost | place: Sweden: Stordalen...
CTTGTCGCGCCGTTGGCGGACAAGCTTGAGGGCTTTGAGCCTGGAGAGCAGACGGGTAATGTCGGGATCGGCGGTGATCATGCGGTCGCCGATGGCCGAGCAGGTGAGCCCCTGGGGCTGCGCTCCACGCAGGATGCGCAGGACGTTGTACTGCGTGGAGGTGATGCCCCAGCTGCGGGTCTTGCGGTGAAAGGCGCGCTGAATGGTGTCTGCGGTGCGCATGAGATTGAGCACCGCCTCCTCTTCCACGCTGAAAAAGGGCGGCTGTTGCGCGATTTCAAGTTTCAGGCTGGTCATCGACAGTTTCCCGGCATTGGCGGCGAATCCCACCCTAGCCGCAAAAACAAAAGCGCGGCGAGGGTGGGGCACGCAGATTTGTTCTGCTCATACGAGCCCAACGCGCACCGGTCCTTACTGCTTGACGACTTCGAGTTCGATGTTGAGCTTGACGTCTTCGCCGACGATGACCGCGGGAAACTTGGTGCCGATGCCGAAGTCGCTGCGCTTGATGGTGGTGGTGGCGGAGAAGCCGGCGTGGGGTTTGTGGTCCATGCCCGGCGCGGGCCCGCGTGGGCCTTCCGCATTCAGAACCACAGGCTTGGTGACACCGTGCAGGGTGAGGTTGCCATTGATGATCAGGCCGTCGCCGCTCTTTGTCACGCTGGTGCTGGTGAAGGTGGCGGTGGGATAAGTGGCGACATCGAAGTAGTTTGAACCCTTGAGATCGTTGTCGCGGGGCGATACGCCCGTGTCCACGGTGGTTGTGTCGATGGTGGCGGTGACGGTGGACTTGGTAACGTCTGCCTCGTTGTAGATCAGGGTGGCCGCCACCTGGCCGAAGCGGCCGTGGATGTTGGAGACGGTGAGGTGGATGATGGAGAAGTCGACTTCGCTGTGGGCCGGGTCGGAGGTCCAGGTGGAAGTTTGCGCCAGGGCCAGGGGAGCGGCGAGCGCCAGGATGCCGGTGACAAGTGCCAAACGTTTCATCTTTTTGATATTCCTTTCGTAGGTGGGCTCAAGGGCTTCCTAGTCGATGGGCCGCTGAGCTTGTTGGCAGAGCCGGAGCTCTGGCTGCGGAGCGCGGCGTAGTAAACGACTGACGCGGCTTCCGCACTGAAATCGGCTGATAGCTATGAGACGCGGTAAGGCTGGTATTCGTTGCAACAAATATTTTTCGTATTCTCAATATACAAAATTATTTAAAGGCCATTGCGTGCGGTCCATTCTGAGGTGGAACCAGGAAGGATCAAAGTTGGGCGCGGAGATTTTTGCGCACGTGGTCTGGTATGCTCCCGGCTATGTCTTCGTCGGTCCCCGCGTCCTCCTCTTTGAAAAATCACTTTGGGTCAGTCCTCACTGACTTTCGCAGGCTTACCGGTCCTCAGCGGCACACGTTTCTGGCCGGGTTTCTGGGCTGGACGATGGACTCGCTGGATTTCTTTATCCTCATCTTCTGTGTTCCGGCCATCGCCAGGGAGTTTCATACGCAGCCTTCGGCGGTGCTGGGTGCGGTGTTCTTGACGCAGGCGTTCCGCCCGGTGGGGGCGCTGCTGTTCGGCATGCTGGCAGACCGCTATGGACGGCGGCCGGTGCTGATGGTGAACATTCTCAGCTTCTCTGTCATCGAGCTGGCGTGCGGGTTTGCGCCGTCGCTCGCGGTGCTGATGGTGCTGCGGGCGCTGTTCGGATTGGCGATGGGCGGGGAATGGGGCGTAGGCGCGGCGCTGGTGTTTGAAACGCTGCCCAAAGAAGGGCGCGGGACGTTTTCCGGCATCTTGCAGGAGGGGTATGCGATGGGGTCGATTCTGGCCTCGGGGGCTTTCGCTCTGTTCTTCAATGGGTTTGTTCTGGCGGGGTTGCATGTGCCGGGGATCGGATGGCGGGGGCTGTTCATTCTGGGGTCGATGCCGGCGCTGCTGGTGTTCTATGTGCAGGCGCGGGTGGCGGAGTCGCCGGTGTGGCTGGCGGGAGCGAAGAAACGTTCGCAGCTCGCTGCGGGCGTGAGCGGGCAGGGCGAGGTCGCAACGTGGCCACTGCTCAGGAAGTTCCTGCCCACATTCTTGTTCCTGATATTGCTGATGACGGCGTTTATGAGCTTCTCGCACGGGACGCAGGATGTGTATCCGACGTTTCTCACCGTGGCTGCGAAGCTGAAACCATCGACGGTTGGGCTGATTGGGGTGTTGTATGGACTCGGGTCGATCGCGGGCGGGTTTGTGTTTGGAACCCTGAGCGAGAAGTGGGGGCGCAAGCGGGCCATCGTGACTGCGGCGCTGCTGTCGATTCCGGTGATTCCGTTGTGGGCGTATGGGCACTCGGCGTTTGTGCTGGGCTCGGGCGCGGTGCTGATGCAGTTCATGGTGCAGGGGGCGTGGGGAGTGGTGCCGGCTTATTTGACGGAGTTGTCACCGGCTGCGGTGCGCGCTACGGCGCCGGGGCTTGCGTACCAGCTTGGCGGCCTGGTGACTTCGTGGAATGGGAAGGGGCAGGCGCTGGCCGCGGAGCGGTGGGGGAATTATCCGCTGGTATTGGCGATGACGGTCATCACGGTGGCGTTGGCACTGGCGGGGCTGGCGCTGCTTGGGCGCGAGGCGCGAGGACAGGATTTGACGGTGGTGTGAGGGCAGTTGAAACGAGCACATTTTGGCGTAGTCTTGAAGAGGGCAATTGGAAGGAAGGGAGTCCGAGCATGGCGAGTCTCGATTGGTCCCAGTGCGACGCTGTCGAAAGCATTCCGGGCAAGGTGAGCGGGGCATGGGTATTGAAGGGCACGCGGATGCCGGTCTCGGCAATTCTTGAAAATATCGCGGCCGGAGCCAGTATCGACGAATTGATGGAATGGTTCGACGGGCTTGATCGCGAGCAGGTCGAGGCGGTTATTGAATTCGCCGTGAGTAGTCTTGACAAAGTACCCGGTTATGCGGCGTAAATGCTAATCCTTTTCGATCAGGCGACGCCGGTGCCGCTCCGGCCTTAACTTAAAGGGCACTCTGTCCGCGCTGCCGCGCAGCAAGCTGGGATAGGTTTCGAAATGGAGATTTGCGTAACGCCGCGGAACAAGCCGGCTTCGAGATTCTGCTGACAGATGACAGCTCAGCTTTTTGATAAGAACTTTGGACTCAGGACACTCGAATCGAGTCGCCTGGGCGCCGCGGAATAACCTCACGCTGCCTCAGCAATCTACCTATACCGGCTTATGCAACGATTTCGTTCCGCGCATCTCTCCTTCGCGCATCTCCCGTTCGCGCATCCTCGCTCGTCACGCCTGAAAGCTCACACTTTTCAAATATGGAATGCTCCATCAATAATCAATTCCGCAGCTTAGCCATCGCAGCTTAGCCATCTATGTTACAAACACGTGAATGTTACAGACACGTGAATCGCAGCGAATAACTCGATGTTAAAAATATGTGAATTAGTCAAATATTAACCTGACTCTGCGACTCTCAATTGCGGAGGACTCCGTGGATAGAACCGCTCTCCCCAGGCACCTTTCAACGGCCTTCCAAATATCTCCCGCAGATTAGCAGGGGCTAATCCCGAACGCATGTTCAAGGTGCTCGTAATGCGGGAGCACACCATGCTCACGATTGAAGTGTGCGCTGCCACGATTCAACCTGATTCGAGAGGAAAATGAGAGGCCTAATGAACTTCAAGCTCAAAACTGCTGCCGCTTCACTTTTGGCAGTCGGCCTGGTTGCTTTATCCGCCAATGCCAGCGATCCACCGCCGCCGGCCAAAAAGTACACCGCAACTAAGAAAGCAAAAACGCCGCCGCCACCCACGGTCGAGGAACAGATTCAGGCTCTTCGCCTGGAGATGCAAGGCCAGATCGACAGCCTCAAGACCGACCTCGCCACCAAGGACCAGGAGTTGAAGGGCGCGCAACAGGCCGCAGCCAATGCCCAGGCAGCCGCGGACCGGGCAAACGCCGCCGCCTCGGCGCAGAACCAGGCAGTGGTTGAAAACGCGACCGCGGTGAACACGCTGCAGACCACTGTGACCGACCTGAAGGGCAATCAAGCCTCGCTTGCCGGCACCATCTCCGACTCGACGGCCAGCTTGAAGAAAGCCATCGACAGCCCCGACGTCATTCACTACAAGGGAGTGGCCATCACTCCGGGAGGCTTCACGGCGGGTGAAACAATCTACCGCACCAAGGCCACCGGCGGCGACATTCCCACCGCCTTCAGCGCCTTGCCTTACGAGGGCGCCGATGCTTACTCGCTGGGCGAGTTTTATGGCAGCGCGCGCCAATCCCGTCTCAGCCTCAACGTAGAGGGCAAAACCAGCTGGGGCACCCTGCGCGGCTACTATGAGGCTGACTGGCTGGGCACGGGCTCCACTTCGAATAATAACCAGTCCAACAGCTATGTTCTGCGCCAGCGCGTGATCTGGGGTTCGGCCGAAACCAACTCCCACCTGAAGTTCGCCGGTGGGCAGATGTGGTCGCTCGCCACCGAAGACAGAAAAGGCTTATCCAACGACTCGGGCGACATCCTGCTGCCGCAGACTATAGACCCGAACTACGTTACGGGCTTCGTCTGGACCCGCCAATACGGCTTCCGCGTGGTCAAGACCTTCAACCATGTAGCTTTCGGTATCTCGGTTGAGAATCCGCAGGTCCTCTACACCGCTTCGCTGGCCGGAAACACGCCCTACGCTGTGCTCGGCAGCGCCGGCAACAACGGCGGCAACTACAACGCTGCCGTCAGCACCACCGCGCCCACCACGTATATTCAGAACTACTCCAACCAGAAGGAAACCGATTCGGCCGGCAACACAATCGATCTGGCCGTCCCCGTTTACAACACCATCTCTGCCAATACCAACATTGCCAATCTCTCCTTCAACCAGGCGCCGGATTTCCTCGGCAAGATCGCCTTCGATCCGGGTTGGGGCCACTTTGAAATCTTCGGCATCGGCCGATTCGCGCACGAGACCGTATATCCCGGCGTAACCACCAACAGCACCAAATACGGCGGACAGAAGGACATCGCCACCGGCGCGGCTGTAGTGGCCTCGTCAACTGTAGCCGGCTCTTACGCGAACAGCATCGCCCTCGGCGGCGGCGGCGGCAGTCTGCGCGTTCCGCTCATCCCCAATAAGCTCACCTTCGGCGCCAAGGGGCTTTTTGGTCCCGGCGTTGGCCGCTACGGCGCGACAACCCTGTCGGATGTAACGGCGAACGCATCCGGCGAACTTGAGCCCATTCACAACCTCAGCGGGCTGCTCACCGTCGAAGCCAATCCCACGCCGCGCCTCAGCCTCTACCTCAATTACGGTGGAGACTACGCGGGCCGCGAAGACTTCGGCACCGGCAGCACCGCTGCCTCCACGCTGGGCTCGCCGTCTGCCCAGTTCTGCCCCACCACCGCGGGAGCATTCGCCTGCACCAGCTCACCTACCTCGGCCGACATCGCCGCAGGCGGATCCTGGGGCGGTCACTGGAGCACCCCCTCCGTGGGAACCACCGCGGTGGGTTACGGCTCGCGCCTGCTGAGCAACTCCGCCTGCAACACCATCGCCTCTCCCGGCTTCAGCGGCGGCTCCACCGGCTTCTACCCCGGCGGCTCCTGCGGCGCGCAAACCCGCGACGTGCAGGAAGTCACCGGCGGATGGTGGTACGACATTTACAAGGGCGAGCACGGCCGCTTCCGCCAGGGCTTCCAGTACGGCTACGCGGTGCGCGAAGGCTGGTCCGGCGCGCCTCTTACCACTGGAGCAGCCGGAGTCGGCGCCAAAGGCATCGACAACATGTTCTGGACTTCGCTCCGTTACTATCTCCCTTAATCCGCAACCAGCTTCAACTCAAGCAAAAGGGCAGTCCGAACTTCGGACTGCCCTTTCTTTCGCCACAATTTCCAAACGCGAGCCCGACGTTCTTGTTTTTGTTACGAGGGATGAAACCACAAACGCCAATGCCACGCAAGCGGCGTCTGCCGCACCGCAGGTGCTGCACTCACCCCCGCGCAGACCCCTCCGCCAGCGTCTCCAGCACCAGGTCCAACGCCAGTTCCCACGAAGGCATCCGTACCCCAAACGTCTCCGCAATCCGATCACAGGACAGAACCGAATTCACCGGCCGCTGGGCCGGCAAAGGATATTCGCTGGTCGGAATCGGCGTCAGCTTGGGACACACTGCCTGTTTGCTCAAGAACGCTTTCGCGAATCCGAACCACGTTGTCGCGCCGGAACTCGTCAGATGATAAACGCCGCCGCGCCCCGCCAGCCCGCCGCCGGGCGCAATCACCTGCGAAAGAATGTCGGCTGTCGCCTGCGCAATGCATTCGCTGGTAGTGGGGCTGCCCGTCTGGTCGTCCACGATGCGCAACTCCGGCCGCTCCCTGGCCAGCCGCAGCATGGTCAGCAAAAAGTTCCCGCCCCGCGCCCCATACACCCAGCTGGTGCGCAAGATCACATAGTCGCCGCCCGCGGCCGCAATCGCCTCATCGCCAGCCAGCTTCGTCTTCCCATAAACACTCAGCGGATTCGGCTTGTCCGTCTCCACCCAAGGCCCCTGCTTCGAGCCGTCATAAACATAATCCGTGGAGTAATGCACCATCAGCGCGCCCAGCCGTTTGGCCTCTTCGGCAATCACGCCCGGCCCTGTCGCGTTGATGGCCCATGCCGGCTCCGGCGAGGTCTCAGCCTTATCCACCGCGGTGTAGGCCGCCGCATTCACGATCACCGTCGGCTCAGCCGCCCGCACCGCATCGCGAATGGTGTCAGGCTTTGAAAAATCGATCTCCGGAAAATCCACGCTTGAAACTTGCCCCAGGCAAGCCAGTTTATGGCGCAGCTCCCACCCCACCTGGCCCACGCGGCCAAAGACCAATATCTTCGGATTCTTCATGGTTCCCCTTCAGGTCACACTTTATCCGAAAACGCCCGGGTGATGCGCTCGGCTTTCAGGTTCTCGATACTGCATCCTGCCGCGCAAGCGGCGTCTGCCCCACCGCAGGTGGCTCAAACGGGCTTAACTTTCTCCTGCCGCGCAAGCGGCGTCTGCCCCACCGCAGGTGGCTTGTTGGTGCGGAACATGGCAATGGCCTCAATCTCAATCAGCAGCTCTGGCCGGCAAAGGTGCGCCTGAATCCCCGTCGACGCCGGCAGCGGATCGAGCCGCTGTTCCTTGAAAAACGCCGTGCGCCCGGCGTTGAACACGTCGTAGTCGCGGTCGATATCGCGCAGGTAGCAGCTGGTGCGTACAATGTCGTGCCAGGTTGCGCCTTCGCTCTTGAGCAATCCGGTAATATTGTCGAAGGTGCGCCGCAACTGCCCGGGAAAATCCCCGATGTGCACGCTCACCCCATTCTCATCGATCGAGGACGTCCCCGAAATCAGCAGGATCGTGACGCCTCCGATATCGATCCGCATTCCCCGCGAAAACGAGCTCGGCTTGGCATAGTCATAGGCCTCGTTGAGCACGCCGTGATTGGTCATGGCCCGCTTTGTGATCGGCGCGTGTGCAATGGCTTCCAGAATATCTGCGAATGCATCCATGTTTTTCTAGAATCTCCCTATCCCTTTTGACGAATCCCGCGGCTAAACAGAGTATTGTGTAGAAGCTGTTTCATAACCTGGTTTTTAAAGGGCACGGCTTCAGCCGCGCCGCTACGGGGCTAATAAAATCGCGGGCTTTAGCCCCTGAGGGAACACCCCGCAACGCACCAGATCGGTTATGAAACAGCTTCTACATAACTGAACAATGAGACAATCTCGTGAATCGGACCCTGATCCTTGCGTAGCACTCTCCCATTTTCGCCCTCCGGATCGTCGAACCTCTCACACTGCCCCTTCTACTGATCATATTCGAGCACCCACTCTACCGTTGATGAGGGTCCACCGCCATCTGCGGCCGCCGATACCCAAACGCCGCATCCACCACCGCCGCAATCCCCAGCGCAGTCTCATCTTCAAACGGCCGCGCCGCAATCTGCACTCCGATCGGCAAGCCCTCCGGTGAATGACCCGCCGGCACAACCGCCGCCGGCGCGGCCAGCGCATTGAACCACTGCGAATGCCGCCACGCATCCAGATACTCGACCGTCCGCCCCTCGACCGTCCAGCTCCGCTCGCCATGGCGGAACGCAGGTACGCTGGCCACCGGGCACAGCAGCACCGGATATTTGCGCATCTCCTCCAGCGTTTTCGCGCGCAGCAAATCCAGATCCGCCCAAGCGCTTAACAACTCGGCAGCCGTCATCGGTGGCGCAGCCGCCGCAATCCCCAAAAACTCCTTGAAAATCGGACTCAACTCAGCCTCGCGGCCGCGAATCTCCTGCGCATAAAACATCGCCCCGCATTGCACGAAAAATTTGCGCCATAGTTTCCGCAGCAACTCCAGCGTCGACGGCCGAAACGGCTCCACGCGAAACCCCGCCTCGCGCAGCGCCGCCGCAGCCGCCTGCACCGCAGCCCGCGTCTCCGCCGTTACCGGAACCAGTCCATCGTCCTCAAAGAATCCAATCCGATTCGACCGCAACTCATCCAGGCTCGGCTCCCGCAGCGCCACCGGCGCACTCGCCGGATCAGCCGGGTCATGCCCACTGAGCGTGCGAAATAGCAGCGTCACATCGGCCACGGTGCGCGCCATCGGGCCAATCGCGCCCAATATTTGAAACGGCCCCACACACGGCGGCAGATGTCCGCGTCCCGGAATCCGTCCCGGCGTCGGCTTCAGCGAGCAGATCCCCGTAAAGTGCGCCGGCACGCGCACGCTTCCGCCGCTATCGCTGCCCAGCCCTGCCGCCGACATCCCGGCCGCAATGGCCGCCGCCTCGCCCCCGCTCGACCCGCCCGGCGTCCGCTCCAGATCCCACGGATTCCGTGTTCGACCGTGCAGCAAATTGTCGGTCTCGTATGCCATCAGGAACTCCGGGCAATTGGTCGTGCCCAGAATCAGCGCCCCCGCCGCACGCAGCCGCGCCACCACCAAAGCATCGTGCACTGGAATTTCGCCCCTGTGCAGCAGGCTTCCAAACTCGCATTTCATGCCCCGCGTCGCGATCGAGGACTTCACAGTCACGGGCAATCCAAACAGCGGTCGTCGTGCATGCGTCCCGCGCCATGCGTCGTGCAGCCGAGCCCGCGCACGCACCTTGTCCGCATCAAAGTCCACCAGCGCATTCAGCTTGGGATTCAACCGCTCAATCTGCGCGATGTGCGCCTCTGCCAACTCCAGCACTGAGATCGCGCCCGTGCGCAGAAGCTCCAGTTGCCGCACCGCCGGTTCGAGCACGAGGCCACTCATGATTGACCCACCACAAACCTGTCATCCTGAGCGAAGGTCGCCGTGGCGACCGGAGTCGAAAGCATGCCCTGAGCTTGCCGAAGGGGACCTGCATTTCCTTTTTTCATTGTTTCGCGTCGTTTCAATGCGTGGCAACCTCACCGGCAGCCTGCATCGGCGGCGCAAAAAACTCATCCAACGGCGTCGCATGCATCCACCGATAATCAAACCGGTACGACCGCACCGGCTCGCCCGAATCAAAGCGATCATTCCAGTTCAACTGGTAGTCAAGCGCCCCCGCATCGTCGGGAAACCTCTCGCTCGCCGGATACGGATATGTACTCATCCCATGGAACGGCAGTTGCGCCACCGTAAACGGCGAAGCATCCCACCAGTCCATGTCCTTCACGTATCCATTCGCATAGAAGAAATAGTCGCGCTTCCAGCTTGCAGGTAGCGGCGGCAACTTGCTCACATCAAACTCCGTCGCAATCTCCTCGCCACTTCCGAAGATCGCGTAGCGGTCGTCGATGCCCTTCACCAGCTCCGTCACGTCGCCAAAGCGCGTGTAATTTCCGCGCTCATGCTGGAACGGCCCCGTCAGACTGACGCGATCGTAGTCGTAATCCAGATCGCCGTTGCTGGCGAGATCGATCTGTTTCGGATATCCGCGGAAATGCAGCGTAGCCGTTGCCAGCGGAACTTCCGCCGTGCGAGCCACCGCTTCAGCATTGTTGTCAATCAACACCTGGTCCCAATAAATCTCCAGGTTAGTTACCAGCCGGACCTTACGCGCGCCAGCCGGCAGCTTGCCTGTCAGATCCACAACAATCGTCCGCTCCAGGCCTGCGGGAAATCCCACGTCGTCCGCGATGCGCTTCCACCTTCCATCCGGCATCTGCGCTTCGGCATAGGGCGAAACCGGCTTCACACCCGCCTGCCACGCCGCGTACAGAGAAGTCGCGCTGAAGTAGTTCACATAGCCCGTCATCAGCAGCTTCAGCGGGGATTGCGCGTCCAGCGGACCCAGATCAAGCGTCAGGGCGTGCAGATTCGCAAACCCGTCATACGGTGCGGGCATGAAACCGCTTGCAAACGCATGATCGCGACGGCTCAAAGCATCGAGCACATCGCGCCCCTCGCCGTCCCACGCGCCCACAGGCAGCCGCGCACCGATGGATGCTATGACCTTTCCGGACGCAAACGGCGGATCGTCGAGGAAGCGCTCGTCCGGATTCACTTCCACATTTTCCGGATGATCGACGGCAACCAGCCGCAACTGGTCAATGTAATTCACTTCCTCCATCGGCTCCATGAAGCGCATGCTGATCTTCCCATTCACCGGCTCAACCTGCGTCCCATCCACCTTGATCCATTCGCCGGGATTGGGAATGTTGCGTCGCTCCGGCGTGAACCAGTGGCCCACCACGCCCGCGCCAATCACATCCGTCACCAGCCTGTATTTATGGCCATCCCAGGCAAACAGCACCGGGCAAGAGCTTCCCCGCCGGTCGGCCTCTTTCATCGCAATCACCGCGCGCCCATCGGCGAGCTTCGGCAAGTCAATCTCATCCTGCAGCACGCCGGTCGGCCACAGAATCCGCAGCAGGTCAATGCCGTTCGCGTCACCGAGCCCGACAAGAATCTCCGGCGGCCCCTGCGTCTGGTAGCCCGAAGCTCCGGCCAGCTCCCACTTCTGCCAGTGCCCGTTGGCAAAAGCCTCCACCTTCACGCCAATCGCCGTCTTGTTGTCCGCATAGCCTGTCAAGTCGAGCCGTACAAAATGGTTTTTGTTCGCGCCAACATTGCGCAGCAGTACCGGCGGAGCATTCACCTGCGTAACAATCAAATCCGCCGCGCCGTCGCCGTCCAAATCTGTCGCAATCAGCCCGCGCGGATCGTGCAGCTTCACAGCATCCAGTCCCAATGCGTGGCTCACGTCTTCAAAGCTCCCATCGCCGCGATTGCGAAACACGCGCAGCTGCGGTCCGGCTTGCGTCTCGACAATCGCCGCGAGGTCGATCCATCCATCGTTATCGATATCGACAGCCGTCACGCCCCATCCGCGCAGCGCGCCCTCGAGCGGAAGCTTCACTCTTTCAAACCGTCGGCCGATGTTTTCCGGCCCTGGGACATTCCGCCACAGCGTCAACCCTGGCGCGCCGGCATGCGTGACGGCAATATCCATCCAGCCGTCCTTGTTGTAATCGAATACCGAGATGCCAACGCTCGCCGGCAGCGGAACGTGCTTGAAATCCAAAACTGAAGTGCCCGCATTCGCAGGAAGATAGTCGATTAAAGGCTGCACCGGATACTTCCCCTCGCGCGGATTCACATGGATCAACGGCGACGGCCCATCTCCCGTCGTGACCAGATCCACCGCGCGATCATTATTGAAATCCGTCAGAATCGCCGCCGCCGACTTCCCCGTCCCACCGAGCCCTGTAGGCTCCGTCCATTCTGTAAACGTCTTGTTGCCGTCATTGCGCCACAACACATTCGGCGCACCGCCAACTTTCAAAGGCGCTCCCGTCAACAGCAAATCCAGATCGCCATCGTGGTCGTAATCGACAAACGTAATCCCCGATGGCCGATTGCGCGGCGCGAGTCCAGCCTCCGCCGTCACATCCTGAAATTTTCCCTTGCCCAGATTTCTGAACAACAGCACCTGATCGTCCAGAGCCACCGCCAGATCGTTCAACCCGTCGCCGTCGTAGTCGCCCACAGCGCAGGCCACGGCATGTCCTGAGGCCTTCAGTCCCGCCGCCGCCGCATCCCACTCCGCAAAGTTCCCATCGCCTTTGGCATGCAACACGCGAATCGCCTGCGCCCCCGACTGCATCAGCACCAGGTCAATGTGACCATCACCCGTCATGTCCATCATGCAGGCACCGCCGGTTGTCGTGAACGGCGCAGTTCCGGCGCCCAGCGTTCCTTGCTCCAGCTTCACCGGAATCATCGCCTTGTTCGCCGGTTCCGGCTCCTCCACCGGCGTCACCGTCGAGTAGCGTCCCTGTTCGCCATACGCCAGGCCGATCGGCGCGCCGATCTTGGTGCTGGTCAAATGTTGGAATCGCTTGAAGTGCTCCTTCGCATCCGGCGTGTCGCCCGACCGCTGCAACGACCGCGCCAATGCGAACTCGCTCGACGCGTGCAGCGGATCGATGGCCAGCGCCTGCTTCAGAATCGAAATTGCCTTTTCGAATTCCTTCATCTCCTGGTAGCACACGCCCTCAAAATAGTAGGAATCCACATCGCGCGGATCCAGCTTCACGGCCTGCTGAAAGCTTTCGAGCGCCGGCTCCAGCTCGTTGCCCGCGTGCTGCGCCAGCCCCAGGTTGTACCACGCTTGAGTGCTGTTGGGGTCAAGGTCGAGGGCGACGCGAAGTGCTTTCTTGGCTTCGTCCAGCTTCTGCAGCGTCATCAGCGCAATGCCTTCGTTGATGGCCGCCTGTGCCAGTTTGGGGTCCTTCTTCATCGCCGCTGCAAAGGAGTCCGCCGCGCGGTCTGTGAACTGCTGGCCCATCTGCGCTACGCCGCGATTGTTCAGCCGCACCGCTTCGGCGTCAAAGTGCGCCGCCGCCTGCGCATGCGCAGCCGCCATCCACACCAGAAGGACCACAGCCCCGATCGTTCGCATAAATCTCTTCCCCAATGCACTCAGAATCCTGGCGAGCCACGAATTAAACTGCGCCACAACCCTCTCAGTGTATGCGAGCGACCAATGCCCACGCACCGCCGTTTTTGATTCCGCGCACAACCAACGTAGCCGCCGCATCTATACTTCAACTGTGTTCGATTCCAATAGAAGCCTTTCGCAATGAGCCAAAGCAGCCGCAAGCGCCGCATCGGCGTCGTCACCACGTCGCGCGCCGACTATAGCCATCTCTACTGGCCGCTGCGCGAGCTCTCCGCGCACCCCGACGTGGACCTCGCCGTGTTTGCGCTCGGCGCGCATCTCTCCCCCGAGTTCGGGACTACGATTACTGAAGTTGAGCGCAACGGCTTCCCCATCCAGGCGCGCATCGAGTGCCTGCTCAGCTCCGACACTGACACCGGCATGGCCAAGACCATCGGGGTCGCCATCCTCGGCCTGGCCGACGCCCTGACCGCCTGGCGTCCCGACATTCTGCTGCTCATCGCCGACCGCTACGAGATGCTTGCGCCCGCTTCGGTCGCCGTCGCTCTCCGCATTCCGATCTCTCATATTGAAGGCGGAGAAGTCTCGCAGGGCGCCATCGACGACCAGGTTCGCAACGCCCTTACCAAGCTCTCCCACATCCATTTCACTTCGACGCCCCTCGCGCGCCGCCGCGTCATCGCCATGGGCGAAGAGCCCAGCCGCGTCCATCACGCCGGCGCGCCCTCGCTTGACCACTTTTGCCGCTCCGTACTGCTCGACCGCCCAACCCTCGAAGCCAAACTTGGCATTCAACTCACGGATCCGACCATTCTTGTCGCGTGGCATCCGGTCACTCTTCTCCAGGACACAAATGCGGAAGCCGGCGCCCTCTTCGCCGCGCTCGCCGCAGCTCCCGGCCAGCTCATCTTCGTCTATCCCAACTCCGACGCCGGGAGCTACGCGCTCATCGAACGCACCAAACAACTGGCCGCCGCTCGCCCCCAAACCCACATCTTCATCAACCTCGACGCCGTGACCTACTGGAGCCTTCTCGGCCAGGTCGACGCCATGGCCGGCAACTCCTCCTCCGGCATCATGGAAGCCGCGTCCTTCGCCCTGCCGGTGGTCAACGTAGGCATGCGCCAGCAAGGCCGCGAGCGCGCCCGCAACATCATCGACGTTCCCGCCGAGTCCGCCACAATCCTCGCCGGCATTCATCGCGCGCTGAGTCCGGAATTCCGCTTCTCACTCGCCGACATGACCAACCCCTACGGCAACGGCACCGCCGCCCGAACCATCGCTCACGTCCTGACCACCGTATCCCTCGACGGCCTGCTCATCAAGCAGCCCGCGCCGCTAACTCCGCTCTCGAGCCATTCATGACCATCCCTCTGAGCTCTCCGGACATCACTCAAGCGGAAATCGACGCCGTAACCGCCGTCCTCCGCTCGCCGCACCTCAGCCTCGGCCCCGAGCTCACCGCCTTCGAATCCGCGCTCGCCCACTACCACGCTGTTCCGCACGCGGTAGCCGTCAGCTCCGGGACCGCCGGTCTCCACCTGGCGTTGATCACCCTCGGCATCGGCGAAGGCGACGAGGTCATCGTGCCGTCTTTCGCCTTCATCGCCGTCGCCAACGCCGTTCTGCAGGTCCGCGCCACGCCCATCTTCGCGGAGATCGATTCTCTCACCCTCAATCTCGATCCAGCCGCGGTCGAACAGGCCATCACACCCCGCACCCGCGCCCTGCTCGTCGTCCATACCTTCGGCGTTCCCGCCGACATGGACGCGTTCCAGTCCATCGCCCGCCGCCACAACCTGGTGGTGATTGAAGACGCCTGCGAAGCCATCGGCGCTGAATTCGGGCCGCCCTCCAACGCCCGCCGCGCAGGCAGCTTCGGTAACCTCGCCGTCCTGGGCTTCTATCCCAACAAGCAGCTCACCACCGGCGAAGGCGGCGCTGTCCTGACCCGCGATCCCGCCCATGCCGCGCGCCTGCGCAGCCTGCGCAATCAGGGCCGATCCGCCAGGGCCGACTGGCTGGACCACGCCGAACCCGGCTATAACTACCGCCTTTCCGACATCGGCTGCGCCCTCGGCCGCGTGCAGCTCTCCCGTATCGACGAGTTGCTCTCCCTGCGCCGCGCCGCCGCCCAGCGCTACCACGCGCTGCTCGCCTCCATTCCCGGCCTCGAACTGCCGCCCCTTACCCTGCCCAGCCGCACCGTCAGCTGGTTCGTCTATGTCGTCCGCTTGCCCCGGCAAGTCGACCGCGAGCGCATCCGCGCCTCCCTCGCCGAACGGCGCATCGCCATCGGCCGCTACTTCGCTCCCATTCACCTTCAGCCCGCCTACCGCAACCACCCCAGCGCCGCCGTCCGACTCCCCATCACCGAGTCCATCGCCCGCCGCACTCTCGCGCTGCCCTTTTTCAACCGCATCTCCCCATTTCAGCAGCGGCAGGTCGCCGCCGCACTCGAAGAAACAATGCTTTCATTCACTAACTCGATTTAGTAATACAACGTGTTGGCAGCATTGCTGTCTGGTAACTTCTCCCTCACCCAAGGCAGGTTCGCATTTATTTCAAATTGCCTGCGAACATTCGGGAAATGCGATCAAAAAAATCTCAACGAAGCAACCGCGAAGCCCCATCCGCATCTACGTCACAGGAACATTCTCCAGCAACAAGAATCCATGAACTCAGTCTTGACACGGGAGCAAAAGGGGCGCACCATCGACCCAAATCGGGGGTCTTTGCTGGTGTGTTTCAAATGCGGAACCCTCGATCTGGATTGCAGACACCAGCATAGGTTTCCATGCCACGTGGCTCCCTGGACTGACTTCATCGGATGTTGAAGAGCAGGCGCATATGGTGGTCAAAACACAAAGCAAGGGGCACGGCCTCACCGGGCTGCACGTCGGCGCTACAAACGTTCGCCGTTATTTTCCCAAGGACATTTCGGTCATCGAGCTGGAGCTGGATCATCTTCAGATTCAGTGCGGGCTGGGTCCTGCCTTCTGGCAGGACGAGCCGGAGATTTACGATCCGAGGCTCTGCGCATGGCTTGAATCCAAACACTTCCACACCAGGCCGGACCGAACACCCGTCCCGCTGGTGATGATCCCCTCAGGGAAAAGCACTTTCAAGCTGCAGCCCGTCCGTCTCAACGGCCAGGCAAAGCTCGAACGGGTACCTATCCCCGCGGCCTGAGCCGGCGCACTCATCGCCCAGCCCGCATCCGCCTTGAAGCGGCAAGAAGCTTTTGCGCGATTCATGCGCATCAGGTGTTCTTCAATTTCCTAATCCCTATTCCCTATTCCCTGGTCCCCAGTCCCTGTCTTGATAAACTCTGAACTGCGATGCCGTTCACCCAGCTTCAGCAGTCCATCGAGCGCCATTTTGCCGCCGGTCCCGGGGTCCCCAGCGACAGGTCTTCGTCGATGGGGTGGGGATCGTCCGCCATTGACGACCCCGACGCCATGACCGCATTTCTTTCTCTCCGCTCCGCCCTCGAATCCGGCCAGCTCCGCGCCGCCTCGCCTGACCCCGCCGCGCCCACCGGTTGGCGCGTCAACGCCTGGGTCAAGCAGGGAATCCTGCTCGGCTTCCGTTTAGGCCAGCTTCGCGACTTCCCCGGCGGCGACCCCTCCTCACCGGGCCTGCCCTTTGTAGACAAGCACACCTACCCTGTCCGCCACCTCTCCGCCCAAGACGGCATCCGCCTGGTTCCCGGAGGGTCCTCCATCCGCTCCGGCGCATACGTGGCGCGCGGCGTGGTTTGCATGCCGCCCATGTACATCAATGCCGGGGCGTACGTCGACGAAGGAACCATGGTCGACTCCCACGCCCTGGTCGGCTCCTGCGCGCAGATCGGCAAGCGCGTCCACCTCAGCGCCGCGGCTCAGATCGGCGGAGTTCTCGAGCCTATCAACGCCAGCCCGGTCATCATTGAAGACGACGTGCTGGTCGGCGGCAACTGCGGCGTCTATGAGGGCACCATCGTCCGCAAAGGCGCGGTGCTGGCTGCCGGAACCATTCTCACCCGGGGCACTCCGGTCTTCGACTTGGTCAACGGCGCCATCCTTCGCGCCACTGAAGACTTGCCGCTCATGATCCCCGAAAACGCCGTAGTCGTCCCCGGCTCCCGCGCCGTAAGCAAAGGCAAAGGGCACTCCAACGCCGATGCCTGGGGCCTGAGCCTCTACGCCCCGGTGATCGTCAAGTACCGCGACGATAAAACCGACCTGTCCACAACTCTGGAAGACTTGTTACGCTGATCCCATGAGCCCGCGCACGCTCCAGGTCATTCCCATCCTGCGCATCTTCTCCGTCGAGAAGGCGCGCGAGTTTTACCTCGACTACGCCGGCTTCCATCTTGACTGGGAGCACCGCTTCGAGCCCACCGCGCCCCTTTACATGCAGGTCTCCCGCGACGGCCTGGTCCTCCACCTCTCCGAGCACTACGGCGACGGCTCGCCCGGCACTCGCTTCCAGGTCACCTTCGAAGGCGTCCGAGAACTGCACGCCGAGCTCTGCGCCAAGAATTATCCCTACTGGCGTCCCGGCATCACTGAGACCTTCTGGGGAACCGATCAGCTCAACCTCCTCGACCCTTTCGGGAACAAGATCGCCCTCTGCGAGCCGAAACCCGAAGACAAGGCGGAATGACGGCTCCGCGCGGTAACCTTGAGCCGTGGCAACTCCGCAATCAAGAGATGAAATCCGCTTCGGCATCATCGGCCCCGGCCGCGCCGCCGCCCGCTTTGCCCAGGGGATCACCGCCGTGCCCAACGCGACGCTCGCTGCCGTCTGGGGCCGCAACCCCGACCGCACCCGGGTATACGCCGAAAGATTCGCCGTCCCCCGCATCGCGGCTAGCCTCGAAGACCTGTACGCGCCAGACATCGACGCCGTCTACGTTGCCACGCACCCCGACACGCACGCCGAACTCTGCATTCCGGCTCTCGCCGCCGGCAAGCACGTCCTCTGCGAAAAACCCTCCGCCCTCAACCAGCGCCAGCTCACCCTGATTCTCGCCGCCGCGCGCCAACACGACCGCCTCTTCATGGAAGCCATGAAGCCGCCTTTCTTCCCGCTCTACCAGCGTCTGCGCCGTCACCTTATCGACGACCCCATTGGCCCCATCGGCTTCGTCCGCGCCGGCCACTCCGACTCATCCATCGGCCCCGACTACCCCCTCCACTTCGCCGAGCTCGGCGGCGGCGGCATCCTGGGCATCGGCCCCTACGAAGCCTATCTCGCCCTCGACTGGCTCGGCCCCCTGGAGCGTGTACACGCCATCGGCCGCCTCAACTCCGCCGGCGTCGATTCCTTCGCCCTCATCCACGCCGAGCACGAGCGCGGCCTGGCCCAGCTGCACACCGGCATTGACCTGTTCAGCCACGGCGACGCCCTGCTCTCCGCTCCGCGCGGCTACGCGCTCATCCACGCCAACTGGTGGAACCCCACGCGCGCCACCATTCACTACATCCACCACCGCATAGTCGAGCTCCACGAGCCCTACAACGCCGGCGGATTCAACTACGAGACCGCTCACTTCTGCGATCTGATCCGCACCGGGCAACGGGAAAGCCCCGAGATCCCACACTCCCTTTCGCTCTCCATGGCGAGCCTGCTGGAGCAAGCCCGCACCGCTCTCGGCGTCCGCTTTCCGGGCGAGTGAGGTCCTGAATCCAGTAACCGGAGGCGCGAATCAGTAGTCAAACAGTTGGAAGCCGCGCACATGCGCCCATCGGGTTGCAAGCCAGCGGGTTGCAGGAATGATCAGACAAGAATCGGAGGTGGGACCGTTGAGCACCACAACATCCAGCTCTCTTGCCGACCCGGAACCTCCGGCCGGACGCTCCCATGCGCAACCCAAAGGAGGCATCATGCATCTTCGCGCCACAGCATTTCTCGCAGCCCTGGCAATGCTTCTTCCCGGCGGCGCAGCCGGCGCGCAGGTGCAGGGCCCCGTCCAGGCTCCGCCCGCTCCCATAGCCGCCGTCCCACCCGTCGATCCGCAACGTATCTCCATCGATGTCGAAGTCACCGACAAATTGGGCCACAACATCGGCGGCCTCAAGCCTGAGGACTTTACCCTGCTGGACAACAAGCAGCCCACCAAAATCCTCGACTTCCGCGAAATCGATTCGCGCAACGGAAGCGCCGACCCGGTCCGCGTCATCATCGTCATCGACATGATCAATACCGGGTTCGACGCCGTAGCCCGCGAGCGCCAACAACTGGGCGAGTTTCTCAAGCAGGATGGTGGACGGCTTGCCCACCCGACGACACTGGCCATGCTCAGCGAGAAGGGCATCAAAATGCAACAGGCGTCCTCGCTTGACGGCAACGTCCTGCTGGCCAGCCTCGATGGCGCCAAATCCGAACTGCGCATGGTAGGAAGGTCCGCAGGCTTCTGGGGAGCGGCCGATCGACTGAACTGGTCGCTGGACCAGCTCACACAGCTCACCGGATACGAGGCCAGCCAGCCCGGCCGCAAGGTCGCCTTCTTCATCAGCCCCGGCTGGCCCATGCTTCCCTGGGCAGGGGTGGAGGCCACGGACAAACAACGAAAATGGACCTTCAACGCCCTCGTGGGACTCACCAACGGGCTGCGCGAGGCCCGTGTCACCCTCTACGCGCTCGATCCCTTCCAACTGGGACGGACCGACCCCTTCTACTACCAGACCTTCCTCAAGCCGGTTACCAGCCAGAATAAGGCCGAGTACGGCGATCTCGGCCTGCAGGTGCTTGCCGCGCACAGCGGCGGACTGGTCGAGGTCACAGGCATGGACATTCTGGGCGAGCTCAACACCGCCATGCGCGATGCCGACGCCTGCTACCGGCTCACGTTTGAAGCCCCGCCCGCCGATCGCCGCGACGAGTACCACGAACTGCGCCTGCAGGTAGACAAGCCCGGCGCCCAGGTCCGCACCACCGCCGGCTACTACGCCAACGTCCAGCAGTAACCTTGCGGGCCGAACGACCCACTCCGTGCCCCATCCTTGCGATTTCTTTTAATCGCAAGGGTAGGAAACCACAAAGGCCCGAGGAAGCATGGGCGCGCAAGCGCGTCGTCCCCACCGCCGGTGGCGTTATAATCCCCCCAGCTTTCACGAACATCGGAGGAAACACATGGACGTCGTCCTTCTTGTCCTTCTCGGGGTCGCAGCCATCATCTTTCTCACGCTTGTTTTTGGCAGCTTCTTCACCGTTAGCACCGCGCAAGTGGCCATCATCACCCGCTTCGGCAAATTCCTCCGCGTCGCCGATCCAGGGCTCAACTGGAAGATGCCCTACTTCGATTCCGTCACCGGCCTGGTCAGCCTGCGCGTCAACCAGATCACTCTGACTATGGAGACCAAGACCAAGGACAACGTCTTCGTCACCATCCCCATCTCGGTGCAGAATCGCGTTCGCCCGGAAAAAGTTTACGACGCCTATTACAAACTCTCCGATCCCGTGGCGCAGATCAAGTCCTACGTCGAGCAGGTCATCCTGGGCCACGTTCCCGGCATGACCCTCGATGAAGTATTCGCCTCGCAATCCTCCATCGCCGCCGCCGTCAAGCAGGAGCTGGACGCCGATATGGCCACCTTCGGCTACGAGATCGTCAATGTCCTGGTCACCGACATCGTTCCCGATGAAAAGGTCAAGTCCGCCATGAACGACATCAATGCCGCGCAGCGCGAGCAGGTGGCCGCCAACGCCCGCGGTGAAGCGGAAAAGATTCTCGTGGTGAAGAAGGCCGAAGCCGAAGCCGAAAGCAAAGCCCTGCAAGGCCAGGGCATCGCCAACCAGCGCAAGGCCATCATTGAGGGCCTGCAGAATTCCGTCGAGCAATTCCAGAAAGCCGTCGAAGGCGCAACTTCGAAAGAAGTCATGCAACTGGTCCTGGTCACGCAATACTTCGACACCCTGAAATCCATCGGCGAGAAC
>Ga0182024_10009007_pt1 | contig 20801 bp, 15 predicted proteins | sample P32metaG_FD_120480 | JGI IMG/M metagenome (GOLD analysis project Ga0182024, IMG submission 120480) | Permafrost microbial communities from Stordalen Mire, Sweden - P3-2 metaG (Illumina Assembly) | ecosystem: Environmental > Terrestrial > Soil > Wetlands > Permafrost | place: Sweden: Stordalen...
AAAAGTTGATCCCGCATGAGATCACTTATCCCAGCATGATTGCTGGTATCGCCTACAGTGCCACCAAACTGAACGGCGTACCGGATGCCTTGATTGGCATTGGGGTGAGCTACATATTCTTCGATTTTCTCGCCTTCTATGGCTTGAAATGGTATCTATGGACCCATAAAGAGGACGACCTGGGCGACAAGAAAGTCTTGTTTGATCGAGACAAAGAGTCGCTCATGGTTGTTGGACCTGATGATGAGGTCGACGCTCATCTAGATCACATTTTCTCCCTGGATGACGGGGCTGAAGGACAAGAAGAGGAAGAGTTTGAAGTCATGGGCGGTGGTGATGCAGTTCTGGCTGCAGTCATAGCCGCCTGGCTGGGCTGGCAAACACTGATTGTGGCGCTCTTGATTGGTTTTATGGCCGGAGCTGTCATGGGTGCTTGCTATCTGGGTCACGAGATGCACCAGCGCAAAAAGCTTAAGAAGTGCCGTGTGCCTGCACTTATAGGGATGACGGCAGGCATTATTCTAATCGAAGCCTATCTGCTCTTCATCAATGCCGTTACCGTCTACACCAAACCGGAGCTGGTCCACTTTCTCGCCTACGGTGCCGTCGGTGCCGTTTGTGGTGGCGTTCTGGGCGTTCTCAGGGCCGGCAAGGATCTCTCCAAGCCCTTCCCATTTGGCCCCAGCCTGGCTGTGGGAGCGGCTGTAGCCATGTTCACGGCCAAATACACTTTCGTTTTCGGCGGCAGCTGAGCCCGCGGACAGCTATTGGGATTTTGCCGGTTTTTTGGGCGTTATGACTTCAGAGTCATAAAAAATCGGCTGTTTCTGTATTTTAGAGTCATAGGCTCGTTATGCCGTCGGAATTTTCGACGGATTTTGGGCGCTATGACTTCAGAGTCATAAAAAATCGGCTGTTTCTATTCTAAAGTCATAACCACGTTATGTTGTCGGGATTTTGGTGTGCGTGCGACCATGGAAAAAGTGCGGCATACTTATCTTATAGAGGTAGTGGTAAGGATTTGAACTGTTGTTTAGCTTTGGCAAAAAGAAAGGCCCAGTTCTTGGGCTGGACATAAACAGCGATAGCATTACCCTGGTGCAGTTGGAAAAAACTCGCACGGGCATTGAAGTGCACCGCTTTGCTTGCCAACCGACTCCAGCCAACTCTATTCGCGAAGGTTTAATCGCCGAGCCTGATGTCATCGGCAGCGTCGTCTTGGACTTGATGTCCGTTGCAGGCATTCCGGCAGCAGGTGGTTCGCCTACCGTAAACATTGCCGTGCCGGCCCAGGCGGTTGTGATCAGACTCATGCCCGTGCCTACGGGCATGCCACCGGAAGAGCTGGCCGATGTGGTCACTCAGGAAGCAACAAATCATGTGCCCTTTCCAATTGAAGACGCCAATCTGGATTGGTCGCAGATGCCTGCCACCGAGCGCACCGATGCTGATGGGGTGCGTCGAGTCGATGTCATTATTGCTGCCATTCAACGCTCGATCATCGAATCTTACTGGAAGATGGCCGACAGTGCCGGTGTAAAACTGGGGCGAGTGGATATCTCGTCACTATCGGTGGTGCGCAGTCTGGCACTGGCCGGATACCTGGGCTCCAGTGGGCACCTGTCAATGATAGTCAACATTCGCCACGATGCTACTGACATTAACGTGGTGCGCAGCGCCATGCCCTTGTTCGGGCGTTCGATCATGCTTGGCGTTGATACGCTGACAGAATCATTGTCCAGAAGTCTTGATATAAACTTCAACGAAGCCCTCGATCTCTTGCCTGAAATTTCCCTCTTTCATGTCGATCCGGCCGATGCCAAAATGGGGCACGCCGCCCAGGTCGCTCGCACCGTATTTGGTGATATCACAGACGAGCTGCACCGATCTCTGGAGTTCTACAAATCGCAAGTCGGCGACGTGAAAGTGGATCAGATTATTCTCTCTGGACCCGGTTGCATGATTCCGCAATTGGATCAGTTTATTTTTACGCGCATGAATATAAAAACTTTGATCTCAGATCCGATGCGCGATCTGATCATTGAGCCGGATGTGGTAGTCGAATCCATGAGACCGATTCTGGCAGCGCTTGTGGGCACGGCAATTGAGCCAAGCTGGAATCCATCCTTCACCGTCGATCTTGATCTGAACAAGGAAGGGCGTTTGCCCTTGATGTACGACGATCGCAAGACGATGGTCATTCTCACGGAAGAGAAACCCACCCTCTGGTTCAAACCTCTTGTTGCCGTGGTGTCCAGTTTACTTATTTTGATGCTGGGAGCCTGGGCGTACCTGAATTTTGTTGATCTTCCAGGTAAAGAGAAGGAACTTCAGAGCATCGACAGCAAGTCAAAGGACCTGACTGAGCAGTTGAAGAAAGTGGCCCTTGTTAAACAAAGCAACACCACACTGACCAACAAGAAGAAGATTTTGGATGACATTGTCAAAAAATCGAATCACTGGTCGATTGTGCTTGATTCTGTGCGCCACAATATACCGGCAGGGGTACAAGTAGATTCACTGGTCTTCGGCAAGGATGTAAAAATTCAAGGCACGGCCATCGATTTCGCCAATGTCTCCAATTTCGTCCTCAACTTGAGCGAAGCGCCAGGGCTTTCCGCGGCCGCGGTGGATTACGCGACCAGAAAAGACAAAGCACCACAAGTGGTTAGTTTTCAAATTACGGCGCAAATGTCGGGCGCCAAGCCACTGGGAGCACAGGCATCCACGCCTGAGCTGCACTCGAAAGAGAAGCTGATTTCGCTCAGATGAAAAAACGAGAGAAAATAATGGTGACCGTTTTGATATCCCTTTGCGCAGGAGGGGTTGCTTCTTGTCTGGTTTACCCCAAATTTTTGGAATCGGGTCTCAAGACTGCTGAATGCCGAACCCGAAAGGCAGACTTAGATCAACTGCAAGTAAGGCTGAATCAGGGCAGCAAGGTAGAGCAAGATAAACGCCTTTTGGAAAGTCAAATTAGCGCCCTGAGGAGCTCCGTGCCCAAATCAGCGGAACTCGACTTGATGTTAATCGACGTAGAAAAAATGTGCGCTGCCTGCCATGTTGACCTGGTAGCAGTGGAGACACCGTCTGCCGAGATCTTGCGAGAACTGCAAACTGCCGCCGATGAGCAAGCAAAGGCGAATACCGTTAAACCAGCAGCCGTCGGCCCTGCTAATAAACAACCTAAGACGCCAGTGAAACCAGCCTCAGTTGTGGAAGAGGCAGCGCTAAAAAGCGTGGTCAAGCAAGTTTATGTCACGGGCGACTATACGGGGCTGGTGGCATTTATGAAGATGCTCGAATCTTATCAGCGCATTGTCGGTGTCAGTCAGATAGCTGTCGCCATCAAAAGCGATGACAATGACCAACGCAACGCAGCAAGTGAGAAAGCCGACAAACTAAAACTTAAACAGCCACTGATGGCATTTTTACTTACTCTGTATTACCTGCCCTGAGATCGTCATGCCGCACCATCGCCTCTACTTTGTATTTATCCTCAGCTGTGTTCTCGCTTACCCATCGGCAGCGCAGACTTCCACGCCAAAGACGGTTACGCCCGCCTCGGAAAATCCACCGGCAGCCCAGACGTCTACGCCCGCTTCGGAAAATCCACCGGCAACTACATCTGGCAGCGAAAACTTGCCCATGACCACGCGCGAGCAAGCGCTGGAGAAAGCACGAATCGGAGCTGGTCGAGACAACCCATTTTCCCCCATCACTAGCACAAGCGATTTTCCATTTGGATCAAAGGCAGATGTCAAACCCGTTAAACAAACGACGCCCGCGTCATCGTCCTTCGCCAAAACAGGGCTTGTGCCGCCACCACCGCCGGTGATGGCGGGCAGTTCTGCCGTAGTGCCCGGGGAAGCCAAATCGAATCTTGCCCTACCTGAGCCGCCGGCAAAACCCCGACTCGTCGAAGCTCTGAAGCTCGTCGGAATCGTCGGTCAAAAAGCCGTCTTTGTATTTTCGGATCGGCAATTGCGAAAAATCAATAACTGGCCGCGCGCTCTGTTACTGTCGCCGGGAGAGCAGTTTGAATCAGTCAACTTGATCTCGGTAGATGACCATTTAGTCACTCTGGAAGAGGACGGCATGCGCACCACCAAAGCGTTAGAGGAGATTCGATGAGTCGTCAACAACTTACTTTCGATCAAGCGCTGAGCACCTGCAGCGACCTCATCGATGCCATCGACAGTGGTGAGACCACCGCCGCCCAAGCGCTTCCACAACTCAACGAAATTATGCAATCTGCCAATGGAGCGCGCGGTTTTTTCGTCTGCCTTTTGACCGGTGACTCACCTCTTTCGGAAAACGTTCCAGATGAGCTGCTGACAGCATTCAAAAACAACTCCGAGATTGTTTTTGACTTACTGGCCAAAAACGCGGTTATGTCCAGCGCCACAGCTTATCAGCACCTGCAGTCAGGCGATCAAGACAATGCCCGGAAATCTATATCAGTGGCGAAAAAAAGTATGGCAATCATAAATAAAGTGAACTGTGGTGCAATGAAATCGACCATGGAAGCGATGGTAAGCGCCATCGACAACAAAATCGCCGAGGCCGTCGTTGACGAGAGTCTGCACTACGCGCCATTTTTGATGCGCTGGCGTTACAGCAAAGAGCAACTCGACTACGCCAGAACTCTCATTGCTCAAGGCATACAACTCTAGAATTTACTTGACAACCGCGGGTTCGGAGAGACAATGGAACCTGCCATAGTACATCTGCCTATGATTTAGTACACATCTTCCCCCACATATCCTCGTATATGGATTCTTCTGTGCATTCGCACGAGCAGTCCGATGCATTGGCGCATGCTTCGGAATATAACCAACCGTTTGCCTGCCAATCAATTGCAAACGATCGACTCCTCGGTCAAATAATCGACGAGCGATATGTCATCACAGCATTGGTGAAAGCAGGTGGCATGGGCGCCGTCTATCGAGCCCATCACCGCACGCTGGGAAAGATAAAAGCGATCAAGGTGCTTAAGCAGTCGGCGCTGACGAATGATTCGGCCTTGAATCGTTTCAACAATGAAGCCAAAGCAGCCAGCTCACTCGATCATCCAAATCTTGTCGCCGTGCATGACTTCGGCTTGACTGCCGACGGCGAGCCATATCTGGTCATGGATTATGTGGATGGAAAGAGTCTATGCGAAATTTTGAAAGACGATGGGCCACTGCCTGCCGCACAAGTGATTCAGGTGCTGGAGCAACTGTGCGACGGCATGCAGCATGCACATGACAAAGGCATTATTCACAGAGACATCAAACCCAGCAATATCCTCGTCTGCCTCACCGCATCTGGTGCCCCCCAGGTCAAGATTGTAGACTTTGGCATCGCTAAAATGACGAGCAACAATTGGTCAGAGCAACACATTACCAGGGCCGGCGAAGTCTGTGGCAGTCCACCCTACATGAGCCCGGAACAGTGTCACGGCGATAGAGAACTGGATGCCCGTTCTGATATTTATTCTCTCGGCTGCGTCACTTATGAAGCTTTGACGGGAGTGCCACCATTTCTGGGCGACAACGCCATGCAAACAATGTACAAACACATCAATGAGCGCCCGGCCAAAATGAAAGCGCCAGAGCACAAGCTGTCTGGGTCTGAGCCCGAACTGATGGACAGCTTGGAGAAGGTGGTTATGCGCGCTCTGGAAAAAGATCCATCTCTGAGATATCAAAGCATGGCGCAGATGCGCGCGGACCTGGAATCGATCAAAGGCGGCGGTGCTCCAGCGGTCAAAGCTCCAGTCGTCAAAAGTGCTTCTGAGCGAGTGAAATTCTTATTCGCCCCCGTAACCCGAAAAATAGCCGGACAAATAGCAGACCATCGCCGCCTGACGGCTGCCTTGCTGGTTTGCGTCTCGGCATTGCTCCTGAACTGGTGGCTGAACAGCTCAGGATTTTTCATTCCCGAATGGCGCAAAGATCTCAGTGCCGCACGCAACCTGCAGAAAGAAAAGAAGTTTGTCGAGGCCGGTGAATTTTACGAAAAGGCTATCAAAGCCGTTGATGCCGCTGGCGAAGAGGCAAGCAACAGAGCTGTGCCTCGCTGGCAGTGCGGTGAAATGCTGACCACTTTGCCTGCTAATCTGAGCAATTCTCGCCAGACTATACGCGCCCTTCATCTTTACGGCGAGGCCGGCGCGCAGCTGGAGGGGTTGCCTGGCCTAACAGAATTCAGAGCGCATTGTTTCCAGCGTCAAGGTGACTGTCAGTCACGGCTGGGATCTTATCAAAAGGCGATCTTTTGCTATTCTAAAGCTCTTTCCCTGGCTAAATCTGCCGGCATTGAAGCCGCTTATCTTCGCGATCTTCCTCGCATGCTGTGCGGGTTGGCCTACGCCTACGATCGCGCCGGTAAATACAAAGAGGCGCAGACCACTTACAGACAGGCACTATCTGCAGCGCGTGAAGGCAAGCGAGGACCCGACAATACAACGCTTATTTGCGCGCAAAATCTGGCTAACCTGCTGCGCAGAGAACATAACTACGAAGCAGCCGAAAAAGCTTATTCGGAAGCCGAGCGGCTCGCCCTGCAGACAAAAGGTCCAGGCGATCTGAGATATGGTGCGATCGTGATCGAACATTTGCAGCTTCTAAAATCGATGGCCCAATCTTCACAATAAGAGCACCGCTTTCAGTCTTTGCACTTCTTGCTCGATTTCGTCCGTTTGCAACTTCTCCTTCAGCTCCGCCGGAAGAAGCGCCGGATAACTGCAATGTTGCGCGGCAAGCAGCGTCTGCAGTCGTCGCTGCCTGAGAATAGATGCGCTTGCTTGCCAGACCTCGAGCGTTTTCAAAACTGATGTTCGCCCCGAACCTCTCATTTCTTTAGAGAGGAAATCGAAGTCACGGGCAGAATAGTTGGCAGTCTTTTTAAGTACTTGATCGACCTCTTCTAAAGGAATAGGCACGCCCTGCCGGGCGAAGAGGGCAGTGATAAAAGACTGACGTTCCTCGCCATCAAGATCGAATATAGGAATTTGAATCGGGGCTCGGCTCTTCACATCAGGATCCAATTCATCCGGTCGCGAGGTCATCAAGCCCCAGAGCACTTTGCCAAAAAGGCTGCGGTCTCCCATCATCTTGATGATGTTGCCAGCCAGGCGCTTCTCCGTTTCATGGGTATCGCTTTTGTGGACGCTGCCAAACTGCGTGTGCGCTTCATCAACAAGAATGAGAATCTTTCCGTAGGTCTTAATACGCAAGCGCAGCTTCTCAAAAAATGTTTCGGTCTGGCCGAAATACATTCCTCTCAATCCGGCAAGTTCGATCACCACTCTGCCAGACTCGCTGGCGTAGGCCTCCAGCTGAAATGTTTTGCCTGCACCGTTGGGACCAGAGACGAGAATCGCCGGCACTGCCGTTTCCGAATTTTCACAGCGCCTGAAGATGTCTAAGAATATCTCTCCGGTTTTTTTGTAGCCGACAATGTCGGCAATGCCATGATCCGGTCTGGAGAGTTTGATTATGTCACCGAGATCAGCTTCCAGCACAGCGTTGATCTCAGTTATGATCGACCTTCGCCCAATCGGCTTTTGCGTTCGCCTGGCCACCTCGAGAAGATCTTGCAACGCTGTCAATGTCAGTCCTGCCGTGTCACCGACAAATTCTTGCACTCCCTGCTCCAGCAATTGTTGAGCGCTAGTGCCTGTATTTGAGCTGACGAAGGTGCTCAAATATTTGTCGCGTTCAGCTGAATTTGGCAACTCCAATTCAATGCATTGCACCGAAGGCAGTGCCACAATGCGCGAGCTTACTTCGCTTTTAGTATCAGCTATAAGAATGATGAGATGACTTCCACTTTTGAACCAGGGGGATTCAATAAGATTGAGGAAGGTGACGAGCCGCTGACGATCGAGTTCGCCAAGACGGTCGAAATCGCCAGTCGGAAAAAGCGATCCGGCAAATTGCACGATTGTGCAGATCGGCTTGACGCTCTTTAGATCTCGCCGAACTGCCACCACAGCCGCAAGCAGTTCTTGTAAAAGCACAAGCGCAGGCAAGGGGCTGTGACGTGTGGAGCTTATCTGCTGTTTAAGATCGCCAATCATGTCCTCCTGGTTGACTTGCAGAGAGTCAGCCTGGACACAAACTCTGGCCAGGGCATCGAGATCCTTGCTATCGTAAAAGCCGATACCAGTGGCGATATCAAGACGAAAGACCATAAATGCAGAAGATAGCGCCTGATAAAGCGTTTGTTCCAGGGCAAGAAATCTTTCCTGCTTGGCGCTAAAGAAGAGATCATGAGTATCGCCGGTCAACACTACTACGCTTTTGCCCCGGTCCGAATAGGCATCACTCAATGCATCCAGGAATGAAGGTCGCTCGTAAGCGGCTACGTTTGCGGTCATGCGCATGCTCCAGAGGTACTGCTCGGTTTGGTGGCATCTTCGTGGCTGAGATCAAATCTGGAAGGCGGCTGACAATTGTTCGGGTTTAGACCAGCCCGGCCAACGCTGTCGACCAGCTCCTGAAATTCCGGACGGTGGGCGAACGTAGACGGCTTTTCGGCGCCGCCGAGGACCTTCTTGTCGACGACAATTTTGGCTCCTTTGCCGGGCTTACCATCTTCTTCAGTCCAATATTGCGACAAACATACCAGACGTGTGCCCACCTTGACGGCCTCGTCAAGATCGTGGGTGACAAACAAAACAGTAAGATGATATTTCAACCACTGATCGTGAATGAAGTCTTGCATCTCTTCTCGTCTGGCATGATCGAGTGCACCGAAAGGCTCGTCCATAAGAAGAATCTTTGGTTTCATGATCAAGGCCTGAGCGATAGAAACTCGCTGACGCATGCCACCAGATAGTTCGTAAGGATATTTGTCGGCATCTCTTTCAGTCAAGCCGATGTCGAACAAAAGATCGTAAGCCAATTCGCGCGCCTGCCGTTTGACTTTGAAGTATTTAAGAAGCTCAAGGATGCGACCGGGCGGGCTGGGCTTGAAGCTGCGTTGCTGAGTTATCCCAGCTTGCGGTAAGGCGTGTTCCTTTAGTCTTCTTGCCTTAGTGATTGGTGCCATTATCGTCTGCATCATATGCTGCGCCCCGATAAAAGGCAAGGCAGCAAAATACTCAGGCAGTGTTGTCTGTTCAAGAAGTGGGCCCAGGGCAATGTTATCGAGCACGGACAGATGTGGTAATAAAGAATAGTTTTGATAAACAATGCCGCAGTCGCGCGTCACCCGTTCGACTTTCTTGCCTTGCACAAGCACGGTGCCGGTGGTGGGAAACTGCGAGCCCAAAACAAGCCCGAGCATCGTTGACTTACCGCAGCCAGAAGGACCGACAACTGTGACCAGTTCGCCTTCACGTATATTGAGGGCAACATCATCAAGAATAATCGCCTGCCCACCATCATCGTCAGGATAGCTGACCGTGATGTTTTGTGCAGAGATCAAATAATTAGTGATTGAACTGGCCATCACTTACCGACCCACTCGTAGCGTCTCTCCCAGATCTGGAAAATATAGTCGAGAGCAAACATCAAAAGCGTCGCCCAGATCACATATGGAATGATGATGTCCATGGCTACATATCGCCTGAGAACGAAGATGCGATAACCAATTCCAACTGAGGCAGCAATGCTTTCGCCAGCAATAACATAAACCCAAGCCGCTTTAAAATTGAGGCGCAAGGTGCCAAGCATCTTGGGAAAAATCTGGGGGAAAATAATGCGCCAGGCCACCTCAGATTCACTGGCGCCAAGAGTTTGAGCTTTGTAAAACTGCTCATGTGGCGTCTCTTTCGTTCTGGCATGAGCATCCAAGACGATGCCTGGAAGAACACCGATGACGACCAGGGCGACCTTGGAAAGCTCGCCCACACCAAAGACAATAAAAAGAATTGGTAAGAGCAAAAGTGGTGGCACTTTGTCAAAGAAAACGAAGAATCGATAAAGCAAGGCCTCCAGAATCGGAAATGTGCCCATATAGAGTCCGATGGGAATGCCCAGGCAGACAATGGCCATGCCGATGGCAAAGCGCTGGGTGGAAGCCCATGTGTCCAGCCACAACCTGTATTGTCCATTTTGATCTTGCTCAATGGCGCACCGTTTAAAGCCATCCCACATCTCGGCAGGCAACGGCATAAGCCTCGAAGAAGCAGTAGCTTGATCGAGATCCTGCGCTTCCAGTTGGCGCAGGTGATAAGCACCCCACAGGTAGAGCCCGACCACGGCAATGAAGGGCAAAAGGGCAAGCGTCATCGTCGTCCAGCGAGGCAGTTTTGTATCAGTGCGAAAGATCAGTTCGCTTTCTTTTGCAATTGAAAGACGCATTGGCTTCCTCAGGCAGGCCGGGCGGGGCTAGTGCCGCCCCGGCCTGAGCTAGTCCTAGAGCGCGATTTTGCCTGCCGCTGCTTCGTCCATATAGGTAGAAACATAGTGCATTTTGACTTTGTTTTTGTCACCCTGGATGGTGCCGTCTGGGTATTCAATTCCGACAACATCGACAGACTTGGCGTTTTCTCCCAACAAGTTATGAGCAAAACAGAACTTTCTGACCAGATCTTGCTTTCCTTTCAGCTCAGCTGATTTTATGTAGGTCGAGGCCGTTTGCGGTGTGTAGAACATAGCAGTGGTTTTCAGTTGACCGGTAAATTCAACAGGAGAGGCCTTGGACAACTCAGCCATTTTCTTGATCGCAAGGTCCCCGGTGGCATCTTTTTTAGTCATCACACCCATCACTTCATACCATGCTCCAACGAGAGCGCGTGCGAACTCTGGGTGAGCTTTGAGGACCTTGGTGTTGACGACACAGAGGTCTTGAATTTCACCGGGAATTTTAGAAGAGTCGAATACTCTGGTGATGCCCCGGTTCTTTTCAATTTCCATGACCATCGGATTCCAGGTGACAACGACTTGCTGATTTTTTCCGGCCAAAAAAGAGGGGGCAATATCAGAATCGGAAACGTTGACGATTTTGACGTCTGACTCTTTCATCTTCACGCCCTCAAGAGCGCGGCTGAGCAGGTACTGAGAGACAGTCTTTTCGACAAGATAGACGTTTTGACCCTTGATCTTATCGAGGGCCAATTTGTTGCGGGTCAAAATGGCGTCGTTGCCGTTGCTGTAGTCACCCATGATGATAGCCGATGAGTCGACACCGGCAGAGGCCGGCATATCCAGACACTCCATGTTGGTCATCACGCACGCATCAGCCTGTCCGGCGACAAATGCGTCGAGGCTGGGAGCATAGTCCATATAGTTGACGTTTATATCAAGACCGTATTTGTCGCCCCATTTCTTGAGAATGCCTTGCTCTTTGGCATAATACCAGGGCATCCAACCAGCGTAGATAGACACTGCCAGTGTCAGTTTCTTTTTCTTGCCTGCGTCTGCGGCCTCTGTGGCATTGGCGCAAACCAGTACCAGACTGAGGATCAGAATCGAGGTCATGAATTTCTTCATTGCGTAACTCCTGCTTTTGTTTGGTTTTGTCAGTTTATATTTTGGGACGATCGTCGGTGACAGCCGATGAGCTGCCTGTGCTTTGTTCTTTCTCTGCTTTGCGCGCGGCCAGCATTTTTTGGAAATCCGACTGTGCCGCTGACTCTTCTCCAGCTTTAACATACTTGTCGCGCCTGTCCTGACTGTCGGCGCCAGCCAGACGTCCTGAAACTCGAGCTTTGGCAGCAAGCTCCTCGTTGGCTTTGCGCACCGCCTCGATTGGCCCCATATCCATGCGCGACTTGAGACCCATGATACGCTCGCTGGCTTCAACCAGCTTTTTGTTGGAAACAAAATCAGCAATCGCATCTGCTTTTTCGCCAGGCAACTTGGAGATTTCCGCCTGCATGGTGCTCAATTTATTTTCCAGCTTGCTCAGCCGGTCTGTTTGAGAAGTTATGTCATCGGTCATTTCTTTTTCTTGCTCGTTGAGCTTAGTCACTTCAGCGCGGAACATATTGCCATCAGACTCGGCTTCCTCCATGGCCTTCTTGTCACCGGCAGTCTGGGCTTGTTCGTAGGTGGTCAGGGCTCCTTCAAGGGCGTGTTCAGTTTCTTTTTTGCTCTTTTGAATGGCCGCCAGGCGATTACGCTTTGACTCGACCGCAGCTTCGACTTCACTCAAGGCACTGAGGAAATCCTGATACTCTTTGATCATTTGCTCGCGATGAATATCGTAAGCATCCGAGATGCCATCAGAGCTGGATGTGAACTGGGCATCAGCGGCCCGCGTCACACCCATGGCTTTTCGAAACTTGTAGAAGGTGATAAATCGCCAGACTGATTCAAAAAATCCCATCTTTACTTTTCCTCGTCGTAGTGCTTTTGATCGTTGTTATTCAGCGCTTGTTGCTGCTGGTAAGTTTGAATATACTTTTTCTTTTTTTCCTCATCTTCAACATTTTCCCCTCTCAGCCTTTGCTCGACTTTCCGCGCGGCCTCCACCGCTGTTTGCAGCCGGGAAGCGGCGTCAGAATCGGCAGCCAGAAATTTGCTGGAGTTTTGGCTGCCGAGATCTACCAACTCCAGATAGGTGGATTGAAGCGCCGATTCGATCTCATTTACTTGAGCGAAAAGCTGCACCAGATCATTTTCCCTTTTGTTATAAAGCTCGATCTGTTTCATGTGAGCATCGATCTGCAGATCCAACGCCTTGGCCTTCGGGCTCCCATCCGTTAATGCGGTCCTTTGTCTTTGCCAACCTTCGTTTTCCTTTTGCGCAGTGGTGACATCTATTGAAGCCACTGCTGTGAAGATAGCAAGCGCTTGTTGAAGAACGCTTACGCCTTGCTGCAACGTATCTTCGGCCAATACTTGAAAACGCTCGACCGATACTCCGTCTTTATGCGTCTTTAGGTAGGCAGTAAGATTTTCGTACGCCCCCTTTAGCTCCCTGCACTCTTTCGCTCCCTCGGTCAAGCCGACGCGCTGGCACTCTTGCTCAAACAGATCGAGCTGCGCCAGTCTTTGTGCTTTGCGCAAGTCACGTAATTTGGCAATATGGGCCGCGGCAAAATCAGGACCTTTGACGACGTAGTTATAAATGAAGGCGCTGGCACTCACAAAAGCACATCCCAGGGTAATGGCCACCGATGTCGGCGAAGCTGCAATTATAAACGTCCAACCCAGGGCAAGTGCCGATCCCGCCGCCGGATAAATAGTGGCTGGATGCTCCAGCGTCTCCTTTAAAACCGCCTTGGCTACCGCCTCACCTTTGAAATCTTCAGGTCCTGGCATCTTTCCAGGCTCCTGTTTTGGGGCGTCACGCGACTTGCCGAACATGAGAACTACTCCTCAAAAACCGTTGTCGCTGTAGAGCTGAAACTCGACGCGGGGAATCCTGTACATATAAGCTCTCTGGTTTTCATCGGGTCTGTGGGCGGGCGGCGCAGATGAGCCCACTCCCTTAGCGAGCAAGCGATTGGCTGACAGTCCGTGCACGGCAATCAGGCGTTGCACAACCGATTCGGCACGCTCCTGCGAGAGCCTCATGCTTTCTATCTGATCGCTTCCTGCCCCTGTATGACCCTTGACCATGACGCGAGCGTCAGGATAGTGGTTCTCGATCAGATCGGCGATTTTGTCCACCTGAGCTTCACCGGCTTGATTAAGATCGGAAGTGCCTTGCCTGAAAGAGATCGGCTCCACTCGCATGGTGCCAATTTCCTTAAGCGACTTCCATTGACTCTCAGCCAGCTGCGAGAATTCTCGCTTATGCGCACCACCCCCGATATCATTGGGTAATCGCTCGTGCACCGCCTGCAGTATCGTAGAGTTAACGATGCGGTAAGGATCGCCGAGGGGATCTTTTGGCAACCTCTTCGTTTTGACAAGAACATTTGTGCAGGCAATTATCGTGTTGACCACGCCTTCAATAGGATTGTTGCCGGCACCGGTATTCAGTCCAAACTGATGGGCGGCATTCTCTTGCAAATCGTGCCAGACAATTTTCTTGAGCATGGGCTCGATTTCGTCTTGCTTGAGCCCGGTGGACACCTTCATGTCTTCAATCATCCGCCCGTGGTCGCTTGCGTAAGCCCTCATGGTCGAGAAATAGGCCTCAAAGAAGCTGACCAGATCGTCGTGGTGAGCACTGACAAAGTCGCGCCGAAAGACAAAGACGTCGACGATGTAACCGCTGAATCCATCAGAACCCCATATCGGCTTCAGACCCGGAATGTTGTGCAAGGCTCGCGAGACGTCCGGTTCCCACATGACAAAAACATCGCCCTCGTGATTTTTGGCCTTCTGATAGGCCTCGCCAGATCCCCCCACTTCCTGTCTCCACGTATCTGTCCTGGCCAGGTTGAAAAGATCGAAGTCGACAATCGTCAAGTCAAGAAGGAAGCTCGAAGGGCTTTCACCGGTGTAGACAACCTTAAGGGTGGCGTCGTTGAGGTCGCCAATCTTGCCCGTCGGCAGCTTGTTGGCAAAACCGACAATGGCATCTGCTCCTTTTGATTCAGCAATCGAGGCCACAATCACACCCGGATAGTTATATTTGGCACCATGCTGGATGTAGCTGTTTACCGGCAAAACAATGCCGTCATATTTGCCCTCGGAGAATTTCTGCAGGCGGTCGGCATAAGCGCCACCATCATTGGTGAAGTCGATGGCGATACCTCGCTTGGCCGCTTGTCGTTTCATCTCCGGTGAATTGATGAAGAAGTAGCCCAAATAGCTGTCTCCAGCCATACGAATGGTCAGGTTCGCTTTTGCGTCACTGGCTTGATTCTGTGTTTTCTCAAGCATGGCGGCGTTGAAAAGTTTGTAAGCGCCAATACCGACAAGACCAAGAATAAGGATCAATACAGCAGCAAACAAATTTCGATTCATCGCCATGTCTCCGGAAAAACCGGCTCCCTTACTGCTTCGTGCTGAACTTGGAGGGCTCAAACACATCAAGTTCGGCGGCCGCTTCTTGCAGCGCCTGTTTTATTTCTTTGGCAGAATCCGCGGATTTGTATGAGACTGAGTGTTGCCTCAAAGAATGTTGCTGTCCTATGCCGAAGCCGATTGTGTAGATGGGAATGTTGTACTTTTCGGCAACGACAATGCCTTTATTGATGTCGTCGGAGGCCTCGCCGTCTGTAATCACAATCAACCGATAGTCACCATAACCCAACTGCTTTTTATACTCCTTAACCAGAGCATCTGCTGCCTTGCCTATGGCATCGCCTAAAGGCGTGCCCCCTGCTGCATCGACCGCCTCTATGTCGGCAAGAAATGCCAGTCTGTTATTTGCACCCAGTGGCAAGACCTCGCGTTCACCACCATTGTCGAAGACGTACAAACCGAGGTTGACATCTTTGGGCACGTTTTTCATGAACTCCTTAACTGCCCACTTCGCTCCCTCAATTTTGCTGCCGAACTCTTGATCGCCCGCATCAGATCTGGGGGGAGGGTCTTTCATTGAGCCTGAACCATCGAAGACAAAGTAGAAATTGCGCGCCAGTGAGATCTGCCCCTTTTCCTCAGGTTCTGTGCTGGGCGCACTGAGCGGATCAACTCTTTGTACTGTCGCTGGATCAGGACCATTACTCGTACTGGCGCAGCCACTGATGATCACCATGGTGGTGAGAATCAATGAGATCGTTGGACCTATTTTCTCAATTTTCATGTGTAGTCGTCCTTACTTGAAGGCTGGCTTGAATGAGTCCAGCTCCGTCTCAACCGTCTTGATGCGAAAGACGACGCGACGGTTGGCGTTCCACTGCTCTTCAGTTGTGGGCACCGGGAACTTGGGATCCTTGGTGCCCATGCCAACTGCCAGAAACTGAGATTCGTCAATCTTGAGGCCGGCCTGGCTGCAGGAATCGAGATAGGCCTTGCGCACTGCCATTGCTCGTTGATAGGAGAGATTCTTGGCCGCTTGTTCGATCAAACCGATTTCTGCTTCGCTTCTGCCTTCGCTTCTGGCTTTGTTCAAGGCATCAGGCGCGTTGTGTCCTTCAATCACCACAAGCGAGCCGCCCAGGGTCTGGGATAAATCAAGCGCTTTTTTAAAGGCATCTTGATACTCAGCAGCGGTAAATGTGGACTGCCGGGGAGCAAAGTAAATTTCAAAAGAGTACAGGGTGCCTTCAGTTCCTTGCCCTGTGGCAATCTGCTTTTCAATTGCTTTCTGAGTCTTGGAGGTGTCGAAAGTGTGCTTGGCAACCACGGTCTGATCAGCGTTTTTCAGACCACTGGCAAGCTGGGAATAACTCCAGTTGGCCTGCTCGAGCGGCGCTTTGCCTTTCATAATGCCAAGCTTGACGAAGTTGGTCTGGATTTCATTTTTCAAGGTGGCAAAAGAACGAGTAGTGCCCTTGCCCGTGAAGAACGCCACATTGCCGGGAAATCCGACCCACTCACAATCACCAAGCGATCCTTCTACGTCCGGCCCGGCCTTGGGCGAGCCGAACAGCAGCTCGGCTGAACGAGTGATCAGCTGATTGTATTTGCCCTGGTCGCTCGCCTTGTTAGCCAGCAAATGGGAAAAGCGCTCCTGACCGACCATGAGGGCGTGGACAAACTTTTCCACTTTTTCTTTATTGGCTTTGAAATAATCGGCGCGCACGGCATATACGTCGGCGATGATACGGTTGGCGCTCTTGGATGAGAAGAGGATTTTGGCGCCCTTAACCGAGCCTTCGGCGCCTGTGCCGACCTTTCCACCGGAGGTGAGGGCACTGGCATCGGGGCTGATCACCATAGTGCCGTTGAGGTCAGCGGCTGCCTCAAATGCAGAACGGGGGTCGACGATGCGACCTTTGGTGTCATAAGAGGGAATCGTCAGCTCTTTTAACCAACGCATCTTGACGTCAGTCGGTTTCAGCCCCGCCTTGGCAAGCACGGTGGTGAGGAAGTCCATGTGAGGACCATAAAGTTGTAAGGCAATGTTTTTGCCTTTCAAGTCAGTCAATGTATTGATGCCGGGGCGCACGACAAGCACGTCGCCGCCGTTGCTCCAGGTGAGCTGATAAATGACGACCAGGGGCACGCCCGCCTTGGCAAAGGCTTCGCTGGATGAATTGATCATGCCCATGGTGCCGCGCAAGAGTGGCGTTTCGCCTTCAATCACACCTTTCACTTGCTTGGCGAAGTCGTTCTCGCAGAAGAGTTTGACGTCAAGCCCTTCCTGTTTGAAGATGCCTTCCATGTCTGTGTCGATTGTGGAGACATCGCCTGGCCAGGTAATTGTCGGCACTCTCAATACGCCAGGCTTCACAGGTTTCAACTGGACGCCAGTGAGAACGTCTGTCAAAGGCTTTGCCTGTAGATACTCGACGTTAGCGGCGATCGCTCTGGTCGGTGCCGCCATCAGCATGATCAAGGACAAAACCGCTGTGTGATACCACAATGAACGATGAGCGGATCTCATTGCAAACTCCTTCTTCGGTTCGTTATTAGTTCCATCAAAATCTACGGCATGCCTATCTTATCGCCGGTGGCTTGCGCTTCAGCGCCCTTTTACAAGCTAGCCTCTTTCAAGTTGGCCTCAGCAGTACACTTGGCTTGGCAACATTTCGTCGCTTGCCTTCCCCAGTAACCAAGAGCTTGACCGGTGCTTGTCTTGACCCTCTGCAACTTTCAAAACTCTTCATACCAAGTAACTCTACCTCAGGACGACCTAATATGGACTTTAGATCAACTTCCAGGGCTAAGTTTAGTTAGCATGCAAAGATGTAAGGATCGGCAGGCAAGGGGTGGCTGTTTGATGGGTCTCTGACGGCGATAGCAGCTAGATTTTGCCCAATTTTTGGGTATGAAATGTTGCTGGAGGTCAGGTCCAATTGTACAAAACCAAAACAGATCTCAAACTGAGCTGGTGGCCGACGCCGCAAGATTACAACGAGGCCGTCCAGATTCCTCAAGGAAACTTGAATGATCCTGAACTGAAATCGGGGCTCGTCTATACCGACGCCATCGGATTGCCCCGGCCAATCACCGGTTCTTTCGCGTCTGTCTATAGGATGCATTGCACGGATAAAGACTACGCATTGAGACTGTTCTTGCGCAATATTCGCGACCAAGAAGAGCGCTACGCTCTAATATCCGACTTCGTGCAACACGATGATCTGCCGTACACCGTCACTTTTGATTTCCTCAAGACTGGCATCAAAATAATGGGGGAGTGGCTGCCCGCTCTAAAAATGGAGTGGGTGGAAGGTGAACCCTTTGACGATTACATTATCGAGAACCTGGCGTTTCCTGGGAAGTTGGGCAGGCTGCTGACGGAATTCACGATCATGATGGACGACTTGCGCCGAGCCGGTATCGCCCATGGTGACTTACAGCACGGCAACATCATCGTGTGCGGAGATGAACTTCGTCTAGTCGACTACGACGGTATGTTCGTTCCGGCAATGATAGGTTTCGGCGCAAACGAACTCGGGCACCGCAATTATCAACACCCGCAAAGAACAGAGCACCATTTTGGACCGTATCTCGATAACTTTTCAGCCTGGGTAATTTACACGTCAGTGCGTGCCTTGCAGATCGATTCTCGCCTGTTGCATAAGCTCGGCGGTGGCGATGATTGTCTGCTCTTTCGCCAGGCAGACTTCCTTGATCCGCTTCACTCTGCCGCTTTCTCGGCTCTGGAGAAGCATGACGATGCTGAGCTGAGGACACTTGCACGCTTTGTTCGTGCGCAATTGAAAAAGGATCCGGCCAATATTGCCTACCTTCATCTGCCACTGCCTGAAATCAATGATGCAGATCTGGATCCAATTTCTCACGCCGCTCCCGGTGTGAGAAGCGGGCCCAGGTTAGTGCGAGGCAATTTGCCCGACTGGCTTCAGGAAGAAAATACAGACGTACTCGTCAACTCACATTCGCACGGCATAAATGCGGACGTTTTCTCCGCCGCACCAGATGTGGTGCCGCAATCATGGACTGTGCCGGCTAAACCAGCCCAGGCCAAATGGGTAAAGCCGACAGCCGCTAACCAGGCCAATAGCGGTAATTGGGCGCCCCCCCAATCTGTTGATCAGTGGGCGAGCGGCCAGTCAGCCAGCAGTCAATCATCTGCCAGCCAATTTGTCGGTCATTCAGGGGTCGGTCATTCGCCTAGCCAGTCTGCCGCTGGTTCCGGTCAGTCTGTCGCTGGAGCCAGCTACAATGCCGCCACGCAAGCGTTGCACCAGCAGCCAACTGCCAGCCAAACTGCAAATCCTTTCCCGCCCGAGCTAGCATCAACCACAATTCCACGTAAAGTCAGATACAACGAAAACAGCGGCCATATTAGACCGGAAGTATTTCAGGCGATGATGATTCTCAATCCGGCGGTCTGGCTAATGTTCACCATGTTTTCTACGGCAATTACCTCTGACAATGATCTGCGCGTTCATGGCGTCGAATATCCTGCCACTGTCGACAATGTTCATCGATACCAAAGCAAAGGCGCACACACTGACGTCTCTTTGGAATACACAGTCAATGGCCAAACCTACGGTACCCTGGAACATAAAGGCCAAGATTACGGAAGCTACAAAGTTGGCAACCATTTCATGATTCGGGCACTGCCTTCAAATCCGTCGATTACTGAGCCACTAGATGAGCCGGCTGGGACCAAGCAGACAGGCGATATTGGTTGGACAGTGCTTCTCCTTTTTATCAACCTTTTGACTGAGCTCGGCATTTGGTACTCGGCACTAAAAGCTCGCCGATTAGCGGAAAAAGGAGTGCCATTATTGGCGACCATAGATAGCCTGAAAGTCCACACTGGAAGCAAAGGCGAGAAATCTTACTATGCAGCAGTTACTTACCAGTATTCAATCAAAAAGTTTACTGAAACCTTATCGGTGTCAGAGTCTGAATACAACGGATTGCGCAAGCACGCAACTGAAATAATATTGTGCGACCCGACTTATCCAAGAGACATCGTGTTCTACAAGTATTGTGCCTATCATCCGGTCATGCCGGCGCCACCTTTAGTACCTCTGACACCACTTTCTTCAGTGCATACCATCACTCACAACCCTGCACCACCGTCCAAGAAGTCGTTGCCGCGCCCCTGAATTTGATATGCCGAAACTGCTGCATGTCTGGTCAGCATGGCGGGAGATTAATGGGGGAGACGGATGACAGTTTGATGGGAGTTTGCTGGGAGATTGATTCGGAGGTTGATTGAGAGACTAACCGGAGGCTGATGGGAAATTGATGGGAGAGAAAACTTCTTGCCTATTCTTGAACAACCGAGAGCCTGGATATTTGTCGTCGTCCAAGCTCGCCCACGATCCGGAAATGGCCCGCTTGCTGATCACGCAGATGCAGCTTGGTACTTGTAAAAAACTGGATGAGATCACTGTGCCATTTGCCAGAATACTCGAACTTCCTAAAGGCGAGACGTTTGTTCTAGGTGTGTATCCTGATGCAGTTATCTATTACGATCATGATTTGACCGTAAATAGGGCCGCACCACCCCTGGTGAAGAAGTTCTTGGCTCGATTTCCAAAGGCGAATATGTTCGTGTTGAAACGCGATGATGATGCCTTGTCGTTTGGCTATGCCATTTATGACAGAGGAAAGCTCGTTCGAGCAACTTCCGGATCTCGTGACGATGATATTACTTTGAACTTTGGCGCAGTTCATTATCTACCCGCGGAAGAAGAATATTTCAAGAAGTCGTTTATGCGTGATGGAAAGGCTTTCACTTTGTCGAACAAAGGGGGCAAGGAGCAGATCTACACCGTGCCAGAAATAGGAGGCGAAATGAGCTATGCGGTGGCACTCGATTTTTTGCGTGGGCGGACATTGACCGATGATTACAATGAACCTGCACGCACAGAACTTGATGACGATTCAGTAAAAAAAAGCTATCAACCTCCGAAGGTGCGCACG
>Ga0182024_10009008_pt1 | contig 20800 bp, 16 predicted proteins | sample P32metaG_FD_120480 | JGI IMG/M metagenome (GOLD analysis project Ga0182024, IMG submission 120480) | Permafrost microbial communities from Stordalen Mire, Sweden - P3-2 metaG (Illumina Assembly) | ecosystem: Environmental > Terrestrial > Soil > Wetlands > Permafrost | place: Sweden: Stordalen...
CAATCGAATGTCCGGTCACGCGCTCGTACGCCTCGACGTAGCGAGCGGAGGTCGTGGCGACCACGTCGTCGGGAACCTTCGGTGGCGGAGGGGTTCGATCCCACGACTGCGACGTGAGCCAGTCACGAAAGGGCTGTTTGTCAAACGAGGGCGGCGTCTCACCGGATCGGACCTCGGCGGCCGGCCAGATGCGCGACGAGTCGGGGGTGACCACCTCGTCACACAGGACTAGTTCGCCGTCGACGAAGCCCAGTTCGAATTTGGTATCGGCGAGGATCAGCCCTTTGGTCGCGAGCGCGGTGGCGGCGCGCGTGAACAGGTCCACGCACAGTGTTTGGGCACGGTGCACTCGGTCAGCGCCGACCAGCAGGGCCGCCCGCTCGACGCTGATGTTGACGTCGTGACCCGACGCGGCCTTGGTGGACGGCGTGAACATCGGTTCGGGAAAGGGGTCGGTCAGTTGAAGTCCGGGGGGCACGATCATCTCGTGGACCGTTCCGCGCGCGACGTATTCGTCGTGGGGGGAACCGGCCAGCCGACCGCGCACGATGCACTCGAGAGGCAGCATGTCAGCCTTTCGAACGAGCATCGCGCGACCGTGCCACGCCGTGTGGCCAAGGAATCCCGGCACCGACGATTCAATGACTTCTGGATCGCAACTCACGAGTGACGACGGAACGGCGTCGCCAAACTCTTCGATCCAGAAGTTCGTGATCCCGGTGAGCACTCGACCCTTCTGGGGAATCGGCTCGGCCATGACCACGTCAAAGGCGCTGAGTCGGTCCGACGCGACCATCAACAGGTGTTGCTCACCGACCTCGTAGAGGTCGCGCACCTTTCCGGTGTAGAGCGGCGTCAGGCCGAGTTGGCTCACGAACGCCACACCAAGGCGTCGAGGAAGCGGCCGCGATGGGCGAGCAGACGACCGGTGTCGAAAGCCCGAGCCAGTGCGTCGCTGCTCAAGGTCACGTCGTCGTCACTTTCCACAACCTCTCGGAAGTTGCGCCGCTCTTCGATCGCGCGACGGGCCGCCGCTTGCACGACGCGATAGGCGTCGTCGCGCGACATTCCCGAATCAACGAGGGCCGTCAAGACCGACTGGGAGAAGACGAGCCCGAGCGATCCGGTGGTGAGATTCTCGAGCGCCCGTTCGGGGTGCAGCACCAGTCCGTCAGCGAGGCCGGTGGCCTTGCGCAACATGTACACCGTGAGCGCCAGGGCGTCGGGCAAAACCACTCGTTCGACGCTCGAGTGCGAGATGTCGCGTTCGTGCCATAGAGCAACGTCTTCCAGACCGGCCTGCAGGTATCCCCGGAGTACGCGACTGAGACCGCACAGTCGCTCGGAGAGAACGGGATTGCGCTTGTGCGGCATCGACGACGAACCTTTTTGGCCTGGGGCGAAAGGCTCTTCGGCCTCCCCGACTTCACTACGTGCCAAGTGACGCACTTCGAGGGCGAACGATTCGATCGCGGTCCCGAGTGACGCGCAGGCGTACAGTACCTCGGCGTGTCGGTCGCGCGCGATCACCTGCGTCGCCGGAACGGCCACGAGCCCGAGGCGCGAACAGACGTATTCTTCGACGGCGGGATCGATGTTGGAGAACGTGCCGACCGCGCCGGACAGCTTGCCCACCGCGATTGACGTCCGTGCGCGCTGCGCGCGTTCGACGTCGCGCTGTACCTGCAGCGCGAACAGGGAGAACTTTGCGCCGAAGGTCGTCGGCTCGGCGTGCATGCCGTGGGTTCGTCCCGTAATGGGAATGTCGATTGTCTCCACCGCGCGTCGAGTGAGCGCGTCACGCAACGCGGTCGCCTCCGTGATCACGATGTCCATCGCTTGGGCGAGATTGGAACAGAGCGCGGTATCGACGACGTCTGATGACGTCAGACCGTAGTGAATCCACGCTCCTTCGGGCATGCCGATGCGCGACTGCACCACGTCGACGAACGCCGCCGTGTCGTGATTGGTGACCTGCTCACGTTCGTCGACCTCGGCCACGAATTCGGCGTCGATGACCGGTCGGCGTTGGCGCAACTCCGCCACTTCATTCTCCGGCAAGACGCCAAGTTCGGCGAGGCCCTCGGCGGCGAGGAGTTCCACCTCGAGCATGGTGTCGAATCGATGTTCGTCGTTGAACAGTTCGGCCACGTCCTGGGGGGAATACCTCGGAATCATCGATCTCCTCTAGGCCACGGAAAGGGCGATGTCACTGCGCATCACCCTCCCTTCAAAGGTTATGAGCGCCGCGCCTTCGTAGGCGCGACGGCGCGCCTCGGCCAGGGTCGCGCCTACTCCGGTCACGGCGAGGACTCGCCCGCCCGCGGTCACGAAGTGACCGTCGGCGTCAATCGCGGTGCCGGCGTGAAAGACCGTGACGCCCTCCATTGACAACGCGAGCTGTCCGTCGTTGCCGAGACCAGTTATGACGTCACCCCGGCGCGGTGATTGCGGGTAGCCGTGCGACGCGAGTATCACCGTGACCGCGGCACCGCTCACTTCGGGCGACTCGCCCTCGAGCCGACCCTCGCCGACGCGTAACAAGAGGTCGAACAGGCCGTCGCCGTAGAGGGGGACGAGAACCTGGGTCTCGGGGTCACCGAATCTCGCGTTGTACTCCAGAATCTTCGGACCCGCCGAGGTCATCATGATCCCGGCGTAGAGAACGCCCCGGTAGTCGATGTGGCGGCGCGTCAGCTCTCGGATCGTCGGCGCCACGATGCGTTCCATGATGTCGTCGACCTCATTCGCTGACAGTGCCGACATCGGCGCGTAGGCACCCATCCCCCCGGTGTTGGCGCCAGCGTCGCCGTCGCCGAGACGTTTGAAGTCCTGTGAGGGAACGAGTGCCGTCACGTTCACGCCGTCACAGAGCACCATCAGTGAACATTCCGGGCCGTCCAAGCCCTCTTCGATCACCACGGTGCGTCCGGCACCGCCGAAGGCGCGACCGCTCAATTTCTCACGAACGTCCTGAGACGCCTCGTCGAGGTCACGAGTCACCAGCACGCCCTTGCCGGCTGCGAGTCCGTCAGTCTTGATCACGTACGGCGGCGTCATGGTCGCGAGGAACGCCAACGCCTCGCGCTCGTCATCGAAGACGCCGTAGCCGGCGGTCGGGATGTTCGCGCTCGCGAGGAACTCTTTCAAGTACGCCTTCGAGCCCTCGAGGCGGGCGCCGTCCGCTCCGGGACCGACGACCGTCTTACCCTGCGCTCGCAACAGGTCGGCGAGACCGTCGACGACCGGTTGGTCGGGACCAATGACGAACAGGTCGGCGTCAAGTTCAGTGGACGGAATGTCGACGCAAAGAAGGCCGTGGGCCGCGATGCCCGGATTGCCGGGCGTGACGACGACGTCCGCGCTTTTCGCGAGCGCCCACGCCAACGCGTGCTCACGAGCGCCCGATCCGATCACGACGCAACGCCTCACGAGGGTCGAACGAACTGCTCTCGGCCCGGACCCACGCCCACCACCGAGATGGTGACGCCCGTGGTCTGCTCCAGGAACTTGACGTAACTCTTGGCCGCCTCGGGGAGATGCGCGTACTCGGTGGAACTCGTGATGTCGGTGTTCCAGCCGGGCAGCACCTCGTAGATCGGCTTCACCTCGTGCAGCACCGACTGGTGATAGGGCGGGTAGTCGTAACGCATACCGTTGGCCTCGTAGGCCACGCAGACCTGGATCTCGTCCAGGGTGTCCAGGACGTCGAGTTTGGTGAGCGCGATTTCGGTGAGCGAGTTCAGCCTGGCCGCCTGACGCGCCATCACGGCATCGAACCAGCCGACGCGTCGACGGCGTCCGGTGTTCGTGCCGAACTCGCGGCCGCGATCGACCAGCAGCTCTCCGATATCGCCGTCGACCTCGGTGGGGAAGGGTCCGGCGCCGACGCGCGTGACGTAGGCCTTGGCGATGCCCACGATGTCCGTGATGTCTCGCGGGCCGAGACCGGAGCCGGTGCACGCGCCGCCGGCCACGGGATTGGAGGACGTGACGAACGGATAGGTTCCGTGATCGAGGTCGAGGAACGTCGCCTGCGCCCCCTCGAGCAGGATTCGCTCGCCCCGATCGAGCGCATCGTGCACGATGGCGACGGTGTCACCAATCATGGGAGCGAGGCGCGGCGCGAATTCATCGAGATACTTCTCGGCGATGGTCTGCGCGCTTATGGCCGGACGGTTGTATATCTTCGTGAGAATCAGATTCTTCTCTTTCAAGACGACGTCGAGCTTCTGGCGGAAAATCTTCGCGTCCAACAGGTCTTGCACTCGAAGTCCGACGCGCGACGATTTATCGGCGTAGGCGGGACCGATACCGCGCTTGGTCGTGCCGAGCGCATTCTTGCCCAGGAAACGTTCCGTCAGGCGGTCTAACTCCTGATGGTACGGCATGATCAGATGCGCGTTGCCCGAAACGATGAGTCTCGAGACGTCGACGTTCCTGGCATTAAACGCATCGATCTCGGCGAAGAGCACGGCGGGGTCGACGACGACACCATTTCCGATTACGGGCGTGATCGATGGGTTAAGAACGCCCGAGGGCACGAGTTGAATCGAGAACGCTTCATCGTTGACGACGATTCGGTGACCGGCGTTGTGGCCACCCTGGTAGCGCACGACCATATCCATGTCACGAGACATGAGGTCGGTCAACTTCCCCTTACCTTCGTCGCCCCACTGGGTTCCGACGACCACCGTTGCGGGCACTGGGCTCCTCCGAGTCGGCCTCGTTGCAAGCAAAGTCTAGTTGATGAACTATGGCCGTTCGTCCTCTGACACGACCTCTGACTCCACGATCGCTTGAGAGTGCTGTCCCAAAATATTGCAGTCAGCGGATCGCTTACGAACTCTCTCGAAGGCGCCGTCGCGCCTCGATGAACTCGGCGATGGTGTTCTGCACCGGGACGAGGTCTCGGCGGTGTTGACGGTGGGCCTCTTCTATGTTCGATCGAGCCTGTTCGAGCGTTGTCGCGAGTCGAGCGCGAGCGTCCGCCAGTTCGGCCTCGAGGCGAAGGATCTTCTTCACGCCTTCGAGGTTGACGCCTTCGTTAGTCAGTTCCTGAATGCGACGAAGCGCCGCCAGGTCATCGTCCGAGAAACGCCTCGAGCCGCCGCTCGTGCGTTGCGGGTTCAAGAGGCCCCCGCGCTCGTAGTTTCGAAGCGTCTGGGGGTGGACGCCCGCCAACTCGGCGAATACGGAGATCACGTATACGGCGTGTTGCTGTTGGCGTTCAGTCATTTGTTACCTCTTCTTTCAGAGTGACGGCCAACTTCTCGACCGCCAACTTCTGTTCCTTGTTCAACTTCTTGGGGATCGTCACGTTGACGGTGACCAAGAGGTCGCCGGCGGCGTGCTTTCCACCGGCCGGTACACCTCGACCGCGCACGCGCATCGTCGTCGACGGCTGCGTGCCGGCGGGAATCTTCAACGTGACTGGATCGTCCAGTGTCGGAACTTCGACGGTCGTGCCGAGCATGGCCGCCGTCAGCGGGACGTGGACCGTCGTCGTCACGTTGCGACCTCGACGGTCGAACCGAGCGTCGGGTGATACGTGGACGTCGACGAAGAGATCACCGGGTGGACCGCCGTGCGTGCCGGGATTGCCTTTGCCCTTGATCTTGATGCGTTGTCCGTCGTTCACGCCGGCCGGGATCCGTACGTTCACCTTGCGTGAGGACGGTTCGCGTCCCGTGCCGTGACACGTCGGACAGGGCGTCACGATGCGCCCGCCTCGACCCTGGCAAACCGGACAGACGCTCGACATCGCGAACGGCCCCTGGTCGTCATTGAGCACACCTCGACCGCCGCAGCGTTCGCAGGTGACGAAGCCCGTACCCGGCGCGGCGCCACTCCCCTTGCAGGTGTGGCACGCTTCGTTGCTCGGCCGGTTGACCGACGTGGTCACGCCCACGACGGCGTCACGAAATCCCAGGTGCAGCGCCGTTTCCAAGTCAGCGCCCCGTTGGGCGCGCTGGCGGCGTCCGCCACCGAAGAGTCCGCCGAAGAGGTCGCCCAGATCGCCGAAGTCGCCGGTCTGGAAGTTGAACCCTCCCGCGCCCGGTCCGCCTTGAGCGCCGAAGCCGGCCGCGGCCGGCCCCAGGCGTCGAACTTCGTCGTACTCCTTGCGCTTCTCTTTGTCACCGAGCACGTCATAGGCGACCGAGACCTCTTTGAACTTCTCCTCAGAACCAGGATTGGTATCGGGGTGCGACGACTTCGCTAACTTGCGATAGGCGCGGGTGATCTCTTTTTCGGTCGCGCTCGACGAAAGTCCCAGAACCTTGTAGTAGTCCTTATCGAACCACTCACGCTCCGCCATCGAGTCAGCCTCGAACTTTCACCATCGCTGGGCGCAGAACCGCGCCCTTCCACCGGTACCCGGCGCGCAACACTTGATCGACCACGGGACCGTCCTCGCCGTCGACGTGCGCGACCGCGTCGTGAACTTGGGGATTGAACTCGACACCCACGGCGTCGATTCGCTGCAGCCCCTCTTTCGACAGTGCGTCGAGAAGGAGTCCCCGCGCCTGATCCAACGCTTCGGCTTCTTCGGACGGCGCATTCGAAAAGTGCGCGGCGGCGAGGTCGAAGGCGTCCAAGACCGGCAGCATCTTCACCACCACTTCGCCGGCCGCGCGATCGGCCGCGTCCATCGATGAACGCGCCACGCGCTTGCGGTAGTTCTCGAAGTCGGCCTGCAGACGCTGGAGCGCGTCGAGGTACTCGTCGCGCTCGCGTTCTACGTCGGAGCGTTCGTCCACGACTTCCGCGACGGCGTCTGGCGCCACGGTGTCGTTCTCCACCACCTCGTCACTCATGGTTAGTCAACGATTTCGGCGTCGACGATGTCGTCGTCGTTACCCTGCGGGGCCGACGGCTCCGAGGCGTTCGCTTTCGCGGCCTCTTCGTACAGGCGCTGGCTGAAACCCTGGCTGGTGGTGAGCAGCTTCTCGGTCGCGTCCTTGATCGCTTCGATGTCGGTGCCCGTAAGAGCCTCTTTCAACGCGGCCAACGCGGTCTCGACGTCATCACGCTCGGTGCCCTGGAACTTCTCGGCCTGGTCCTTCAACAGTTTCTCGGTTTGGTACACCAGTCCGTCGGCGTTGTTGCGGATCTCGGCCTCGGCCCGACGTTGACGGTCGTCCTCGGCGTGGGCCTCGGCGTCGCGCACCATGCGGTCGATCTCTTCTTTGGAGAGCGACGAGCCGCCGGTGATAGTCATCGACTGGGTCGCCCCGGTCGCCTGGTCCTTCGCCGAGACGTGCACGATGCCGTTGGCGTCGATGTCGAAGGTGACTTCGATCTGGGGCATGCCGCGCGGCGCCGGCGGGATGCCGACCAGCTGGAACTTGCCCAACGTCTGGTTGTAGGACGCCATCTCACGCTCACCTTGCAGTACGTGCACCTCGACCGATGGCTGATTGTCGTCGGCTGTGGTGAAGGTCTGGGACTTCTTGGTGGGGATGGTGGTGTTGCGGTCAATGATCTTGGTCATCACGCCACCCTTGGTCTCGATGCCGAGCGACAGCGGCGTCACGTCGAGCAGGAGGATGTCCTTCACGTCGCCCTTCAAGACGCCAGCCTGGACCGCGGCGCCGATGGCCACCACTTCGTCCGGGTTCACGCTCTTGTTGGGCTCTTTACCGGTCACCTTGAGGACGAGCTCTTGGACCGCGGGGATCCGAGTCGATCCGCCGACCATGATGACGTGGTTGATCTTGTCGAGGGTCAAACCGGCGTCCTTGATGGCCTGGTCGAAGGGCTTGCGGCAACGGTCCACTAGGTGCGAGGTCAATTCGTTGAACTTCGCCCGGCTCAGCTTGATGTCGAGGTGCTTGGGACCGTCGGCCGTCGCCGTGATGAACGGCAGGTTGACGGTCGTGTCTTGCACGGCCGAGAGCTCGATCTTGGCCTTCTCCGCGGCTTCTTTCAGGCGTTGTACGGCCATCTTGTCGGCCGAGAGGTCAACGCCTTCGGTGTCCTTGAAGGTCTTGATGAGCCACTCCATGACGACGTCGTCCCAGTCGTCGCCGCCGAGGTGGGTGTCACCGTGGGTCGACTTCACTTCGAAGACGCCGTCGGCGATGTCCAGTACCGACACGTCGAAGGTGCCCCCACCGAGGTCGAAGACCAACACCGTCTGCTCTTGGCCTCCCTTGTCGAGGCCGTAGGCCAGCGCGGCGGCGGTCGGCTCGTTCACGATGCGCAACACTTCGAGTCCGGCGATCTGACCGGCCTCTTTGGTGGCGGTGCGTTGGGCGTCGTTGAAGTACGCCGGAACGGTGATGACCGCCTGGGTGACGCTGTCACCCAGGTAGGCCTCCGCGTCGCGCTTGAGCTTTTGCAAAATGCGCGCCGAGATCTCTTGCGCGGTGTACTTCGTGCCGTCGATGTCGACGGACCAGTGCTCGCCCATGTGGCGCTTCACCGAGCGAATGGTGCGCTCGGGGTTGGTGATCGCCTGACGCTTCGCGACCTCTCCGACCAGCACTTCACCGGTCTTGGAGAAACCGACGACCGACGGGGTCGTACGTCCACCTTCGGCGTTAGGGATGACGACGGGCTCGCCCGCCTCCAGGACACTGACGACCGAGTTGGTGGTTCCCAGGTCGATTCCGACTGCCTTTGCCATGAAAATCTCCTTGATTCGCTTTCGTTCTCCCGGCCCATCCGGAGAGTCAGAACTCACTGATTCCAGTGTATAGAGTTGAGTCTCTCCTTGTCAAGAAAATATATAGGTCTTATGTTACTTTTAGGAAACTTCATGAATACAAGGGTTCGCGGAGCCTGATTTACGCCGTTAGAGGTCGTAAGCGCCCGAGGTACGCTGGTGCGGTGCCTGACCTTATTCTCCTGCGCCACGGCCAATCGGCCTGGAACGAGCTCAATCTCTTCACCGGTTGGACCGACGTCGACTTGACGCCCCAGGGCGAATTGGAGGCCCGAAGTGCCGGGGAGCTTCTCGGCGCCGAGGGCGGTCTGGACCTGCGGGTCCTGCACACCTCGGTCCTCACCCGGGCCATTCGCACCGCCGAGATCACGCTGCACGCCGCCGGACGCTCGTGGCTCCCGGTTCGACGCAACTGGCGCCTGAATGAGCGCCACTACGGCGATCTCACGGGCAAGGACAAAAAAGAGACTGCGGACCAGTTCGGCCTCGAGCAGGTCAAGCTCTGGCGCCGTTCCTACGACGTTCCCCCTCCGCCGCTACCCGAGGGCGATCCCCGCGGCAGCCTCACCGATCCGCGCTACCGCGACGTGCCGCCCGAGTTCGTTCCCGCGACCGAGTGCCTCAAGGACGTCGTAGCTCGGGTCACGCCATATTTCGCCGACGTGATCGTCGAGGATCTGCGCTCTGAAGCCATGCGCGGTGGCGCGGTGATCGTGGTCGCCCACGGCAACTCCATCCGCGCGCTGCGCATGGTCTTGCAGAACATCCCCGAAGTCGAGATCGCCGGACTCGAGATCCCCACGGGCATCCCGTATCGCGTGACGCTGGACGACGGACTCAACATCCTGGGCGCCGACTACCTCGGTGATCCCGCGGCCGCGGCGGCGGCGGCCGAGGCCGTCGCGCGCCAGGCCGGTTAGTTACAGCGCTGCGGGACCACGTTCGTTGGTACGGATGCGCACCACGTGCTCGATGTCGGTGACCCAGGCCACGCCGTCACCGATGGTGTCGGTGCGCGCCGCGCTGACGATCGCGTCGATCAACGTGTCGACCAGCTCATCGGTGCAGACAATCTCCACGCGGATCTTGTCGACGAAGTCGAACTCGTATTCCTTGCCCCGATAGATCTCTATGTGACCGCCGGCGTGGCCGAAGCCGCGCGATTGCGTGACGGTCATTCCGGTGATGCCGACGTCCTTGACAGCGGTCTTCACCTCATCGAGCTTGAACGGCTTGACGACCGCGGTGACTAGCTTCATTGTCTCTCCTTAGACGTTGTCGGGGTGCAGGTGGCTGGGCGTGTCGAGCGGTTCACCAAAGGTCGGCTCCGGGTAGGCCTCTTCATCGTGTATCGCCACGTCACCTATTCGCAGGGTCTCCTCGTCCTCTCGTAGTCCACCGAGTACCCACTTCACAAAGTAGAAGATGATGGCCGTGGCCGTGGCCGTCCAGCAGATAATCCAGCACGCCGCCAGGAACTGTTCCCAAAGTTGATGCAACGAATGGCCGTAGAACCAGCCGTCGACCGAGAAGCCGCCGGTGCCCTTGTAGTGCTTGCCGCTGACCCCGTACTCCGTCATGTGCGGGTCCGCCAGGATTCCGACCAACAGACCGCCGATCAGACCAGCGAAGCCGTGGGTGTAGACCACGCCGAGGGCGTCGTCGACCTTGGAGAAGGGGCGCACCTTGGAAAGGTAGTTCCACAGGAACCACACGACGGACGACGAGATGAGTCCCACGAAAATCGCGCCCGTACCGTTCACGAACCCGGCACTGGGAGTGATGGCGACTAATCCGCAGAGCATTCCGTTGATGGCGCCGAGGAACGTGGGCTTCTTTGCCTTCGAGAGGAACATGTCCCAGAGCAGCCACGTGATGACTCCGACCGCCGTGGCCAAGTTGGTGTTCAAGACCGCCGACGCGGCGTCGGCCCCGGCGTAGAAGGGGTCGCCACCGTTGAAGCCGTTCCAACCGAGCCAGATGATGCCGGCACCGATGGCCACCATCATCAGGTTGCTCGGGAAGGCGTTCTCACGGTCCTGCCAGCGTCGTGGTCCCAGGATCGCCGCACCAGTGAAGGCCGCCACCCCGGCCGAGAGGTGGATGACGTACCCACCGGAGAAGTCGACCGCGCCCTTCTGGGCGAAGAAGCCCCCGCCCCACAAGAGAGCTGCGTTGACGCAGTAGACCCCAGTGATCCACAGCGGCACGATCAAGAGCCAGGCCTTGAACTTCAGGCGCCCGACGAACGCACCGACGAACAAGAGCGGCGTGATGGCGGCGAAGACGAACTGGAAGTAGGCCAGCGTCGCGGTTGGGAAGTGGAAGGGGATCAGGGTATTCGCGCCGGAGACGGCCTGTCCCTGTTCCGAGCTCGCGGTCGCCAACGGCGTGAAGTGACCAATGAACCCGCTCCAGAACGATCCCGTCGCGCCAAAGTGCGCGAGCGGTCCAAAGGCCATGTTGTAGCCCCAGAGCACCCACACGATGAGGGTGATCGAGAAGCCGGCGAAGATCATCAACATCGTGTTGACGATCCACTTCTTTCTCACGAGTCCGCCGTACAAGACGGCGAGTCCCGGCAAGCTCATCAGACCGACCAACGTGGCGGCGGTGAGCTGCCAGGTATTGTCGGCCGGATTCAGCCAATGGGGATACGGGATGATGTTTGCGAGCACATCCACTCCTCGGGTAACTAGGAGAGGGCGGCGCTGACCTCAGGTTGATGGCACCAGTGTCCCAATTGAGGATTTCGAAACCGTTAGCAATGGGTTTCGTGCGTGTTAACTAGGTGACGAATGAGAGAACTCTCAGGTTTGGAGTGATCGCTCCAAGACCTGGGAGATGTCCATTACCGACACCTCTTCGTCCCGGCCGTTGGCCTTGACGGCGTCGTCCAGCATGATCATGCAGAACGGACAGGCCGTGGAGATGATGTCGGCGCCGGTACCCAGCGCCTCATTGGTCCGATCCATGTTCACGCGCTTGCCGATGGTCTCTTCCATCCACATGCGCGCGCCGCCGGCCCCGCAGCAGAAGCCCTTCTCTCGGCACCGACCCATCTCGACCGTCGTCACGCCGGGAATCGCGTCGAGGACACTACGCGGTTCGTCAAAGACCCGGTTGTGTCGACCGAGGTAACAGGGGTCGTGATAGGTGACGACGCCCTCGTAGGCCACGCCGGGCACGAGTTTGCCCGTCGCCACCAGATGGCTCAGCAACTGTGCGTGATGGATCATCTCGAAGTCGCCCCCGAGTCCGGGATATTCGTTCTTCATGGTGTTAAAGCAGTGCGGGCAGCTCGCGACGATCTTCTTTGCACCGACCTCGTGGAGGGTCGCAATGTTGACTTTTGCCATCTCCTGGAAGAGGTACTCGTTACCCATTCGGCGCGCCGGATCCCCGGTGCAGGACTCGCGGGGACCGAGGATGGCGAAGCGCACCCCGGCGCGGTGCAGCATGCGCGCGGTCGAGACCGCCTGCTTGCGGCCCCGTTCGTCCAACGATCCGGCGCACCCGACCCAGTAGAGGTACTCGATGTCGTCGGGAATCGGCCCGTCGATGATCGGCACCTCGAAGTCGAGCGCGTCGAGCCACTTAGTGCGCTGGGACGAACCGAGTCCCCACGGGTCGCCCTGATTCTCCATGTTGCGCAGAAGTAGCGCTGCTTCGGTGGGGAAGCGCGACTCCATCATCACCTCGTAGCGGCGCATGTCGATGATCGCGTCCACGTGCTCGATGTCGACGGGGCACTGCTCGACGCAACTGCCGCACGTGGTGCACGACCACAGGACGTCCGGATCGATCGTGGTCGGCACGAGAGTCGCCACGTCAGTGTTGGAGCCACCCGAAAGGAGCCGATCGGCGGAGGCGAACATGTTGTCGCGCAGTCCCATGATGAGCAACTTCGGGCTGAGCGGTTTGCCGGTCGTCCACGCGGGACAGACCGATTGACAGCGTCCACACTCGGTGCACGTGGAGAAGTCCAGCATCTGCTTCCACGTGAAGTCCTCCATCTTGCCCGCGCCGAAGACCGTGTCTTCGGTGACGTTCTCCATGTCCATGTCCGGCGTCTTGTCGAGACCTCCGAGGGCCCGCGGGCGACGTGACACGCCGACGTTGATCGGGGCCAGGAATATGTGTAGGTGCTTCGAGTAGGCGACGAAGACGAGGAATCCGGCAATGACCGAGATGTTGAGCAGCAGGAAGACCGCCTCGAGGACGCTGTTGACGCCCACCCCGAGGGGAGCCAACCAGCCCGCGACGATCTTGCTGGCGAAGGCCCACGATGACGCAAACGACATGAGCTGATGCGCCGACGGACCTGATGTAGGTGATGTGAAACCCGCATCCTGCGTGAACGGGAAGTGGCCGGTATCGACCTGGGCGCCCCGATAGAGCAAGAGCGTGATGATAACCAACGAGATCATGAAGAGCACGGCCCACGCCGCGCCCAAATGACTGCCGTAGAAACGCGATTCGCGTTCCTTGCGCGACGGCGCGTTCTTGATGCGGATGATGGTGAACACGACGAGCGAGACCAAGACCGCGGTCGCGAAGAAGTCCTCGGTGAAGGCCAGCCAGTTGTCGCGACCAATCAGTGGAATATGGAAACGACGGCTGAAGAGCGACCCGTAAGCCTCGAGGATCGTCGTCATCAATATGGCGAATCCCCACATCGTGAAGAAGTGCGCCAGACCGGGCACGGTCCACTTCAGAAGTTTCTTCTGACCGGCGACTTCGACGACTTCGGTCTCCGAGACCTTGCGGAACCCCTGCCAGCGACGCGGAGCGGGTTGCCCCGAGCGAATCAACTTGGAGAGCCAGTAGAAGCGACGCCCGGCGATCGTAAAGAAGATGACCGTGATCCCGAGACCGATGATGATACGAGCTAGCACTGCGGTCCTCTCGTCAAGCGATACGCCGTCACTACTTCTTGAAGTTCTCCGAGTACCGACTCGGCGTAGGGCCACGCTGCCCGGAGTACTTCGAGCCGAGACCTTCGCTTCCGTAGGGGCGATCGGCCGGCGTCGTCATCTGGAAGAAACTGATCTGGCCGATCTTCATCCCTGGATACAGCGTGATCGGGAGGTTCGCCACGTTGGACAACTCCAACGTGATGTGTCCGTCCCAGCCGGCGTCGACGAAGCCGGCGGTCGAGTGGATGACGAGGCCCAAACGACCAAGTGAGCTCTTCCCGTCCAGTCGTCCGACGATGTCGTCGGGGATGGCGATGCGCTCGGTCGTGGATCCGAGCATGAACTCACCGGGGTGCAGGATCATCGGCGAATCCGGACCGACGTCGATCAGTTCGGTGAGGTCCTCTTGGGCGTCGCGCACGTCGATGACGCGCTGGGTGTGGTTGCGAAAAACCCGAAAGAACTGATCGATGTGGAGATCGACCGAGGAGGGCTGCACGCAGTCCTCACCCAAGGGATCAATGATGATTCGGCCCTGGGCGATGGCTTCTTTGATGGAGCGATCGGAGAGGACCATAGTGAAATCACGATAGCCCGTTGGGGCGTTGCTCTCAGAGTCCGGACCCGTTGCGCGGGCCGGGGAAACCTACGAAAGAACCTTCCCGCGAAAGTTGCGCAAACCGACGGCGAGGAAGAAGGCGCCGAAGGCAATCATCACGGGATAGACGACGTAGAGGTGCATGTGCGGGGCGTCGGTGAAGGCCGCGCGCATACCTTCATTCACGTACACCAGCGGATTGATCAGCACCAGTGTCTGCAGCCAGTGAAAGCCGCCGATCTTCACGGGTGCCAGGTGCGTCCACGGGTAGTAGGTGCCACCGAGGAAGGTGATGGGCAGGATCACGAAGCCGAACATGAGACCGATGTTGCGCGGCTCGAAGGACGTGCCGAGCGTCAGCCCGAGCCCGGCCATCGCCACGCAGGCGATCGGCACGAAGGTGAGGATCACCAACCAGTGCAGCGAGATGTTGGCCTGGACGCCCGCGGCGTGCACCACTGACGCGATCGGGAAGACGATCAGCGCGGCGATGAGGCCCTGCACCGATCCCGAGAGGACTTTCGACATGGCCACGAGCCAAATCGGACACGGCGCCTGCACCCGGTCTTCGATCTCGCGCGTGAATCCAAACTCCTGGGACATGGTGAGGGCGATCGATTGCACGCCCTGGAACATGACCGAGATGCCGACGACCCCCGGCACCAGCACCGTGGCGAATCCGGCCGCACCCACGGCGCTCGATCCGCCGACCGCTTGGCCGATCTTCGGGAAGACGAAGAGGAACACGAAACACAGGAGGAACGGCTGGATCAGTGTTCGCAGCACGAACTCGCGCTTGGTCTTCCACAGCACCACCAGGTCGCGCAGTATCAGCGCGCCCATCGCGGTGCGACTGGCTTCGAAGACGCTGCGCGTGGGGTGGGCTTCAAAGGTCACGTTCGTGCTCATGCGTCGCGCAACTCCTTACCGGTCAGATTGATGAAGACCGTTTCGAGCGTCGGTTCGGCGACCGCCAGATCGAGAATCTCGACGTTGGAGGATTCGGCCGAGGCGACGATCCGTGGCACCAGGCGCTCGGTACTTCGCATGTCGACAATCAGCGTGTTCTCGAGTACGCGCGTCGTCACGATGGCGTCGATGTCGTGCCTCAACGTCTCGGCCAACTGCTCGGCGTCCGCCGCGACCTTGATGGTGACGATCGTGTCGGCGCCGGTGCTCTTCTTAAGATTCGCCGGCGTATCAAGGGCCAGGATCTTTCCGTGGTCCATGATGGCGACGCGATCACATAGTTGATCGGCCTCTTCCATGTAGTGCGTCGTCAACATGACGGTTTGTCCCGCGGCGTTGAGTTCGGTCAACAGATCCCAGAGCGTGAGACGACCCTGCGGGTCGAGTCCGGCCGTTGGTTCATCCATGAAGAGCACGGCGGGGTTGTGGAAGATCGCGCGGGCGACCATGAGTCGCTGCGCCATGCCGCCCGAGAGGGCATAGATCGAGGCCTTCGACCACCTCGACAATGAGAATCGTTCGAGCAATTCGTCCGATCGAAGCCGTGACTCTTTGGCGTTGATGCCGAAGAGCCGGCCGTGGAAGTACAGGTTCTCCCAGACGGTCAACTGCCGATCCAGAGTGTTCTGTTGGGAGACGATGCCCGAGAGCTGTTTCACCAGCGCGGGGTGTTGTTTCACGTCAATGCCCGAGATATACGCGGATCCCGATGTGGGCACGACCCGCGTGGTCAAGATGCCGGCCGTCGTTGTCTTTCCCGCGCCGTTCGGTCCCAACAGCCCGAATATCTCGCCGCGGTGCACCTTGAGGTTGAGTGAGTCGACGGCGGGAACGTCCATGGTCGGATACTGCTTCGTTAGATTTTCGGTGCGAATGATCTCTTCGACCTCAACCACCACTTATCTCCCCGTCGTTACGGTGCGTCGTCATCCGATTCACCTTACGGCGTCCTTGGCGAATATGACCTTGATGAGCACATGATCCCGAGAGGTGGTACTAACACCCCGCGACGGCGTGCGGTCAACTTTCTGGTGGGACGCTCGTGCGTAAGAGAGGATTGACTGTCGCCGACCGCGGGGGGGGGCATCGGGCCACTGATGAACAATCATTCATACGAGTTCGCGTGGTACCGATTTCGAGCGACGTTCGCGCGGCGCTGGACGATGTACCTCAACGTGATCTTGCTCATCGGCCTCACCGGTGGTCTCGCGATGGCTTCGGTCGCTGCCGCGCGCCGTACGCAATCGTCCTACCCGACGTTCCTCGCCAGCACGAATCCTTCGACACTCACCCTGGCCGTGTTCGGGTTTTCGAACGGAGGCAAGGCCTCCGTGTCGATCCTTCCGCAGATCGTTCGACTGAAGGATGTGGCCGAAGTGCGCACCCTCGCATCAGGTGACGTTGCACCGCTGAGCAATTCGGGTGCGCCCCTTCTGAACACCGCCAATAGCGTCGTCTTCGCCGGCAGTCTCGACGGTTACCTCGCCCGAGAGGACCGGCTCTCGCTATTGCAGGGACATCTGGCCAATCCGAAGAGTCTCAATCAGATCGAAGTGACGCCGGGCGCGGCCCACCTCTTGGACCTTCATCCGGGCCAAATCGTTCCGCTCGGTTTCTACTCACCACAACAGGCGAATCTTCCTGGGTTCGGCACGTCCAAAGTAAAGCCGATGATCACGGTGCACGCCACGGTCACCGCGATCGTGGCGATGAACAGCGAGATCGTCCAAGATGACGTCGACCGGGCCTACGGATTTGCGTTCATGACGCCGGCCATGACTCAACGGGCTGCGACAATCGACGTCGATTGGAAGAACCCGGTCTACTACGCGATTCAGTTACGCCACGGCGACCAGGGTCTCGCCACTGTCGAAGCACAACTTGTGCGACTCATCCCCCCGCACTACACCTACGAGTTGCATAACTCGTCCAGTGTTACGGCGACCGTCGAACTCGCGGTGAAGCCCGAGTCGGTGGCTCTTGGCGCCTTCGGCGCCATCGCCGCGCTCGTGTGCCTCATCCTCTCGGTCCAGGCACTCTCACGACAGTTGCGACAAGGCAATGAAGAACGCCGGATCCTGCAGTCGCTCGGCGCGAGTCACTCGGACACCTTTGCCGAGAGCATGATCGGCTCCATCGGGTTTTTGGCTGTGGGCATCACGCTCGCGGTGGTCGTGGCCGTGGCGCTCTCGCCTCTCGCACCACTAGGACCGGTTCGAACCGTCTACCCCGATCGGGGCATCGCGTGGGACTGGACGGTGCTCGGTCTTGGTGCGATCATTCTTTTCGTCGTGATCGGAAGTGCGGCCGTCCTAATGGCGCTCGCGAATTCGCCCCAGCGCATCAAATCGGCTCGGACCTTGGGCCCCCGGCGTTCGGCGACGGTGCGTCGACTTCAACTTCTCGGATTTCCCTTGGCCCCCACGATGGGCGCACATTTTGCCCTCGAGTCCCCGCGTGGTCGAGGAGAGGTGCCCGTTCGGTCCATTCTCGTGGGAGCAGTTCTGGCGGTCACGCTGATGACGACGACGCTCACATTCTCGAGTGGACTTCACACGTTGGTTTCTCGTCCGGCGCTCTACGGCTGGAACTGGAACTACATGTTCAATCCGAGCAACAACATGCCCCCTCTCGCGATGCGTGAGTTGAACCACGATCCGGATGTCGCCCAGTGGAGCGGTGCCAACTATGACGTGATAACGCTCGACGGACAGGCGGTGCCGATGATATTCACGCCTCCTTACGCCAAGGTCGGGCCGCCCATCCTCTCGGGCCACGGACTCCGCAACACTCGACAGATCGTCCTGGGCAATCAGACGCTCGCACTGCTACACAAGAAGGTCGGCGACACCGTCTCGATGAGCTACGGCTCGCCGTCGAGTGCGCCGTTCTACGTTGCGCCCACCACCATGACGATCGTGGGAACGGCCACGTTCCCGGCCATCGGTTACGCCTCCGCCGTCGCCCAACACACCTCAATGGGTACCGGTGCTCTGCTTCCGTACGGATTCGAACCGCGGTCCTTCGACCAGGCAATCCAGAGTAAGGATCCGAACCTCGACGGCCCCGAACTCGTCTTCGTGCGACTACGCGCGGGCGTGAGTGCGTCGGCTGGCAAACGAAATCTAGAAGGGATCGCTCGCGACGCCAACGCAGTCTTCAACAAGGACCCCCAGGCATTTGGCAACGTGGTGACAGTTCTCGGCGTGCAGCGACCGGCCCAGATCGTGAACTACCGTTCGATCGGCGCCACGCCCGTGCTGCTCGCGACCGGACTTGCCTCGGGTGCCGTGATCGCTTTGGCGCTCACTCTTATCGCGTCGGTTCGGCGTCGACGGCGCGACCTGGCCATCTTGAAAACGCTGGGCTTCACCAGACGAATGGTCGCCGCCGCGGTGGCGTGGCAGGCGACCATCGACGGACTCATCGGCGCGGTCATCGGCATTCCCCTAGGCATCTTGTTGGGCCGAGAGCTCTGGACGCTCTTCGCCCGTGACATCAACGCCGTGCCACAACCGACCGTGCCCGCGACCGCCATCATCCTCGTGGGATTCGGCACGCTCGTCGTCGTCCTCATCGCTTCAGCGTGGCCCGGTCGCAGGGCCGCCGCCACGCCCCCAGGACTCGTCCTGCGTTCGGAGTAGCGCTCTACGTCGATGGAGTAGCGGGTGCGCGAACACCGAGGTCCGCCAAAACGGTGCTCGCGGCGCCGTACCCGCACATGCCGTGCACCCCGCCGCCGGGCGGCGTCGAGGCCGAGCAGAGGTAGAGCCCCGGCGTGCCGGTGCGATACGTGTTCCAACGCATCGTGGGTCGAAAGAGTGTTTGGCGAAGGGTGCCGGCGCCGCCGGTGATGTCGCCGCCCAGGTAGTTCGGATTGTGGCGCTCCCCTTCAGCCGTCGACGTCGAGACGCGCGCGAGGATCAAGTCGCGAAAGTCCGGCGCGAAGCGTTCGATCTGCGCTTCGATGCGCTCGGTCATGTCGACGGTGGATCCGTTGGGCACGTGGCAGTACGCCCACAACGTCTGCTGGCCGGCGGGCGCGCGGGTGTCATCCACCACACTCGCTTGCACGACGATGCAAAAGGGACTCTCCGAGTGCCGGCCCCGGGACACGTCCTTTTCCGATGCGGCGACCTCGTCAAACACTCCACCCACGTGCACGGTGCCCGCGCGTCGACACGATTCAGCGACCCACGGCACTGCTCCGGCGAGGGCCCAGTCAACTTTGAAGACGCCCGGCCCTCGTTGAAAGCGGGCGACACCAGACTTGTAGCGTGCGCTCAGCCGTTCGCCCGCCACATCCACCAGTCCCCACGCCGACGTATCGAAGAGCGTGGCGCGCGCCGGTGGAAGATCCGTTAGTTGGCGAATAGGTCGTTCGACGTGCACGGTCACGCCTTCGTCGTGCAGCGCGCTCACCAGTGCGTTAATCAAACTGGCGCTCCCTCCCTTCACCACGGGCCAACCGCCCACGTGGGCGGTCACGTTCAGGAAGATTCCGAAGGCCGACGTCAACGGCGCGTCGAGCGGCAACATGGAGTGCGAACAGAGCCCCGCGATGAGCGCCTTCGCCTCGGGCGTCGAGAAACGCTGAGCCAAGTGCGTGGCGGAGGGAAGACCGTTGAGGCCGAAGCGAGCCATCGTCACTGGATGGCGCGGTGGTGAACGAAGGGGCGCAAGCACCGACGCGGCCAGCGCCTCGGCGTCGTCGACGAGCGGCGAGAACAGGCGGCGGTACTTGGCGCCGTCGTCACCGAGTGTCGTCGCGGTGTGCTCCACCGATCCCGTCACGGCGCCCGCTCGCCCGTCGTCGAGCGGGTGGGCCAGGGCCACCTCCGGAGTCAACATCGTGACGGCGTCACTCACGTCGGCGAACGCGCGAAAGAACGGTGAGAGCGTCACCATCGATTGAATGGTCGAGCACACGTCGTGGTGAAATCCCGGCAGGGTTACCTCCTCGGTGCGACACCCGCCCCCCGGACTCGCAGCTCCCTCGAAGACCTCCACCGAGAGTCCCGCCCGGGCGAGGGTCAACGCCGCGGCCAGTCCGTTGGGTCCCGATCCCACCACCACGGCGTCCAGGGACGTCCCCGGGTTCACAGTTCGAGCACGGTGTTTTGTGTCGCGACGGTGACCAACGGCGTACCGTCGAATCGGCGGCCCAGCGCGTCGAGTTCGTCATCGACGCGGTCCGGCTTGTGGTGAAAGAGCACCACCCGATTCACGTTGGCGCGACGACCCAATTCGACCGCGTACTCCGCAGCGGCGTGACCGAAGTAACCCTCCGCCGCCAACTCTTCTCGAACCAGTTGCGCGTCATGGATAAGTACGTCCGCGCCGTCGCACAGCGACATCGCGGCCTGGTGGTACTCGCCCAAGCCGTCGGGACCGGGACCGAGCGCGCTCGGACAATGGTCGGGCATGTAGACGACCGTCGCCGAGGAGTCGCTCACGCGAAGACCGTAGGTTCGACCGCCCTTGTGCGGGATCTCTTCGACCAGGACGGAGAATCCTTCGATCTCCAGAACCGAAGAGGAGAGCGAGACGAACGACCAGTCGCCGCGCAGTTCGTCGGCGCGCACGGGAAAGTGCGGGGGCGACATGCCGCGCGAGAGCATCTCCAACGGATCCGAACCGTCG
>Ga0182024_10009009_pt1 | contig 20799 bp, 13 predicted proteins | sample P32metaG_FD_120480 | JGI IMG/M metagenome (GOLD analysis project Ga0182024, IMG submission 120480) | Permafrost microbial communities from Stordalen Mire, Sweden - P3-2 metaG (Illumina Assembly) | ecosystem: Environmental > Terrestrial > Soil > Wetlands > Permafrost | place: Sweden: Stordalen...
ACGCTGCGAGTGAGGTGGACCCCAAAAGCTGGGAGCCTCGATAAGGTGTAGTTTCCGAGGGTGGAAACGACACATTAGCGGAGCGTGAGGCTTGTATTGGCTTGGCTGGCGTCAAGTCAAGCTGATCGCACTCCGGCCCAGGTGGGCCGGAGTGCGATTGGTACACACTGGCCCCACCGACTCTGCCAGCACGGAACGTCCGCGGCTGGGGAGGGGTTCAGGCGATCGCGTCGCAGCACCCCCACCTTGCGTGCAGATTGCTCCCCAGTTGGTACGATGTTGGCAGTGAAACCGTGCAGAGCGGCGTATCCCGCACGCTTACGCCTGGCAACCCAGAGCACCTTGAACGGCATTTGAACGCGGCAGCCGCGAAACTGGAGCCTTTTTTGACGGAAAGGGATCGAGGAGATGGTTCGACCGAGCAAAAACGACCAAATACTGGCCGCGACGTGCATCCGAATGAGTAGCACCCAGCAAGAGGCGAGCCCAGATCAACAGCGCAAGCAGCTTGCCGAGTTGGCGAAGAAATACAATGCGCGGATCGTGGCTGAATATTTCGACGAGGGCATTAGCGGTGTTGCGACCAGCAAGCGGCGTGGGTTTCTGCAAATGCTCGACGATGCCAAGGCCGGCAAGTTCGAGTTGATCCTCGCATGGGACCAAGATCGATTCAGCCGGCTCGACAGCATCGACAGCGGCGAGATCATTGCGCCCTTGCGCCGGGCCGGGGTGCGGCTAGTGACCTGCGCACAGGGCGAGATCGACTGGACATCATTTGCCGGCCGCCTTGTGTTCAACGTTGCCCAAGAGGGAAAAAACCAGTTCTTGCACGACCTATCGCGCAATATGTGCCGCAGCCTGCTCCAGCGCGGGCAGGCCGGCGTGTTGTTTGCCAAGCCACCCTACGGCTACGAGCGCGTCGTGCTCGACAACGCAGGCCGGGAGGTCAGGCGAGTGCGACACGGTGAGACTTTCCGCAAGCCCAAAGGCTGGACCAACCGCATTGTCATCGCCGATGATAGCCAGCTTGTTGGCACCGTGCGCTGGCTGTTCGATGAGTTCGCCCATAAGGATTGCAGCTTGCAGTCGCTTGCTATCGAACTGAACCGCCGTGGCGTCAAGACAAGCCGCGGGAAGGCCTGGAGACATGACTCTATCGCGGAGATTTTGTCGAATCGGTTCTACACCGGCACATACGTCTTCGGCAAATCGAACCTGGGCAAGTTTAACCACATCTCGGCCACCGGTGAAATCACAAAGACTCGCGGCGGTCGCGTCAAGAATCGCGAACCAATAATAGTCTTGGAAAACCACCATGACGCCTTGGTGGACCAGGCGACGTTCGAAAAGGCGCAGCAGCGGTTGCAGTCCCGTCGCTACGAGAAACGCCGACCGCGCACGAAGAGCTATCCAATGTCCGGTTTGCTGCGATGTGGCCATTGTGGTGGGGCGCTTAGCGGAAGCACACACATCGCCCCGAACGGGACCGTCCGGCGTTACTATTATTGCTTCAACGGGACGCGAGGTACCTGCTCGCAGTTTCGGGTGAGCGCTGATCGCATCGAAGCGTTAGTAACGGGATTCGTGAAAGATGCCGCCGAGCGACCGGGTGCGGTTGCTGCGATCAAAGCGGAAGTACGTCGACAGGCAGGACGAAAGGCCGGCGCCAAGTCAACAGCATCGAAAGAGCTGGCTGCCCAGATCGCCAAGGTGGAAAGCCAGATCAAGCGCGGGCAGGAAAACCTGTTATTGGCGGACCCGCAAGACGTACAGGCTTGCCAAGCGATGCTTAGCACTTGGCGGGCCACCCGGGACGAGTTACGCGCCGCAATCGATGCGGCAGAGAGCCTGCAGCGACGTTCTAGTGACGGTAGCAACCAATTGGTTCAGAAAGCGCTGCGAGAGCTGGGGCGCCTGCCAGAACGACTGAGCGCGGTGAACTCGGCGACCGCGCGCGACGCGCTTCAGGCGGTGTTTGCTCGGGTCACTCTACTGTTCCACCCGCGCCGCGAAGGCGAACGACGATTCGAACTTGCCCGGCTCGTGATTCAAAGCAAAGAGCCAATACACTTTAATGCGGGAAACAGGACTTGAACCTGCACGAGGTTACCCCCACTAGGCCCTCAACCTAGCGCGTCTGCCAATTCCGCCATTCCCGCGATTAGAGGCATCATTTCGATCCCGCCGGAGCGGCACCGAACTACCGAGTCTACGTCTTTTGACCCCGCCGTCAAGCGACGAGGCCGCCAGCCCGAGGTAGGGCCAAGAAAAAGGGGCAATGCTGGCCCAATCGGCCGGGACAATCGCTAGATCGGCCGGATGACCAGCAGCGCACCGTCGCCGCTCGTGCCCGCGGCCGAGGCGGCGTCGGCGATCACCTGAGCGGCCAGATCGGCCAATCGCTCGGCATCGCAGGGCAATGCAGACACGAGCCGCTCGGCCAACAGCCGCACGGCGGTCCCCGCCGCTCGCCAGCGATCGTCGAGCGAACCGGCAGCATAGACCAATAGGGACTCGCCAGGACCCAGTCGGGTTCGGATCTCGCTCCAACCGGGCGATAGAGAAATGACCAATCGGTCGGTCGGATGGACCAATGGGCGACAACCACCGGACGAGACGACGAGGGCATGAATGTGGCCGGCCGCGGCAAAGCGGATCTCGTCGGCCGGCGCCGCCAGACGCAAGTGACCGGCGGCAGAGTGATCGGGACTCGCCGGCAACAGGCCGCAAAAGGCGCTGGCGCCTTGGCTGCCGGCCGACAGACTGGCCAGCACTTCGTGGGCCGTGAAGAGGGCACCGTCGACGTCGGTCAGATGGTCGGCCTGGGCACGCAGGGCACTGCGCAATTGAGCGGCCACGACGGCTCCGCCGAAACCGGCTTCGGCAGCGGCGCCCAGTGTCAGCGCGGTGACTCCGTCGACGGTATGGAACCAATCGAAGAAGGCGGCGGCAAGCTGCGAGTCGCCATCGAGCTGCGGCTGTGAACTAGCAATCACGCGGCCGGCGACCTGCCAGCGTTCGAGCAGCGGAGCGGTGCGCGGGAGACTTTCGGTTTGGCGCTCGGCGGCGATGAGGATTTCGCGCCGCTGGGTTTGATTCTGCCGCGCGTCGTCGAGCAACACCTCGCGCTCGAGCTCGGCGGCCAGGCGACCCGCGACGACTTCGATCAGATTGGTCTGCGGATCGCTGAAATCGCGGGGACTGTCGCTGAAAATCCAGAGTGTGCCAAGGGGCGTGGTCGGGCTCGAGACGGGAACGCAGACCGACGCGCCCGACGGCTCGGGCGCGTGCCAATAGCGATTCATGGCCGGGTCGGACAAGACGACGGCGTGGCCCAACAGGGCTTCGAGATCGCCCATGGCGCCGGCCAGTTCTCGGGCCGGCTCGAGCAGCTTGCGTTGGGGCAGGCCCCAAACCGCGCGCAGCTTCAACGTGGTGGTGGCGGCGTCGAGCAAATAGAGAGCGGCCGCCTGACAGCTCACGGCCTCGGCGCCCGATTTGAGAATCGCCTCGAATCGCGCGGCGGTTCGGCCCGCGTCTTCACGGCGAGCGACGACGGGCATGTCGGCGGCCAGTTCGGCCTCGCGCGATCGGACGGCCAGCCGCAGGGCGACGATTTCGGCCCACAGTTGGGTAATCGCTTCGGCCAGCGCTACGGCGCCGAGCAGTTTGACGCCCGATCGATCGGTCGGTGCAGAGGGGACAAAACCGGTTCTGATGAGTCCGAGAGAAGCTCCAACGCCCGGGTCGACCGGGGCGGACCACACCAGATTCGGGTTCTGCACCTTATCGGGACCTGGCTCGTACTGGAGCCGCCAGCCCGTCGCTTGTTCAAAGGCTTCGCACGTTCGGATGAGCAGCGCATGGTCGTCCGAGCCGAGCGGTAGGGAATCGACCGCCAGATCGGCTAGACGCAGGTAATCGGGAGTTGGCTTGGTCACGCGGTTACCAACGTTCGGGGCCAATTGCTGGACCGACGTCGATTCCGTGACATGGTTCCTACCGGGCCGAATATCTTGCCCGATCCGCAAACTCATCCATAAGCGGCAGAGTTTTACATCGGCACGCCGGGGGCGGTTTCTTTACGTCCGGGGGGCGAACATTCCGCTGGGGGGTTTTAGAGTGGGCGGGTGAGGCTTAGTTAGCAGCTTGCACCGCTGGCGCCGCATAACCGCTACAGACGGCCGAAAGGCGCAAATGCCGGAGAGCTGGGAGTGGCGCGAACGAACAGCGTGTTGAAAAATTGGGACAGGCACCTCACGACTGCCGTCACCTCCGAGCTTCGCGCGAACGCGGTTCGGAGCCAGTCCCATTTTTCAACGGCCAGCTATTCCTTGATCAGATCGCGCACGGTCATGCCGGCGGGAATCATCGGCAGGACGTGTTCCTGATAAGGAACCTGGACGTCGAGGACGAACGGTCCGTCGTACTCGATCATTTCGGTGATCGCATCGGCCAGTTCCGACTTCTCGCGCACGAATCGGCCGCCGCAGCCAAAGCCTTTGGCGATGCCGACAAAGTCGGGATAGCGACGCTCGGGGCCGACGCCGTCCCCCATGCCGACCGCTTCTGGATTGTCGATCGGACCGAGATAGGTGTGGGCGCGATTGCCGGCGTGGAAGCGGTCTTCCCACTGGACGACCATGCCCAGGTGCTGATTGTTGAGCAGCAGCACCTTGACCGCGATTTTTTCGCAGAAGCAGGTGGCCAGTTCCTGGATGTTCATCAAGAAACTGCCGTCGCCATCGATGTCGACGACCAGGCGATCGGGATGGGCGACTTTGGCACCCATTGCGGCCGGCAGACCGAAACCCATCGTTCCCAGGCCGGAGCTGGAAAGGAACGTGCGGGGCTCGCGGAACTTGTAGTATTGGGCTCCCCACATCTGATGCTGGCCGACGCCGACGCTGATCACCACGTCGCGATCGCGGGTCAGCTTCCACAGCTCTTGAATCGCCGACTGCGACAAGATGCCGGGGGCCTTTTCGTCGTAATGAAACGGATCGGCCTTTTTCCAAGCGGCAATCTGCCGATGCCAATCGCCGATGTCCTCGGGCGCTTCGACCACTTTGTTCAACTCGGCCAGCGCATACTTGATGTCGCTGACGATCGGAATGTGGGCTTCTTTGTTCTTGTTGATTTCCGACGGATCGATATCGATGTGGACGATTTTGCCATGCTTGGCGAATTCCGACACCTTGCCGGTCACGCGGTCGTCGAAACGAACACCGAAAGCCAGCAGCAAATCGGCCTGATCGACGGCCAGATTGGCATAGACGCTGCCGTGCATGCCCAGCATGTCGAGCGACAGCGGATCCTCGTTCGGAAATGCGCCGAGTCCCATCAGGGTCATGGTGACGGGAATCTTGGTTTTGCGGACCAACTCGTGCAGTTCGGGGCTGGCATTGCCCATGACGACGCCGCCACCGGAGTAGATGACCGGTCGCTTGGCGCGCTTGATGGCGGCGGCGACCTGCGCGATTTGCTCGGGCCGCGCGCGGCGATCTTCGACATGGTAGCCAGGCAGATTGAGCGGTGCGTCGTAGTCGGCAACGATCTGTGCCTGCTGAATGTCCTTGGGCAAGTCGATCAACACGGGACCCGGCCGGCCGGTCGTGGCAATGTGGAATGCTTCGCGGACGACGCGGGCCAGGTCGTTGACGTCGGTCACCAGATAATGGTGCTTGGTGATGCCGCGACAGACTTCGACGATTGGCGTCTCTTGGAAAGCGTCGGAGCCGATGACCGCGGTCTTCACCTGGCCGGTGATGGCGATGAGCGGAATGCTGTCGAGTTTGGCGTCGGCAATCGCGGTGACCAGGTTGGTGGCACCCGGTCCGCTGGTGGCGATGCAAACGCCCGGCCGGCCGGTGCTGCGCGAATAGCCCTGCGCGGCGAAACCGCCCCCTTGTTCGTGCCGCGGCAGAATCGTGCGGATACGATCCTTGAAGGCGGTGAGCGATTGGTGCAGCGGCATGCTGGCTCCGCCGGGATAGGCGAAGACCACGTCGACGCCTTGGCGAATGAGCGATTCAACCAGGATGTCGGCACCGGATTGAACCGAAGCGGTCGGGCGGCGAGTAGGAGTCGTCGTGGCCACGCGAGGCGAGCCTCCACAAAGGTAGTGTCTGCACGGTCAGTCGAAGTAACTGAAAGCAGCAGTAGTAATTAAGAGTAGAAGTAAAACGTCGATCCCCGGGGTAGCTTCCTACGCTTTCCAGGCCCGCCGACCCGGTGAGGGGGGCGTCGGGAGGAGCGTGAAAGATGACCCGCGTGGACAAAAGACTGCGACTTCAAAGGGGAGCATTTTAGCATAAGTGACTGGCGCTGGCGATGCAACCGCTAGCAGCCATTGCGGTTGCGTGAGAGGAGGCAAGTCGCGCGCCAGGTGCGGCTTGGCACGATTCCTTGGCCCGGCGACGACCAGCGAGCCGGCAGCCAACGAGGACCGCCCATGGCGGCCGGAGGTTCACGCCGACGGATCGCGACTTGCCGTGTGCCGCAGAGCCACTATATTGACCGTCTTTCCACTGAATTGTCGCCCATTTTTCCAATAGCACGCGGGGTAAAGGTAAACAGGATGCCAGATTTAATCGCTCCTCATGGTGGTCTTTCCGAGCCGGTTTGCACAACGGTGGCGGCAGGCGAAGTGGCGGCGTTCGAGGCCGCGGCGGCCGATTTGACGCGTGTGCCGGTCTCCGACGCCGATCTGTCGACCGTCTATCGCTTTGGCGACGGGGCGCTGAGTCCCTTGATTGGCCCCATGGACCGGGCGACCTTCAACCGCGTGCTCGATGAATCGGTCGTCGAGCACCAGGGCAAACTGTATGCCTGGACAATTCCGCTGTCGCTGCCGGTAACCGCTGAACTGGCGGCCAAGTTGAAGCCGGGGCAGCGCGTGGCCCTGACCAACACGGCCGGCAAAGTGGTGGCGACGCTCGACATCAGCGATGTTTTCGAGTGGGACAAGCCACGGTACCTGAAAAGCGTCTATCTCACCGAGCGAACCGATCATCCCGGCGCCGACATGGTGCTGAAGCAAGACGCCGATAAGACGCATCTGCTGGGGGGCAAAATCCGTGTGTTGCCGCAGCCCAAGAATCCCCGCTTCGGCAAGTATGTGCTTAGCCCGCGCGAGGTTCGCAAGCTGTTGGCCGGCAAGGGTTGGAACGCGGTGGTCGCTTTTCAAACCCGCAATCCGCTCCACCGGGCCCACGAATACGCCCTGGTCTATGGCCTGGAAACGCTGTTGCGCGAGGGAAAGAATGCCGGTGCCGCGCTGAATCCGCTGATCGGCGAAACCAAGGGAGACGACGTCAACGCCGACGTGCGGATGCACACCTACGAAGCGTTGATCGACACCCGCGCGCTGGGCGAGGGAGACAGCGACGCGGCGTTGTGGAGCGCCCGCGGCGAGTCGGTTCCCGACCGCGTGATCCTGCTGGGCCTCGACATCAAGATGTTTTATGGCGGCCCGAAAGAAGCGATCATGCACGGCATTTATCGCCAGAATTACGGGTTCACGCACATCGTCATTGGCCGCAAACACGCCGACGCCCCGTACCACGACGGCACGGCCATCTGGGGCGACTTCGACGCTCAGGAAATTTTTGGCAAACTGAAGGGTGACCTGCGGATCAAGCCGGTGAACGTCGGTTTCGCTGCTTACTACGATTCGGCCGGCCGGGTCGATTTGATGGAAAAGCACAAGGACGAGAAGCCGGTTTTCATTTCCGGCAAGGACGTGCGCAAGGCCCTGGTCGAGGGCAAAACGGTCGACCCGCGAATCATGCGCGAGAGCACGTCGAAAATCCTGGCCGCCGCCATGCACGGCAAATGAATCGAGCGATTCGCTCCGTAAGCCGACTGAACGCCGCTTCGTGTCCCCCCGAGACCGAGCGGCGTTTTTCTTTTACCGCGCGCGCGATCGTGGACTGGAGCCCTTATTTTCGCCCCGCAGCAAATCGCGCGAGGCGATGGCGTTACGTGGCCTTGAACAGCTATCGACGCTGGTTCCTATTGATCGAGCGTCTTTTTTCAGCGCTATTAGAGGCAGCGCAAGCCGGCGCGATTACGACTCGAGACCAGCCATCCGCGCCCGTCGCGGGGCGCGCATCCGCGTGGGCGACCCACGAAGAAAACCGAGGAGCAGATACGATGCGACGTTTCGGCCTGAAATTGCCTGTCTTACTCTTCATCCCCTTCACCCTGCTGGCCCTCGGCAGGCCGGCCGCCGCTCATTTTGTGTGGGTCGACATCGTCGACGACGGCGGCTCGCCCCTGGGCCGAGTGATGTTCGGCGAAGATGCGGAGCCGGGCGAGGCACGCCTGCTGACCAAAATCGCCCAGACGCGGGCTTGGGTCCGCGGGGCCGATGGTTCCTCGGCCGCTGTCAAATTGATGCCCCCGGCGGCCGAGGACCGACCGGCCGTGCTGGCGGCACGGTTGCCGGCGGGCGCGGTGGCGATCGAAGCCGCCTGCGACTATGGCGTGTACACGCGGGCACCCGGCGGCGTGCGGCTGCACTACTATGCCAAAGGTTTGGCCCCCGGCACGACAAAATCGGCGGCCAGCAAAGAATTGAAAATGGAAATCGTGCCGGCCATGCGCGATGGAAAACTGACCGTGGCTGTCCTCTTCGACGGCAAACCAGACGCCGGGGCCGAGTTGATCGACGTTGGCGGCGGGGCCCAGGCGGGCGAAATCAAGCTCGACGCCGCCGCTCGCGCGGTGATCGAACCGCCGAAGTCGGGCCGACTGGCGCTGCGGGCGAAACACGTTGCGGCCGGCGAGTCGGGCGAGATCGGCGGCCAGCGCTACGGCCAAACGTGGTACTACGCCACGCTCGTGCTCTCCGGGATCGCCAGCAAGCCGGCGGCCGAGGAAACCGCCGCCGCGGCTCTTGCCCGGGCGCGCGATGGCCGTGCGATTTGGCGCAATTTTCCGGGCTTCACGATGGACGTCGCCGCCAGCAGCGACGATGGGAAGCTGGAGGCTCGGGCGACGATCGACGCCTCGGGCGTGGTCGACCTGTCGGGCGATCGATCCGCGCTACACGATTGGGCCCTCGAACAACTTCAATCGCTCGTGCAGCACCGCATGCCAGACGGAGAGATCGCCGAAGGGGACGTGACATTCGTTGTCGAGCCGGCCACGCATCCGCTGGGGCGTTTGATCGATCTGGGGGACGAGCAGCGGCAAAGCCGCTATCGCCTGAAGGATGATGTGATCTGGGAGGTCAACCGCCTGATGGGACCCCAACGGTTTACGATCAGTGTCCTTGGCATTCACCGTAATGATCAGGGGAAGTACCTGCCCGAGGCGTTCACGATGTCGTTTTGGGACGTGAAGACGGGGGAGCTGAAACAGTCGCTGGCCTTTTGGAATAGTTGGCGGCGTGTGGGTGACTTCGACCTGCCGGAGCGAATTCTGGAAATCTCCGCTGGCCAAGACGGGGCCAAAACGAGGGAATTGACGCTCAGCAATCACCGGTTGCTCGATCGACGCGCCCCGGAGGCCGGAACGCGGCCCTGACAGCACTGGGAGGTGGGCAAATGCCGTGGGAGACCCTTGGTGTCACGATTTGGGTAATTCAGCCGATTTGGGCTCCCACAAATCCCGGCTGTCAGCCAGGCACCATTCTGGGGAGCCTTTCCCCAAATCAGTGAAACGCGGCCGGTCTGTGTCACCAAAACCGGGTTGCCCTCGGGCGGCGGCTTATCCGCCACACGGGCTGCGCCCGGGGTCGCAGGCTCGGCTGCTTTGCGCTGGCTGGCGCGTGCCGGTGGATTCACTGTTCCCCGGTGCGCGTCGACTCACTGCCGTAGCGGCACAACCAACGAGCGACATCGACTCGGCGGAGTAGCCGTCGAGTCGGTAACGGCCCCGCTCGGGCGGAACGCGAAGCCGCGCTCTTGAAACGGCTTCGTTCACTCGCCGACATCTTCTTCCTCACTCTTCGCCCTCTTTGTCTGGACGAGCGAACTGGCTCCTGGTGACGCCGAGGCTGGAGAGACGCGATTGGCCACGTGCGTCGGGCTCTTGACTGGCGACCGTTCAATGGCCGCGTGGCATGAACGTTTTATGGCGCACGTGCGTGATAGCCCTGACCGGATGAATCTTCGATTTTTGCGTTCCAACCGGACCCAAAAAATCGTGCACCAAATTGGTGAAGAATCACCAGCTTAGTGAAACGGCCCATAACGGTTGACGAGCGAACCGTTTACGTCGACCGGGGCAGTAACGTGTCACCACGATGGTGAAATGCCGCGCGGCGCGCGTCATGCGGTAGACCGCAAAATAATCGAATTCTTCCGGTTCGGTTTTTCCCGAATCGTTCTCTTAGCGCACTGAAAATCACGAGTGGTATGTCAATTGCATTTGCGGTGCTGTGCTTTCTATCGACGCACGTCGCGCGAGGGTGTGGAAATCCGCGCTGCGCGACGTTGCGGACAACTCGCAACAGGAGAGGCAAGAATGTTATGGGTTGCGCACTAGAGGCGCTTTGCGCCAAATTGAAAGGACGACTCAGCGGTCGGTGGGGACCTGCGCGCCGCGGAACGGCGCGCAGCGGACCTATTCGCTGTGGGTTCGCACGCTATGGACCTGCTGAGTGTCGGTCTGCGCGATGGGGGCCCGCACGATGGGGACCCTATCGTTGGCAGCCGCTCGATTTGTGGAAAACAAGCGGCTTTTGGCGGCAATTCGCAGCCTTGGGAGCAGTGATGGCCATGCTGTCGCTGAGTATTCCCAGTGCTTCGGCGTCGCTGATCTACAGCTTGTCCGGCGGGTTTAACGACGCCACGGGGCAACCCAGCCTGGGAACCAGCCTGGCGCTTAGCGGTGGATCCGCGGTGAACGATCCCGCGGCAGTGATCACCGGGGGAATGTACAGCGATTTGACCCTCGACATGGCGGGTTCCACGATGATCGGCACGACGGAGATCAGCGGGATTAGCGTGCCGCTGCCGCTGACGATCACTACCGGAGGAGACACCGTCACCTTCGACTTCGGCAGTGCCGACGCGAAGCTTTATTCCATTCCTATCGGTTTAACGACGCTGTACTACGGAATCGTTGACGCACAGATAACTTCCGTCGTCGTAGGCGGATCGGATGCGTATGCGGCGACGCTGACTACGGATCTGAGCCTGATGGATCCGTCGGCGGGGGGAGGCGGCAGTTTGGTCCTTACCTACAACGGTATCGATCTGACTTCCACGGGAGCGACGATTCCGTCTGCTCCATCGTCGTCTTTCACTTTGGTGGCCAATACTCCGACCCCGCCCGTCGCCGAACCAACCTCTGCGATTTTGAGCTTGAGCGGAGCGGTGGCGATCCTGTTGGGAAAATTGGCACGCAAGTTGCGTAAGAAAAATTTTATCTTCTTTGATGAATCATCCGGCTCATGAGCGGCCAGGTGAAGGCAGATAGTCGAAAGGCGGAGGTAACGATGGGTTTGGTGCAGTCGGAGACGACGGTGGAAACAGTCACACACCGCACGTCTTCCGTACGGCCGGCAACTACGGGAGTGGGGGTTCTCCACTGCCTGGTCGCTTCGGCCCAATCAGCTCGACAGCGGCTAATTGCGCAGTCGGCGAAGCAATGGGGCTGGGAGACAACGGTTTGCAACAATCCGGCCGACGCCCAATGGACGGTCGCTCGGATGTGTACACAGTTGGCTTTTGTCGATTTAGAGGGAGAGCAAGGGGCAGGCTTTCAAACGCTCGTGCGTCAGTTGGCCGATCAGCGGCAAGTGTTGCTGGTGGTCTGCGGCCATGACGAGGACGGGACCGAAGAAGTTTGGGCTCGTCAGCTAGGCGTGTGGTTCTATCTGCCTGGCATTTGTGAGTTGAACACCATCGGGTTGTTGTGCCGCGATGCACGGAGCATCGTTTCTCAACGGATGAAGGCTGTGGAGCAGGATGTTTCGTCGGTGGTTTCGAAATAAGCAATCTGGCACACCATTCGCACTTTAGTGAAGCAAATAAGGGGGTTTTATCATGAACATGGTTTACAATCTCGATCAAGATCGCAACATCGAATACCAGAACGAAGAAAACGCCACCAGCAACGGTCGCGAGAAGATTCAGCGGAAGAGCCAACCGAGCTACGCCCGCAAGCGCAGTCCCAGCGCGCACAACGGAATTCACCGTCGCCGCAACAAGCGATTCGCCTGGTAAGCGACTGGCAATTGCAGCTACGCGAAATCAACGGGGCTTGTGCTAGTCACTTCACGACCTAAGAGGATCACTTCATGTCTGGTCAAGACGCACGGAAGGCCATTGTAAATGCCTCGCCACTGGTTCGCGTGGTGGGAAGATTGCTGGTATTGCTCTCCGCATTCGGGGTAGCTGAGATTTTGCGAGATATACAACGATATTCGTGGTAGAGTCGACGCAAGCAGACAGAACAGAGGGCCGCGCTCGTCGCGGCCTTTTTTTTTGCGCGGCGACTCGCCGCGTCGCGATCGGCTAGGGCGCTTTTCATCGCCATGCAACGGCTCACGCCACTAAGCGCGAAGCCACCCGCGCAAGCGCAGGTGGCTTCGGGTTGGTATGGTGATCACGCCGCGTCGCGATCGGCTAGGGAGTTGCCGCCGGCTGCGTGGCGGCCGATTCCGTTGCGGCCGACGTCGATCTGGACCTGGGGGCAACGATCTCCACGCTGGCCGCGCCAGCGGCACTGTCGTCTTGCCCCTCGACGTATAAGCGGCATTGGCAGGGGCCCGAAGCGCCGGCGGGGACTTCGAATCGCAACACCATTTCGCCGGGTGTGACGCGCTCGGTGCACGTGAAGAATCCAGGTTCGTTGGCCAGCCGATAGGTCTCGGCGAATTCGACCTGTGCCTCGGCCGTGACCGCAAACTTCTGACGGCGCGGCGCCGAGCGGGGGAGCCGGTCGCGGCGCGGCACCAATTCCAACGTCGCCTGGCCGGCAATCGGAATGACAGCCGAGACTTCGATCGTCTCTCCGCGCGCAATCTCGGCCGGGCAGGTAACGCGAATCGCCTGGGGTTGGCGCAACCGCAACAGTGGATCGCCCAGCAGATTGAACAACCACAAGTGCTCGATGAGCTCGTCGCGCGGATCGACCGGATTGAGGAGTGCGGCCATGGCGTCGATGGCGTGCCGGGTCGATCCCTCGGCAGGCGCGTCCAAGGTGCGGCGCTTGGCGCGGACGAACGCGCGGCCCAGCGTCGTCGGCTCGGCGGAGAAAAACTCGTCCATCAGTTCGCAGCCCAGCACGGCCATGGCATAGGGCATCGTCACCCGCGAACCGCCGACGACGGCAACGGGGCCTCCGGGCGCGCGCAACATTTCTTCGGCCAGACAATCGTCGGCGCGATCGAATGCTCCGGTGTAGCAGGCCAGCAGGCAGGCGACCGGCGCACTATGTCGACTGCGGACGAGCTCCATGTCGGCGCGGGAGATCGAAGCGTAACTGCCGCCGGGAACTTCGACGTCGGCCAGGCGATGCGGCCAGGCATGACCGACATAAATCCAGCACAAGCTTCCTTCGGAGAGCGATTCGAGGACCGCCTGGCGAAATTGAAGGGGATTGGGACAGTAGGGGCTGCGCCAATTGCCGTACGTGATATGGGTCGTAAAGCTGGCCGGCACTCCATTGACGATGATGCGACGGGCGGCCGTTTCGATCGCCGTGTCGGCCAGAACGCCAAAGCCGCCGAGGCCTGCCACGAGATTGACATGTCGCCGCCACGGCCCGAAGTCGGCATTGCGCTCATACGCCAAAATCTTGGCGACGATCCGTGCCAGTTCGTCGGGTGTGTCGGCCGCCAACCGGCCAATCGCCACGTCGGGCAAGGCGTCGTCGTCGAGATCGGCATAGCCATTGTCGGAGGCGATCGACAACTCCGAGCCAAATCGGGGCGTGACCTTGGCGGGAACCAGGCACGTCGGCACGACCAGCAGATCGGCCGGACTGCCGGCGCGACCGGCCGAGACCGCGTCGCCGACCAAGACCACGTACTCCAGGCCACCTTGCCGGGCCTGGCGACGGATCGCGTCGCGTAACGCAAGGCTGGTCAATCCGCCAGGGACAAGCGCCACACGGTGCCCCTGGGCCGCACGGTGGGCCAGCCAGGGGGCCAGCGCCGGGCGAAATGCGGCCGGGCAAACCACCAGCGTGTCGACCGGCGCGGCCGAAAGCGCTCCGAGACAGATCGCAAGGAAGCAAGCGTTCATGGCCGGCGGGTCTCGCGGCAGGAAGAGGACGAGAGGCAACGAAAACGAGGCGCAACACTCATTCGCCGCGCGCCGGCTGGCCCGGCGGCGGAATTGTAGCAACACCGCGGCCGACGGCGCAAGAGCGCTTTATCGGAGTCCAGGAGGGATGCGGAGCAAGCGGCAACGGACCAAAGCGGCATTCCACCCAAGGGTCGCCGCGGCGCCGCGGGTTACTGGCGCCGACGCTGGTAGCGGCGGCTGGCTTGCTCGAGCGTGCGCCGTTCTTGTTTGGTCAGGCTGGCTTCGCCGTCGCGGCTGATCTTTTCCAAGATGGCGTCGACTTGGCGGGCCAGTTGACGTTCTTCGGCTTCGGGATCGTGCAGCCGCAACTTGGTGGGGCGTTTCAAGCGCGGCCAGCGGCTGGGGATCAGCCGGCCCAGGTTCCAGCCCGTCCGGTAATAGATGAAGGCGAAGAAAGCACCAGCCAAATGGGCCGTATGGGCGACGTGATCTTCCCTGGCCGAGGGAATGGCGCCCAACAGATCGACCCCTAAAAAGATGGCGCCGAGGACCCAGGCGCGGAGCGGAAAGACGCCGAACAAATAAATGATCTGCTGCGGAAAGTGGAGGACGAAAAGGATCAGGATGCCCATCACCCCGCCGGAGGCGCCGATGCAGTGGTGACCCTGATAACCGGCCGCTGCTTCGGCCAAGACCCAGGTCAGGCCCGACATGATGATCAGCATCAGGTAGATGCGCAGAAACTCGCGCGCGCCGTAGATCTCTTCGATCGGCCGCCCGAAGAAGTACAGGCCCAGCATGTTCCAAAGAATGTGAAAGGGCTCGATGTGGACGAACCCATAGGTCACCAGTCGCCAGCACTGCCAAGGCGTGCGGAGCAAATTGGAGTTCAATTCCAAATACTCTACCGGCCACCGATCGAACAAGCTGAGCAGGAAGAAGAGGACGACGTTGATGACGATCAGCACGAAGACCATCGAACGCCCACTCAGCAGGCTGCCCGATTCTTCGTCGCGATAGTAGGTTCGATCGTAGATGCCCATCGAATCGTTCTCAATCGATAGCGACGCCCTGCGGCGGGGCGGGCTGGAATGCGGCTCAACATATCTTAGCAGTTCGGCGGCCGAAAGTGCGACGCACGCGCAGGTGAGCGGCCGGATCAAGCTCCCGTAGGCCGGGCGCCGCAGCGGCCGGCGGGGGGTTATTTAGCCGGCTTGGCTGGCGCGTCGAGGTTGGCCTGCACACCGGTGGCGCGGTCGATTTCTTCGGCCGCCTTGATTTGGATCCGCTGGATCTTTCGAGCGGTTTGGATGGTAGCACTCAGCGAGTTCTGCCAGTCGGCTCGGACGTCGACCAGTTTCTTTTGGATCGCTTTCAAATAAGTACGGATCGCCTTTTGCTCGTAAAGAAATTTTTCTCGATCGGCTTGGAGCGCGACTTTTTCCCCCTCTCGATACGTGACGTCTTCGTCGGCCGTCTTTTGAGCCGCCGTGATCCGTCGCAAATTGTCCTGAGTCGTGGCGATGGCGGCCGCCAACAACGTGCGCTCGTCCGAATTCTTGTGGAAGAAATACTCGTAGTCGCGCAGGGGTCGATCGACGCTGGCATACTCGGCCAGCCCCTCGGGGGATTTGTCCGGAAACAGCTTGCGACGCTCTTCCGGCGTCATGGCGGCATAGAGTTTGGCGTCGTCGACGGGCATGACGGCGTAGAGCGTCCAAGGCCCTTTCGCCTGGGCCAGCCGCTGGCGGTCTTGATCGGTCAGCGGCAGATTCGGAGCGATTTCGATCGTCTTGGACTTGCCGTCTCCCTTGGTGACTTTGAACTCACCCAGGTATTTGCCCCCCTCGGCCACGGGCTTTTGCTCAAAAGCAAACAGGAGCATCTTCGTGACGATGTCGTTCGGCTGCGGATATTCGATCGTCAGTTCGCCGATGCCTGTTTTGGGATCGATTTTGTCGACGGTGACGTTGAACCAGACCGTGCCGCGGCCGACCACCGCGCGGTGCAATTCGGCTTGGAGCTGGTCGATTCCCGGCTCGACAATTTCGGCTCCGTTTTCCACCCCACCCTGAATCAGGACATTCTCGCGCTGGACGTCGTCGACGGCTTTCTGCCAGGCCTGATAGGTCGATCGCCAGGCCTGATGCGTTTTCAGCGTGCGCGCCGACAGATAGACCATGGCCATACTGGCGGCAAACACGAACCAGACGAGGATCACCTGGTAGACGCGCCAGCTCTTCGAGGCCATGTAAGCCAGAAAGAAGCTCGCCAGAATGAGCAGCAGCGCAAAAACTTCGAGGACCGTCGCCATGCGCGTTGAATCGCCGTCGTTCTAGAGGTATCTGAAAAGGATCGATTCGGCGAGCCGCGTCGAGCACGGAGCGGCCGAAAGTCACACGACACCGCGGGCCGGTCGTGATCGTGCTAGGTCTTTTCCTACAGAGGACTTACGCCCTAGCGCTGCATTTTCGATCATAAAACCGGCTGGCGCGGGTGTCAAGCTCGGCAGTTTGCAGCGGCGCGGTGGCGCGCGATTGTAGCGATTCGGGAGGCGCGGGGATGCAATTCTTCGCGAATGCCGCCGCCGCTGGGGTCTGTAAACGAGCGTGCCGACCTCAGCTTCAGCCTTTCGACTCTTGCCGGGCGGCCATAGCCAAGGCCAAAAGATAAGGGACCGGCTCGCTTCCCAGTGCGTTGAGCACGGTGCCGCCGGCGGTGAAGGTGTGAGTGACATGATCGGGCGAGCCGTAGCGCTCCAGGGCCGTTCCTCCTTCGCCGCCACCGATGTAGACCTCGACGCCCCCTTCTTTGAGCCGCCGGAGCTCGCCGATGAATTTGCGCGTTCCCTCCTCGAATCGAGCATCTTCGAACATGCCGAAGACGCCGTTGTGGAAGGCGACTTTACGTTCCTTGCTGGGCGCGGCGACGAACTTGCTGATTGCCTCGGCAAAGACCGCGGTGCTTTTTGGCCCGATGTCGAACTGCTGGTCTTGTGGCCCGATCGTATCGCTGGCGTTGCCATTCTTCAGGACAAAGTCGACCGGCAGCACAAACTCGATTCCCTTTTTGCGTCCCTCGCTGAGCATGCGTTTGGCCTGTTCGATCCGCTCGCGTGGAATGAAGTAGGGCTTGTCGCCATGGGCGGGATCTTCTGCAACCCCCAACGAACAGGTCTTGCCGGCTAGTTCCGCCTCGGCTTTTTTCAGCGCCATGGCCAACGAGCCGGCCGTAAAGATCAAGCGGGCGGAACCGCGGCCGATGACGGCCTCGAGATCGTCGAGCTTGTCGATCTTGATGCCGCTGAAGACGACCAACTGCGCGGCCAGGCAGCGCAACATCGGCCCGTCGAACTGCTCGGCCAGGTAGGCACCCAGCGCGACGCGGCGCATGGCCGCCGGCACGACCGTGCTCGACGCGTCGAGACTGCCCGCCGAGAGTGCCTCGTTGATATAGATGGTGGCGACCTTTTCGGCAAATTGATTGGCCAGCCTGGCCAGCGGCTCGGCCAGCCGGGGCAGATCGTCGGGCTTTGCTTTCCAGAGGACCCGTTCGACGTCGTAGCGCCGCGTATTCTCCAAAAGCAGCACGGCGCCCGGCGCAGCGGCCGCGATCTGGTCGCGCACCCGATCGCGAATCGTCGTGGTCGATTCGTCGAACCAATCGATGACCAGGGGGACGTTGGTTTTCAGCAGTTCGCCCAGCCGCTTGCCGACAGCCGAGAGGGATTGTTCCGGTTTGCGGCCGATGTGGCCGAAGACGATTTGCTTCCAGCCGTGGTCGCGGCCGAACTGGAGCGTTTCGACCATTGATCGCAGCCGGATGTCTCCCTCGCCGATCTTGGCGCCCGGTTGGGCATCGGTGTCGCCGCGGACCAGCACCGGTGTTCCGGCAGGCAAGTCGGAGAGCGTGCTGAGGCGGGGGATGGCAGCCAGGTAATCGGCCAAGGTTTTCCAAGGGCGCTCGCGAACCCCGAGAAGTGTCTCGCACCACGCCAGCATCGATTCACGCGTAACGGCCATCGTTCGCAACCTCTCGAAAAACACGCGACTGCATTGTGCCCGCGCGGGGAACCGAACTTCGGTCCAGCCACATGGCCAGGCCCGATTGAGCCATCAATGTACTGAAGCGGCGGCGCGGTTGCCAATGGTCCGCGGAGAAGTCGGAAAACGGCATGTTTTCCTCGAAAATTCGTTTTCCGAGGGCGCTCCATCGCCCAGCGGCCTGCCCTCGGTGGATGAGCTTGGGTAAACTGTGTTTCCTCGGCGTGGCGGCGAATCCTGGCGACCCTTCGCCGGGTCGGGACTCGTTGTCCGATGTGTGGTCTCGCTGCCGCTCCGAGCCGCTGAATCATTCCTGGTGCGATTTCCTACTTGCAGACGAAGCCGGGCTTCATGCTTTCGCGACCGACTCCACCACTTCCGTTGCCGCTCCTGATCACCGGTGTGTCCGGCGTGGCCGGGTACAACGCGCTCGACTATTTTTGTCCGCGCTTTCCCGACCAGGTGCTGGCCATGCGGCAGCGCGACAACTGGCGTTTGGTCGGTCCGTCGATTGTCGTCTGCAATGCCGAGGACCGCACCGGGCTCGCGCGGCTGTTCGAACAACATCGTTTTCGCTCGGTGCTCGACTGTGCCGGAAACTGCGCGCTCAAGTCGTGCCAGCTCGATCCGGAAATGGCCTGGCGGATCAATGTCGAAGGGGTGCGCAATCTCGTCGACGTCGCCGAGCAGTACGACGCGAGACTGGTCCATTCGTCGGTCGACCTGGTCTATTCCGGAATCGGATCGGGCGGACACGTCGAAACCGATTCGACCGATCCCGTGACCGTTTACGGCCAAACCATGGTCGCCGCCGAAGAGCTGATTCTGGAGCGTCTGCCGGCCGCTTGCATCTTGCGGATCTCGCTGCCGATGGGAATCAGTTTCAATGGCCACGCCGGCGCCATCGATTGGATCGGCTCGCGATTCAAAAAGAAAAAGCCGGCCACCTTGTACTTCGACGAAATCCGCACCCCCTCCTACACCGACTGCTTGAACTCGCTGTGCGAAACCGCCCTGGCTAGCCGGCTGGCCGGTTTGTATCACGCCGGCGGACCGCTGGCGCTGAGCTTGTTCCAAATCGCTCAGATCATCAACCGCGTCGGCGGTTACGACCCCGAGCTGTTGTTGGGATGCCAGCGCGCCGAGGCCGGTCCCATGCCTCCCCGCGCGGGCAACGTTTCGCTCGACTCGAGCAAGCTGGCCAAAGCGCTGGGCTATGAGCCGCTCGATGCGTGGCCCTATGACCCGCGCTATGTGCCGACCGATCGGCGGTGGCACTTCGAACGGCCGGCCGACGAACCGGGCTCGGCGGAGCTGCTTGCCAGCATCCTCTATCGCAACCCCCGCCGCCACGCGCCGCGGCTCGCGGCTGTTTAGCAGGCACTCCGTGCGAGCACTGTCCCGGCGCGCGAGAATAGCGTGTTTGGGGAAACTCAGATTGACCCTGGGGCTCGATAAGCGTTAGCCTTTGCGCTTTGGTCGGCCGCCGACGGCTTTGCGGCAGACACGCTGGAGCGGCACGAGCACCCTCGATGTCGAGCGTTCATCCCAGAGCGATCCGCAAGTTCTTCCTGCCATGAGCCTGCTCGCACGCTACATCCTGAGCGAAGTCGTACAAGTCTTCGTCATTTCGCTCATCGCGCTGACCATGGTGTTTATCCTGTGTGGTGTCGGCAAAGAGGCTTATAACAGCGGCCTGACGCTGTTGGCGATCCTGCGGCTGATCCCTTACCTGATGCCGACAGCTCTTCTGTTTGGCGTGCCGGCAGCGCTGCTGTTCGCCGTAACGACCGTGTTTGGGCGGATGTCGGCCGGCGGCGAGATTATCGCGCTGAAGGCCCTGGGTATTGGCCCGAGCGTGGTGCTGATGCCGGTCGGGGTGTTGGCCGTGCTGCTCAGCCTGGTCACCTTCTGTCTGAACGACGTCGCTTTTTCGTGGGGCGAGATCGGCTCACGGCAAGTGGTGGTCGATGCGTTCGAAGAAATTGCCTATGGCGTGCTGCGAAAGAAACATTCGTTTTCTTCGCCGCTGTTTTCGGTCATCGTGCAAAAAGTCGAAGACAACAAACTGATCAACGCGACCTTCACGTTCAAGGAGAACGCCGACGCCCCCTCGATGACGCTGAGGGCCGAGGAGGCCGAACTCCATTCGACTCCGGGGACCGGCCTGCTGACGCTTGTCTGCCGCAACGGAAGCGTCGAGATGGCCGGCCAGAGCTACGAATTCATCGACACGTTCAGTCGCGAGATCCAATTGGCCGACACGTCGGGCGACCCTTACGCCAAGGCGGGCCCGTCGAAAGTGCCGCTGCGGGTGTTGCCGGAGCGGATCGCCAATCAGCAAGCGCAAATCGACCGGCTCGAACAAGAGATCGCGGCGCAAGTCGGCTGGCGGCTGGCCAGCGGCGATTTCAGCCGGCTCGGAGCCGAGGTCGGCGAGCAGACGAACCGGCTGATCGGGGCCAATCGCGAACTGGCCAAGATGCGCACCGAGCCGTGGCGGCGTTGGGCCAACGGATTTAGCTGCCTGGTCTTTGCGATGGTCG